>OCVV012875635.1_pt1 | contig 61650 bp, 52 predicted proteins | sample 1539721 | NCBI WGS metagenome assembly OCVV01 (sample SAMN02144230, study PRJEB22623) | gut metagenome | biome: sheep rumen | host: Ovis aries | place: New Zealand
TTTTGCAAGAAAGTGTCAAAGTTTCAAAAGCGACATAGCGACAAAGCGACAGTGCATTTTTTTATATACCGACATCCGATGTCGGGGAAAAGAAGAAAGAAAAACCTGCCTGCTCGGATTGTTGAGCAGGCAGGAGTTCCGAAAGATCGAGTTATCGAGTTATCGAGAAAGCGAATCTTAATCGCCCATGCATGGTCGATGCTATTTCACCTCCTGTCCCGTGAGGGTATATTCCTTCTCCCTACCTTCAGCACAACATCAGCGCAAGGTCTGCTGATTTATGACCATTTGAACCGACCATTAACCGAAGTCTAATCGATGTTTATGGGATTATGACTTTTGAGAATAGAGATTTTCCTCTATGTAGCCGAGGGAAAGGAGTTCGCCGTGACGCATTTTGCCGGCGATGTTAACAGGTGTGTCGCCTAAGGGATAGAACTGACCTAACTTGAATTTCATGCCGCCTTTATTGGAGTTGAACTTCATGTCTGTAACTTCGTAGTAGCCTCGTATGTTATACGCGGGCATCGGCATGAGATATTTGATGCTCATGAGACTAACAGAAGGAACAGACTCCATCGTATATTCTGTGGCTTTGCCGAGATTGAACAGGTCAAACTGCTTATCATCCTTGCGGACTTGTGCAGAGATGATACACTTTAGATTCTTGTCTATAACAGGTGTCTCTGCAAACAAACATGTCTGTTCGTTCGCTCCGAATAAGGTGTCCGGGGTAATGTCCAAATGGTCTTTGGGAATCGGTTGTCGGTAGAAATACTGATCTATCAAATCGAGTGTGGCGGTATTGTCTGCCGTTTGGTCTAAGGCTAACGCCATACAATTGGTAGAAGTGTCATAAGGCGCAATCACTTTGCCGAGTACCTGTTGGAAGTTATCATGCAAGAATTGCTCTGCTTCGTGCTGCACTTTGGGCTTGATGGCAAAGAAATCGTACTGCGTCTGGAGTACGCTCTTGATATTTTCGCGGAAGATGGACCGAATCTTTTGCGTATGTTCTCCGGCTCCTTGCACATAGCACGCCAGCACAAAGAGGAAATTGATATTGTATGTTTGCAGGATTAGTGTATCTCGGTCAAAGAGCCGGTTCTCAAAGTGGTACGAGATCTTATAGTTCTTGCCGTCCACGGACACTAATTGCAGGTTGGAGTCGGAATAATTATTCAGTTGGTCGGCTTGCAAATGTCCGCGAATAAAATAGTTCGGCGTGATATTATAGCCCTCGGTCGTGTTGTCGCGGTATTGCAAGTTCTCTTGCTCAAACTCGCTGGGCTGATGGTTGAAGAAATCGATATTGTACTGAATGACATTCTTGGCGTAAGTGAACTGCTTGTAGATGGAGTTTGGACCGATGTCGTTCTCGTCCTTGTAGTACTTGCTGTCACCAATAAAATAGATTTGCTTTTTATCCTCGATAAGCGAACTATCACGGTAGAGGTGGTCTATAATCTTGCCGTCTTTTTGTTCTTTTAGTCCTGAAGGCAGGCTGCTGTCTCCAATGAGCGAATCAATCATGTCCTCAAAAACGAGGTTGAACTCGCGAACCAACATCGCTTGCTCATCGTCGTTGTCTTTGCTCTGAACATATTGCGATTGCTCAAAGAAAGTGAAGAGCAGGTTCCATAGTTGAACCATCTCATCCGTGAAGTACTTGCGTCTGTTTTGCCGGAGAATACGAACACCTTTGCCGCTCTCTATCATAGATTGAATCGTCTCCGGTCGGAGCAGATCGTACCCGAAAGCCGGACGGACGCTGAACTTGAACTCCTGCGCGAGATAGTTGAGTACCGAATAAAAGAGCACTATCAGTTCTTCGTCAAAATTGATGTCTTTGTGTTTGGTACGCGGCTGAAGATAAACCGGCTTGCCGTTTTGTATGAGAGCTTGTGTCTGCGAGATGGTCTTCTGCCAATGAATCTTGTTCTGCCCGGAGTGCTTGAGGCGCGTGATATATGCAAATAGGTTCTTGTGATCCTTGTCAAACTTCAAGAGCGACAGGATAATATCTATCATCGTCTCGCTGCTTGGACCTTGGTGAGAAACCACGTTCTGCATGATCTCCGCTTCCTCTCCGGCTTTGTCCTTGCGCAGGAAATAGAGTTTGATAGCTCTGTAAATCCACACTGAGAGACTAAACACATTCGCTTTGTGTTCGGTTTTGAGTGCATCAAAATCAATAATCTCTTCCGGCGAATATTCTCCGAAAGCTTTGCCGTCAATAACAAATACTTTCGGCAAGATAAACACCACATCCGGTATCTTATGCGAGAGAAAATAGCCCACATAGGGAATTTTGGCTTTGCCGTCTCGCAACTCCGTATAATAGTGCGGGTCAAGCAGTTTGCTCAACCTCTCTTTGTCATAGCCATATTGCTCTATGAGAATTTTCATTTAGGGGCAACACCTAAATACGCCATAAATTGTTGGATGGTCTCTTGTGCGTCCGTTTCGTACAGATCTTTGAACGTGAACGGAGTAGAATCCTTGCCGTCCGGCGTGTTCTGACGGAAGAAATACTTGTTGTTTCCTGTTTCGTCGCGCAAGACTTCGTACCAGAGATAGAACATCACTTTGCTCTTAAACTCGCTTTCGTCCACCGAATGTTTGATGAAGAAATTACCCATCTGTTTATCCTCGCTCTGCGTGAGATCGAAGATATGTTTGTTGACGCTTTGGATGAATTCCACCCACGAGTAAACCTTTTCGCCAATTGTGATGTCGAATGAGCCAGAAAGGAAGTCTGCACTATAGTTAATCGGCACATATTCCCATTCCCAACGGCGTTTGAAAGCGCTATCCATCGGGAAAAGACTTTGGTCGGAGGTGTTCATAGTCGCCAGAATACTTAGGTTAGCAGGCAAACATATTTTGCCGTCTTTGATGCCTTCGGATTCTTCGCCTAATTGAACCACCAAATACTTCGCCAAATCGTTGTCCGCTTTGATTTTGTATTCCGAAACACCCTCTTTGCGGTCTAACAGCTGGAACAGGTCGCCAAATATCTGTGCGCAGTTTCCGCGGTTGATTTCTTCCAATACCAGATAGGTAGTCTCCGAGGGATGCTTGTACGCATAGACATATGCGTCCGTAAAGACTTGTGGTACAAAGGTATAAACGATTTCTTCATCATCTACATCGATACCATCAACTTGGTGTTTCTTTCCTGTTCTGCGCATAGATGGCTTGTAGCAACCCACAAAAGAAGCATAATCCGTGTCCGGATGGAAAGTTGTGCGAAATACATTTGGCAGATTTGTGTCCTCTCCGATTATTTCTCTCACCTTATGGCTCTTTCCCGTTCCCGGTGCGCCGAAATAGATGATTTGATTTATATTATGGTCACTTATAGAGGCATTTATATTGCCAGATAAGTGAGAGTATTTTACAAGATTAGGAAATAGTTTCTCGAAAATATGGATGTTTAAAGGAAGTAATATGTCAAATATCCCAAACGCACATTCACCTATATAAGTGGAATAATTTTCATCATCATCTAAAAGAGATGGTGAAATTTTATTGATGTTCTTTTTTATTTCTTCAAGAACTCTGGCCTGTGGTAATCCTCCTATATAGTAAGTGTTATTGTCTTTTGCAAGTAATCCACTAGTGGCTAATGCTCCGAGTAAAATATCTAATCGGGTTTTCCAAATCTCACTATCATTGTATGATTTAGATATATAATTTTGAATTCCTTCTATAGTAATAGATGGTTCTTTCTCTAATAGTTCTACAACGGGTGCTAGTAATGGGGCTTTGTAAACACCATTTTGAAAAATGCCTTGTTTACTAATAATGACAAATGCGTAGTCCTGTAATGTAATTTCGTTATTTAATAACAACTCGCCAATAGTTGTCAACTTAAATAGTGATTTAGATTCGTCAATAATTAACAAACCCATTTTTCGACAGTAAGTTATGAACGCAGGGCTTTGCTCTTTCCCTGATTTAGTATATACAGGTTTGTCTATGCTTGCCACATTAAACTCGGCTGATTCTCCAGAATACACTGGATAAGTGAATCTTTGGAATGCTGCGCCAAAAGGAATACCTTTACTTCTTGCATATTCAACACCTTGCTCTGCAAAATCGGCGATTGCCTTCACAAAAACATCCGTGATTTTTGGTCCAATGTTAATAAGACCATCTACTGTTCCAACTTGTAGTGCCATAAGACAATTAATTTATATATGGTAACAATGTTTTTATTAACTCTTTAAGTACAGGTACAACTATAGAATTTCCTGCGTGACGATAGGCTATACTATCATTGACGGCTATATTAAAACTCTCATCGAATCCCATTAAATTCATACATTCACGAGGGGTCATTTTGCGTCCCACTGCATCAACCATTCCTTTGCCATCCTTAAAATCGAACTTACCAACATAAATACGTTCATCGTTGTAATGTTCTTTTTGGGGATGCTCTACACGGAAATCTCCTATCCAGTTATCTTGTTGGTATGCAGTTTCGCATCCTATTACATCTTGGTTAACGCGTGATCTTCTCAAATTCTTTTCCGGTGAAGTAATCCATTCGAATCCCTTCTTTCCTAAATAATAAATGTCAGGTATCGGCGGACACTCCAAATATTCAGTGCTTTTGTGTGTCAACTCCTGTTTTGGCGGGAATGAATAAGGTTGTTTAAATATATCCTCTCTAAATCCGATCAAAAACAATCGGCTTCGTAATTGCGGATGGTTATAATCTTTTGCATCTAATATAGACCATTCAATGTGATAGCCTAAAGATTGCCATACTTCATACATTACCTTCCATGTTTTTCCACCATCATTACGAGTTACGTTCTCTACATTTTCATAGATAAATATCTTTGGTTTTGATTCTTTTATAACACGTGCATAGTCATAAAAAAGAGTTCCTCGTACATCTTCAAGACCAAGTTTCTTTCCATAATTAGAGAAACTTTGACAAGGACTTCCTCCGACCAGAATATCTAAATCTCCAGCGTATTCCTTAGCATCTAAGAAACGAATATCTTCATGCCACTCGTTCTCAGCAATGTCATAATTAGCAAAATATGCATCCTTTACATAATTATGCTCAGGCATAGCATCATATAAAGCTTTCACATATTGCTCACGCTGCTTCATTGTCATGTTGGGAGTCAAGGCGATAATTTGTTCTTGAGTCAGGACAAGTGTATGCTTTACAGCACTCTTTCTACCTTCTTTCAAAAATTCCACTACTACTTTGTTTTGTATTGGGGTCTCACGCTTATGAGCAAGTTTAAACAAATTGTCTATCTCTATTTTCCGATACTCTTTCCTTACTCCAATTTTGTTTATGTAATCTTCGCAATAAGAGTATAATTCATCTTCGTTTAGACCTTCTGTAAGGGCAAACAAATTACCATAAGTTAGTGGTAATTCTCTTTCACCATTGTCGCAAGCGAATAATATTTTGTGGGGTATATTTAACTGCTTTAATGCATGCTCAAAAGCTCCAATCCCACTAAATAAGGTGCCTACTTTTAATTCTTTTATCATATATCTGTGCTATTTTTTCAATCAAAAAACCGAATAGCGTGAACTATCCGGTTGATCTCTGATGAGAAAAAAGCACAGGTCAGCGGGGCAAACAACAGAGTCGGCAAACTTGTAGGAATACCCCGCCTCCCCATGCAACACACGGATAGCAGGGACATATATCTCCTTCCTACTTTTAAGTTTTGCCGACTCGTTGTTAAAGGTATATGCCTATTTGACTATGCGAATTTTATATATTAGTTAATCTATTTCTGTTTCTTATCTCGCTCTGCTCGAACGATTACTTCTTATTTTCAATCTAAAAAGATCCAACTATTAGCGACATCGCTAATCTTGTCAATATCAGGCTCCGGCTTGCCATCATCGCCCATGCGAACCAATTCCGGCATAGGATAAATGCCGTCATCCTCTGTTCCTTGCAATCCATCTTCCGCGGCAGCTTTATAGGTCATATCATCGCGATCCAGATAGACGCTCAGCACAGGCATAGCATAAGCCTCCTGATTATTTAAGAACTCCTCTACAGCTTCGTAGATGCGTTCCTCTAATGTTCGTATGTCTTGCCAATTAGCCATAATTTCTTCGTATAGGTACATACACAAAAAGCGCAGGACCTGTTTTGTTACTTGTCCTGCGACTTAGAGGCCTTCGCATTGCCCGTCTTCACCGGATACAAGCAACACAGAGCCTACGCTGAAAAGTATATAGTACGCCCATAGAGGGCGTGTATATATACCCAACATAAGCATCTATTGTTGCATGTTTTGAGTGAAGATCTTATGAAAGTTGCGAAGTTTCTAAGTCGTCAAAACAAGCGTCAATAAACGCCTTTTATTTCAATTCTATGTTTGTGCTGATTCCTCGTAGTGGGGACTACTCGGGCACTGCACTCGATATGCGTTTCATCGCATATCTTCACCTGTTTAACGTCAGTGAGTGACGGAGAGGTTGCTAAACCTTTGCGGCTGCAAAGGTACACAAAAAAAATGACACTTGCAAATAAAAGTGCCATTTTTATGAATTTTAAACAAAATTACTTGTATTATATTTCTCTCTTCTCTGCAGAACTTTGCAAAGCGGCTAAATCTTCATCAGTTGCAGCGGAGAATAGAAAGTGACGTTATATTGCTTGCCGTCTGAGGCAGTTGTTAAGTAATTCTTAATAACTGAATCAGCCTGTAATTCTTTCTCTTTCAACACATTAGAAATGTGCATGCTCATATTTGGCACTGAGGTGTCAAAAAGTTCTGCAAGCTGGGCTTGGTTCATCCACACACTTCCGTCATGCGCATAAAGTGCTACACTTGCACGACCGTCAAGTGTGTTGTAGATGATAATATTGCTTTCGCCGGATTGCATGGTCGCTTTTACAGTTGCGGACACAAAGGTACAAATAATTTTTACTTGATCTCACGGGCTTTGATGCCGTCGCGTTCCAGGAGGGCATTGATGGTCGGTTCGCCGCCACGGAAACGTTTGTACAGATCCATCGCTTTTTCGGTACCACCTTTCTCCAGGATGTTCTCGCGGAAACGCTTAGCGGCTTTCTTATCGAAGATGGAGCCGTTCTTTGCTTGTGCAGCCTTGAAGACGGAGAATGCATCTGCGTCGAGCAACTCAGACCACTTGTAGCTATAGTAACCTGCTGCATAACCGCCGGAGAAGATATGCGTGAACGCGCAGCACATCTGTGTTCCGGGGACGTTCGGCAGAACCTGTACCTGCTCCATTGCCTCATCGCTGAAACGAACGACGGACTCTACGGTTCCGATAGCCTCGTTTACCTCAAACGGCTTCTCCAAGGTATGCCATGCCATATCCAGATAGCCGAAGCTGAGCTGACGCGCACAAGCGTACGCTGCGTGGTAAGTCTGCGAAGCGTGCATCTTGTCGAGCAACTCCTGCGGAAGGCTCTCACCTGTCTTATAGTGCTTGGCAAACGTATCGAGGAACTCTTTCTCGTCGATGAAGTTTTCGTTGAACTGGCTCGGCAATTCCACGAAGTCGCGCGGTACGTTCGTTCCGCTCTGCGCAGCATACTGGCAGCGAGTCAGCATACCATGCAGACCATGACCGAACTCATGCAAGAAGGTACGCACCTCATCATACGTGAAGAGAGCCGGTTTGTCTGCCGTCGGACGTGTAAAGTTCATCACATTCACGATATGCGGACGATGATCTTTCTTACCCTTCATATACTGCGGCTGGAAATCGTTCATCCATGCGCCGCCACGCTTACCGTCCCGCGGATGGAAGTCTGCGTAGTAAACCGCCAAGAACTTACCTTTCTCGTCAAACACCTCATAGGCCGTCACCTCGGGGTTATACACCTGGATCTTCTTGTTCTCCTTGAATTTCAGGCCATAGAGTTTCTCTGCAAGTCCGAAGACACCCTTCTTCACGTTCTCCAACTCGAAGTACGGACGCAGATCATCATCGGAGATGGCATATTTCTCCTGTTTGAGTTTCTTGGAATAATAGCTGAAGTCCCAAGGCTGCAGATGTGCCGCATAGAAACCGTGCGCATGAGCGTAGTCCTCCAATTCCTTCACTTCCTCGCGAGCCGCAGGCATATAGGCGTCACGCAGCTGATCCAAGAGACGATATACATTCTCCGGCGTCTCCGCCATGGTCTTATAGAGCGATTTCTCTGCGTACGTCTTCTTGCCAAAGAGCTTCGCAAGCGCCAGACGCGTATTCACGATCTCCACGATCAGACCGGTGTTGTCAAACTCGCCTCCGACACATCTGCCGGCATTCGCCATGTATAACTCACGACGGATGTCACGGTTGTCCAGATCCTGCATCACAGGGATGGTAGTCGTCGGTTTGAGGTTCAGCAACCATCCCTCCTGCCCTTTCTTCTCAGCGTTAGCACGAAGCATGGCCTTGGTGTCGTCATTCAGACCTGCCAAGAGCGCCTCTTCGGTAATCAGCATCGTCCAGGCATTAGTTGCCTTGAGCACGTTTTGACCATATTGGAGGGTCAGCTGACTGAGTTTGGCGCTCAACTCGCGGTAAGTCTGCTTATCCTCGGGCGAGAGGTTCGCGCCGTTATTGGCAAACGACTCATAGATATCTTCCAACAGCTTATACTGCGCTTTGTTCAGTTTGAGTTTGCCGCGCTGGTCATAAACCGCCTTGATACGCTTAAACAAGCCCTCGTTCAGACGAATCGTAGAGGAATACTCCGACAATTTCGGAGAGAGCTCCATCTCAATCTGCTGCAGCGTGTCGTTGGTCTCTGCGCTGGTCAGGTTATAGAAACAGCCGGCAACTACCGTCAGCAACTCTCCCGAAGCCTCATACGCCTCGATAGTGTTGGCATAAGTAGGGGCCGCGGGATTATTCACGATGTTGTCAATATCCTTCAGACCTTGTTTGAATGCCTCCTCAAAAGCCGGCATATAGTGCTCCGCATGAATCTCATTAAAGGGATACGTGCCATGCGGCGTCTTCCAGTTCTTATAGTCGAAGAACGGGTTGGTTGCAGCAGTAGCTGCCAAAACAGTTGTGGCAAGAGCCATAGTCAGTAATTTTCTCATTGATAATTTCTATAAGTCGATATATCGTTTGTCAATATACCGAAGTTAATATTATTTCCCCCGGAGAAGATTGATGTCGCCGGACATCTGATAAATGCCTAAGACAGACTCATCGGCGTTGAGTTTCTTCTTGTTGTACGAAGCCTTCATCATAAAGGACGCATTCTTGTCAGCATCGGTACCCATAGCCCGTACGACATAGAAATACGCACCTTCTGCTGCCGGACGGCCGTTGATGTTACCATCCCAGCCTTTCGCCGGATCGGTCGATTCATATACTAATTTGCCCCATCGGTTATAAACCCATATATGGAAATCCCGAAGAGACCTGTACGCCACGCGGAACTCATCGTTCTTGCCGTCACCATTAGGTGTAAACACGTTCGGTACCGCCAGATACGACTCCGCGATTGCTACCGTCACCTCCATCGAATCGGACGCACAAGTAGCATTATTCACCGAGCAAACAACGCGGTACGAACCCGGTTCGGTAAAGACATAACGTATATCTTTGTCATTCCTCGTGACAATCAGTTCCGTAGAATGATAAATCGACCATTTATAGAATTGCGCAGCCGGCGTGGGATTCGAATAAAAAGCCACCTCCAACGGACCACTGTATTCCGACGAAGCAATCAACTCCTGAGAAGTCGGACGGTTGCGTTCATTGGATTTCTCGCCTTCTTTGCCGCGGGTTGTCGCCAACGACATGAGTTGCATATTGACAGCCTTGATACTATCTATCGGAACGTCAATCTCTATACATGCGGAATCCTTCCCTAATGCCTCACGGATAGCCATATCATAGCATAACTTAATGGGCGTCGGACCATAGAGTGCCGGCAGATGAAAAGCAGGCCGAAGCGTTGAAGTCATTGTGGCTGCCGAATCTACCCACTCCTCCGTATTCCATGCGAGCGCATTATAATCTATGGTACACGCGCGCGCATACGAACCTTGCGAACCATCCTGACGCGTATACACATAGGGCTTGGTATCGCCTTTCAGACGCAAGATAGTAGAACCGCATTCCGTCTCAGCCGAAAGCTCCAAATCCGAAGGCTCGGAATAATGAAACACATAAAAAGGCTCAGAAATCATGCTGCCTTTTTGGATATAATACCCTCCTTCGTCCAAATTATACTGGGTCTCGATATTCGTCTCTACTTCCCCGGTCTCAATACTATGCCAATCAACCTCGCCCCATTTGGAGGTAATATCGATAGAACCGCTGAAGAAGAAAAGCGTATCGTTTCCGTTCACTACCTGCGTAGCACCGGTGCATTCAATAGGCAAAGCCCAAAGACTGCCACTCCCGGCTCCTCCAAATGGAAGAGCCAGAAGAAGCGTCATTATGAAAATAAGTCTTTTCCTCATTTATTTACTTGGAAACGGGTATTGCCGTTCTGGATGAAGTCCACAATCTGCTTCGCAGCTGCGATTCCGGCATTGATGTTGGCTTCAGCGGTCTGCGCACCCATCTTCTTCGGCGTTGCAAAATAGCGCCCCTCAAAGAGTGTACGGAACTTCGCGTCCGCAACCGGCATGATATCCGTCATGTACTTCAGATCGGTACGTTCTTGCATCAGCGCAATCAGACCTTCCTCATCGATGACCTCTTTGCGTGCCGTGTTGACGAGAATACCGCCTTTCGGCATGAGGTTCACAAGATCATGATTGATACTGTTCTTGGTCTCTGCCGTTGCAGGGATATGCAGACTCACGATGTTGCAAGTCTTGTACAACTCCTCGGCACTATGAACCGGCTTCACGTTAGCAGCTACCATCGCCTCATCCGGGCAATAAGCATCGTACGCATAAACATCCATTCCGAAGCCCTGCGCTATGCGAGCAACATTACGGCCCACATTTCCAAAGGCATGAATACCCAGTTTCTTGCCTTTCAATTCCGTTCCTGAAGTACCGTTATAAAGATTGCGAACGGCATATACCATCAATCCCAAAGCCAATTCGGCAACGGCGTTACTGTTTTGACCCGGAGTATTCATAGCTACCACTTTGTGCGCTGTAGCCGCCTCCAGATCGATGTTGTCATACCCAGCTCCGGCACGAACGACAATCTTCAGTTGCTTGGCTGCATCCAACACCGCAGCGTCCACCACATCCGAGCGGATGATCAATGCGTCTGCGTCAGCTACTGCGTCCAGCAACTGCTGTTTGTCCGTATATTTCTCCAAGAGAGCGAGTTCATACCCTGCACTCTCTACCACCTCGCGAATACCGTCCACGGCCACCTTCGCAAAAGGTTTTTCTGTTGCTACTAAAACTTTCATAATTTAAAACAAGTTTTAAATTTTGGAGCTTCGGCGTCGTCGAGTAGTGTAAGCGAGCTTACACTCGACTAGCACGAACCTTCATAATTAATGCAATTTTTCGTATTCTTTAATGCAATCTACCAGAGCCTGTACGCCCTCAAGGTCCATAGCGTTATAGCAGGACGCGCGGAAACCGCCTACCAGACGGTGGCCCTTGATACCTACCATGCCTTTAGCGGTAGCGAACTTGAAGAAGTCGTCTTGCAGCTCCTCGTAGCCCGGCTTGAAGACGAAGCAGATATTCATGCGGCTGCGATCCTCTTTCTTGCTAATCGTCGGCATGAACAGTTTCGACTCATCCAGACACTTGTACAGCAACTCCGCTTTTGCTTTGTTGCGCGCCTCAATCCACTTCACACCGCCGTTTGCTTTGAGCCAACGAAGCGTCAGCAACGCCGTATAAACCGGCAGTACAGGAGGCGTGTTGAACATCGAGCCACCCTCGATATGCGTCTGATAGTTCAGCATCGTCGGGATATAACGGCTTACCTTGCCCAAGCAACTCTCTTTAATGATCACGAACGTCACACCTGCCGGAGCCAAGTTCTTCTGCGCACCGCCGTAGATAATATCATACTGACTTACATCAATCGGACGACTCAGGATATCTGAACTCATATCGGCTACCAAAGGTACATTGCCTTTTTTCTTGTAGATCTCCGCGAGTTTCTCGTCGTTGATCTCGGTTCCGAAGATGGTATTGTTGGTCGTGATATGGAAATAATCTGCGTCCTGCGGGATCTCATAATCCGTCGGAATGGAATCCGTCGAAGCGGCTACTTCTACGGCCTCACCGAAACCTTTTGCCTCTTTGAGTGCTTTCTTGGACCAAACACCGGTGTTCAGATACGCTGCTTTCTTCTCCAGCAGGTTAAACGGAACCATGCAGAACTGCAGGCTCGCGCCGCCACCCAAGAACAGTACACGATAGCCCTCAGGCACGTTCAGAAGCTCTTTCATCAGGGCTTCCGCTTCGTCCATAACGGGTTGGAAATACTTGGCGCGGTGAGAAATCTCCAAGATAGAAAGCCCCTCGCCCTGAAAATCCATAACGGCATCAGCCGTCTGTTTGATTACCTCTTGCGGCAGGATCGATGGTCCTGCATTAAAGTTGTACTTTTTCATATTAGTAAAGTTTTATTTAAGCGTATAATACTTATTATTCCAAGCGGTCGAATGTACGTTCGGCAACTCGATAATTCCCTCTTTATGCTGCTTGCCTTGCGCCAGATGGAGCGCCATAGCTACGGCTGCCATTTCATCCTCGGAAGCTCCCTTGGTACTTGGTACTTGGTCACTTTGTCCCTTAGCCAGGTATTTCCGCAGGTTCTCCGGTACTTCTTTACCGGCCTTCTGCATCCTTTCTGCCAGATCCTTGTTGAACTGCTCTTTGGCGATGCCGGACTTGAACTCGCGGTATTGTTTGTCGTGCATAGCGAACTCAAACAACTCCTCGTCGTCTTGTCCCCTATCCCAGCCGAGTTCTTTCATCTCTTGGATGTACTGCGGCAGGACGTTCGGATAGAGTTTCTGCGGATCATCGGTATAGAACTCGAAGCCTTTCTCTTTGGCGAGTTCGATGATCTCCGGCGCTAACTTGCCCGGCAACTTACCGCTCTTACCCAAAATCATACCCCACATAGCGGGATCCATTCTCGTAAAGTCTTTCTCACCCATCGAGCGGCTGAAGAGGTTCATCAGCGCAGCGTTCTTCACATACTGGCTGAACGGCGTTACCAAGCACGGCGTACCGAGCATCGGCCAGATGCGTTGTACCTCGTCGAAGAGTTGTACCAGCAACTCATCCTCGCTCAGCTCTTTCTCGCCTTTCTTCTTGAGATTGGCGTTGATTGCTGCGTGCATGCCTTTGAGATCCGCCATCAGCGAACCCATCATACCGCCTGGCAGACCGCATCCCACAAGCAGCGAAGTCATCAACGCGTTCTTCGGATCAATCCAGTAACCGAGGAAATCATCGATGAAGGACTGCGTCAGACTGCGCGCCTCCATATAGGCCTTCATATTGATGTCTTTTACCAGGAAGCCTGCGTCTTTGAGCATCGCCTGAATGGTAATCACATCCGGGTGTACTTTACCCCAAGAGAGCGGTTCCATCGCTACGTCCAACACATCGCCGCCGGCTTTCGCTACCTCTAACATCGACGCTACACTAAAGCCCGGACCTGTATGTCCGTGGTATTGAATAATGATATCCGGATGTTTCTCTTTGATCGCTGCTACAATCGTTCCGAGCATAGCCGGACGACCGATACCTGCCATGTCTTTGAGGCAGAGCTCCTGTGCGCCGCCTTCGATCAGCTGCTCCGCGAGGTTGATATAATACTCCGCCGTGTGCACTTTCGAATAGGTGATACACATCGTAGCCTGCGCAGTCATACCGGCCTCTTTCGCCCATTTGATAGACGGAATAATATTGCGCGGATCGTTCAGACCGCAGAAGATTCTGGTGATATCCGTTCCCTGCGCGTGCTTCACTTTGTACATCAACTGACGCACATCAGCCGGCACAGGATTCATGCGCAATGCGTTCAGACCGCGATCCAGCATGTGCGTCTTAATGCCCGCCTCGTTGAACGGCTTGCAGAACGTACGAACCGCTAAGTTCGGGTTCTCGCCGTACAACAGGTTCACTTGTTCACTCGCACCGCCGTTGGTCTCAACACGGTCAAAACAGCCCATATCGATGATCACCGGCGCTATCTTCGCCAACTGGTCTCTACGCGGCACGTACTTTCCACTACTCTGCCACATGTCGCGATAGACAAGGGAGAATTGAATTTCTTTTTTCATATAATGATTGTTTTCGATATTACGTTATTCCGTTAAAATCCAAAACTCAATCCACAAGTCACCGTAAAATTCTTGCCTTGCAGATAAACGGGGGTATATTTGTTCAAATAATAGTTCACAAGTGCATCGCCGCTCAGCTCCTGAGAAGTTCCATCGGCATTCCATCCGCGGTCTTCTCCGGCTACACGGGCTGACTTCGGAGCGTACGCACGCGTGTTATTATAACTAAAGTCCACATGTGCATAGCAGTTATTGAATACCTCATACACCGCCCGGAAATTGATCTCGTCATTCCGCCAGATCTTCTCTGCAAACGGTTTCTGGGCAATAATCGCTCCGATGTTTTTGCGAATATAATCGTACGAGTTGTATTTTGTGTCATTCGTATAATTCAGAACCAGCCTCAATCCACGAACCGGACGATATGCCAACTCTACAAATATCGATTGAGAGTTATCGCCCATATAGTGCCCCATCTTATAGGAGTTAGACGTGTAATCCAGTACCGCAATCGAATGCGTATAGCAAGCAATATAGCTTCGCATAAACTCCCCGCGAAGCGACAGACCTTTTACCGGCCAACCGCTCCAATTAAAGCCCACCAGATAAGATACAGGGTTGTGTTCGGGGTTGGATTTCTTCAAACGGGCAAACTTAAACTCATCCAGGAAGAACGAACCGTACAACCGCAAATGGTCTGTCGGGCGCACGGTGATGGTCGCAAAGGCCTGGCTGTTCTGATTCTCCGAGCCCAAGCCTTTGGTCATCAGATGATCCAGCGATTTGAAGAACGCTATCGGGATGAAATATGCAGCCTGCACATTCCTTTCCGCATAAACAATCGAGTTTCCGATGGAGAACTGAATATATTTAATCGGCATGAACGTAAACATGTTCGCCGCCATGAATTTGTTGGCAGGCCGGTATTCACGCTGCGTCACGCCTTCGCGCTCGCGCTCCGAGTAATAATACGTCGAGTCCATCACATTCGATGGCAGCCACGCATGGAAATAATCGAACTGAAACCATTTGCACGGCGTCAGTTGCAGCGTCACCATCGGTACCGCAGGATTATGAGCAGAGAGAATATTCGACGCGTGTTGCGCATCGCCCCATTGGATCCGCTCACGCTGCACTCCGATACTACCCCACCACGCATAAAGCGATATACCGCCTCTCGAATCCGAGAAGTCGCCGCCGTAATTAGACTCCTTGTATTGCACACCCGGCAAGTTATTCAGGTAGCCGGGCTTTGTCAGCCTTGCGCCATAAATCTTATCGTATTCCGTCGGAAAATAAGCATCCTTCAGATACCCGGTTCCCTTCCAACTGTTATCACGGATAGAGCCCCAGATTGACAAATGATGCGCGATATCCATCTGAATCTCCGCTCCGTACCAGCGCTTGGTGATCATACCTTTCTTGTTCGCATAGATATCCATGCCTAAAATCGGACGGATTCGCATCTTGAAGATCTTGTTCTTCGTCAGGATATGCAGACTCGGGTCCGCCAGCGACAGATTCGATACCGGCGTAATCCATTGCGTCACATGCCTGTGCCCGTACGAATAATAAACAGGGAGAGTATCCAGTTCCAGCGCGTAGTCCTGCATGTAAAACTGCAGGTCGTCTTTCTGCCTTTTGTTCAGCAGCGAGTCTTTGCTCTGCGCCTCGGCTAACATCCGGGCTATCGCATCCCGCGTATAAGGCTTGACCGCCGCATTCGAAGAGATCACTCCATCTGTCGTCAGTTCCTCGATGAAGTCATATATCTCCGTATATTCGATTGCCTGCGGGATGCGCTGGGCAGAAATGCTCAGTGCGCACAGGAGTACTATAGCAAGCAGCTTACTTCGCATAACGTGCGTTCAGGCCTTCTACTACTTCGTCGGTAATATCGTAGCCGGCAACCTTGTTCATCAGCACAGCGTCGTTCAAAATCAGGTGGTAGTGGCCATCGGCGTTCAGCTCACGCAAGTATGCCTGTACCGAATCCTGCAACTGCTGAGTCAATGCGGCTTGCTGGTTCATGAAATCGTTGCTCAACTGCTGACGCAGATTCTCCAGCTCCTGCTGTTTGGCAGCCAGCTGTTGCTCTTTCTTCTGCAAACGGCTCTGCTCACTCTCTGCACGCTCACGGCTCAGGAAAGCACCTGCCTCTACCTTCTTCTGGAAGTTCAGCACGTCCTGCTGGAAGGTCTCGTACTCTTTCTGGAAAGCTTTAGCTTTCGTATCGAGTTTTACCATCGACTCCTCATATTGCGATTGCAGTTTCTCCGAACTCTCCACCGCTAAGGTGTAGTGGGTCAGAATGGAGTCCGTATTCACTACCGCGATCGGCAGCAAATCCCCTTGCGCCTCAACCTCTGCATTAGCAGACTTCTTTGCCCAAGGATTGTACGTAAAAAAGAGAATAAACAGCGCAGCAACTCCTGCTGCCAAAATCGATTCAACGATAATACTAATTTTGTTCATTGTTATTTTGTTTTTTATTGTTTACTTTTTGTAGGCATTTTTAGGCCGGAATAGGCCGCTATATGCAGAGTTAAAGCTCCGAAATATTTAATTTCCGGGCGGATTTCCGCTCCGCCTCTTTGTCAAGCGTCTTGGCGCAGTGGATCTTATCCTTCTTCAGTCGCGCGTTCTGGTGTATGTGTTGCGAGCGAAACGAATGATCCTTTCTAAAGATCACTCCCACACATAGCAGCATCATCGCCACCATCAAAAATACCACCGCTAACAATATAGATTTCATACATTTTCAAAAATTGCGTGCAAAGTTACTAAAAAAATATGACATATGCAAGCATATGCCATCATTTTCGTAAATTTTCTCATTTTTTTGCAATAAAAAGAGGTGGTTAGAAAAGGGGATCAGGAGATAAAATGAGTCCTGTTTTTGAAAGATGACGAATAAAAAGTATATATACTATGTATATATAGTAAAAGTGGCATAAATGACAAAATGGGTCATTCATCCTATGGTGATCCTATGGTCATCTTATGGTGATCCTAAGGTGAGAGTCTTATTAGGGACAGTTAATGGTGTTGTTTGGGGTAGAAAAAGGAGGTGTAGAGTGTGCGGCGGGTTGGGAAGGGATTTTCATAAAAAATTTAAAGAAAACGCGCGCGGGCTTGCGTATGTCAAAAAAAAGTTGTAACTTTGCACGCAATTTTTTGTGAACAGCTTATGATTTGGAGTTTGATCGCAGCGGCGTTAGCACCGGTAATACTGCTTTTTATTTACATTTTGGTGAAAGATATGCGCCAGCCGGAGCCCTTGAAATGGTTGCTCAAGGCGCTGTGCTATGGTGTTCTTTCTGCATTGCTGGTAATACTGGTCATGCCCCCGTTTGGTGAGATACCTGTTACGAGTTGGCTTACGGGATTCATCAAAGCCTTTGTGCAGGCCGGCATTCCGGAGGAGAGCGCCAAACTGCTGATGCTGTGGTTGCTGCTGCGCAAGAACCCCTATTACGACGAGCGTCTTGACGGAATCGTGTACGCGTCCTGCATCGGTCTGGGATTTGCCGGGTTTGAGAATATCGGCTATCTCATGCAAGGATTAGAAGACGGCAGCTGGATCTCTATCGGCGTGAGCAGGGCGCTGTTCGCAGTTCCGGGACATTTCTTCTTCGGCGTGGTTATGGGATTCTTCTTCGGTCTGGCTACCTTTGGAGATCCCGCAAACAAAAAGAGAAATATGTTCCTCGCCTGGTTTATGCCGATGATGGCGCATGGTTTGTACGACGGCATTCTAATGAGTATGGGTGCGATGCCGGAATATATCGCAGGAATCATGATGATTGTGTTCCTCGTGGGTTTCAACAGACTGCGCAAATACAGCGTCAAACTGATTGAGAAGCACCAACAAGAAATAGATTGATCACAACAAAAAATATATAGGAATTATGGCAAATGACAAACAACAAAGCGGTTTGATGTTCAACGCGCTGACCGCAGGAAGTAAGATTGTCGGCAATATTACTGCCGATAGTGATTTTCGAATTGACGGAATGATTGAGGGAGAGTTGAAATGTACGGGCAAGGTAGTTATTGGCGAAGCAGGTAAGATCAAAGGTACCGTTAGTTGCCAAAACGCAGAGATATTGGGTCTGATGGATGGCAAGATTATTTGCAGCCAACAGCTATCGCTCCGTGCAAGCGGAAAAATACAAGGCGACGTACAAACCAAGACACTGGTGGTAGAGCCGGGTGCGCAGTTTAACGGCACTTGCTCTATGGGAGGTAATGTTACAGCAGCTACGGAAAAGAAATAAGCCCCACCTATGAGGTTCTATGACCGTCCACTGGACGCTCAATCGGGCAAAGCCCTTCACCCCATAAAGGGGAGGAAACCGGATACCATCCGGCACAATGAACAAAATAAAAAATAACAACCCAACATACCGAAAACAGGTATAGTTTACGAAAATACAGAAATTGTATGAAGATTAAACCATTTCGAGGAATACGTCCGCCAAAAGAGTTGGTGGAGCAAGTAAGTAGCCGTCCGTACGACGTGCTGAATAGTGAAGAAGCACGTGCGGAAGCGGCCGGTAACGAGAAATCGCTATACCACATCATCAAACCCGAGATCAATTTTGAACCCGGAACCGATGAGCACGACGAGCGAGTGTATGGAGCGGCAGTGGAGCAGTTCAAACTCTTCAAGGAGAAAGGATGGCTTGTGCAGGACCAGGAGGAGAAATACTACGTCTATGCGCAAACGATTTTGGCTAAAGGCGAAGGTCTGGAGAACGCTACCGGAGCGGCTTTGGCAGGTGAGAAAGCGAAGACGCAGTATGGTCTGGTTGTCGGCGCGTGGGTAGATGATTACCTGGAGGGACGCATTAAGAAGCACGAGTTGACGCGTAAGGACAAAGAGGAAGACCGAATGAAACATGTGCGCGTATTGAACGCAAACATGGAGCCTGTGTTCTTTGCTTATCCCCATCGCGAGGACTTGGATAAGATTGTAGCGGAAGTGACGAAGGGCGAGCCGGAGTATGATTTTATAGCGGCTCCCGAAGGTTTCCGCCACACGTTCTGGGTGATTAACGACAAGCAGACCATCGCGCGTATCACGGAGATTTTTGCTCAGATTCCGGCGATGTATATTGCGGACGGACATCATCGCTCGGCGGCAGCTGCCGGAGTCGGCGCGGAAAGGAAAAGCCTCCCCCAACCCCTCCAAAAAGGAGGGGAGATTCCGGAGTATGAGTTCTTTATGGCGGTTTGCTTCCCGGATGACCAGCTGAATATTATTGATTACAACCGCGTGGTGAAGGACCTGAACGGGCTGAGCGAGGCGGAGTTTATCGAGAAGTTGAAAGAGGATTTCGAAATCAAAGCCTACCCCCATCCCCTCCCTGAAGGGAATGGAGATTTCTCTGCAGTAAAGCCTAAGGGATTGCATAATTTCAGTTTGTATCTGGGCGGAAAGTGGTACTCGTTGACTGCCAAAGAAGGTCGCTATAATAATGCAGACCCGATCGGCGTACTGGACGTAACAATCTCCAGTAACCTGATTTTGGATAAGATTCTCGGCATCAAAGACCTCCGGAGCGACAAACGTATTGATTTCGTGGGCGGAATCCGTGGACTTGGTGAGCTGAAGAAACGTGTGGATAGCGGCGAGATGAAGATGGCATTGGCACTCTACCCCGTTACCATGCAGCAGATCATCGACATCGCCGACAGCGGAAACATTATGCCGCCTAAAACTACGTGGTTTGAACCTAAACTGCGCAGCGGACTTGTAGTACACAGCTTGGAATGAGAAAAAGCATTTTATACATAGTAGCAATTCTTTTGTTACTGCCGGGATGTAGTATTCAGAAGCGAATCAAGCGAGCGGATAAGAAGTTCGCTATCGGCGAGTACTACGTCGCGGCGGATATCTATAAGTCCTGCTACAGCCGTCTGTCGTCCAAGACCGAGAAACAACTGAAAGGCTATGTGGCATACAAACAAGGCGAGTGCTATCGGATTTTGAATAACCCGAGAGCAACCAATTGTTACCAGAATGCCATCCGCAACAAGTATTACCTTCAGGACTCGACGGTCTTTCTTCATGCCGGCATGGTGTACCAATACCAGGGTAAGTATAAAGATGCCGCCAAGAACTATGAACTCTATCTCCAAGCCCATCCGGACAACTATGTAGCGCAGGCAGGTCAATACGCGTGCGCGAAGATAGAGGAGTGGAAGAAAGAAGGTTCGCGGTACAAGATTGCCGAAGCGAAGGAATTTAACCAACGCCGTACAAGTAACTTCGCGCCGATGTTTATCGGAGACCAGAGCGATGCGTTGATGTTCACCAGCAACCGGCAGGAGAAGCAGAAAGGCGGTACAAAGAAGTTGAAAAGACCGAGTAACGTAACCGGGCAGCAGTTATTTCAGTTATACCAGACGCGCAAGAACGCGGCGGGAGAATGGGAAGAAATAGTGCTCGCAGAAGGTCTGTACGACGCGCCGGAAGAGGAGCAGAAGAATGACTCAACCGGAGGCAAGCAAGCCGGAACGGCAGAGATGGGCGTTTGCAGCTTCAGCAAGGACGGCAGGACGATGTATTTCACCTATTCAAAGCCGATTAACGGAAAAGACCTGGGCGCTAAGATCTATAAGAGCGAGCGTGCCAGTGGCGAATGGGGCGAAGCGCAGGAAGTGAAGCTTTTTGCGGATAGTTCGATTACCGTTGGTCATCCGGCTTTGAATCCCACGGGCGATACTTTGTATTTCGTAAGTGACGCGATGGGAGGTGAAGGAGGAAAAGATATCTGGATGGCAGAGTTGGACGGCTCGGAATGGGTGAACGCCCATCCTCTCGGAAAAGGTATCAACACGCCGGCAGATGAGATGTACCCGTACGTGCATGCCGACGGGACACTGTATTTTGCCAGCAACGGACATCCGGGTTATGGCGGCTTGGATCTCTATAAAGCGACGCTCGACACGACTGCAAAAGATACGACGGTTTGGGTGCTTTATAACATGGGCGCGCCGTTCAACGGTTCTGGAGACGACTTCGGAATCACCTTTGCGGGTGAGAGCCAGGACGGCTTCTTCTCTTCCAATAGAGGCGATAAGAAGGGTTTTGACAAGATCTACAGCTTCCGGTTGCCGGAAATGGAGTTCATTGCGGAAGGCACAGTAAGCGACGAAGAAGGCAACCCGCTCTCGGACGCCAAACTGCATGTAGTGGGCAGCGACGGCACCAACAGCCGCGTTAATGTGCGCCGCGATGGAACATACAAGATCAAACTGCAGAAAGAAGTCAAATATGTGATGTTAGCCACCGCTCGCGGACACCTGAACGCCAAAGAGCAATGGACGACGCTGAACTTGAAGGACAGCAAGACCTATACACTCAATTTCACGCTAAGTCCGATCAGCAGGCCGGTGAAGATGGAGAATATCTTCTATGAGTTCGGCCGATGGGAGATTACCAAAGCGAGTGAGACGGAGTTGTTGCACCTCGTGAAACTGCTGCAAGACAACCCGAATATCACCATTGAGTTGAGCGCACATACGGATATGAAAGGTAATGAAGAGTTCAACTTGGACTTGAGCCAGAAACGTGCGCAGAGTTGCTGCGACTACCTCATTAAGAAAGGTATTGAAGCAGAGCGTCTGACGCCGGTGGGTTATGGCAAGAGCAAACCCGTAAAAGCCGATAAAGCGCTGAATAAGCAGTATCCGTGGATTCCTGTGGAGCAGGAGTTGGACGAGGCGTTTATCACCGGGCTGACGGAAGACAAGCAGGAGATTTGCAACCAGATTAACCGTCGTACGGAATTTAAGGTACTAAAGACAACATATAAGTTATACTAATGAAACAGTATTTAGATTTATGCCAGCGCGTGCTGGACGAAGGCACTATCAAACACGACCGTACGGGCACAGGTACCATCTCTGTGTTCGGTCACCAGATGCGATTCAAGATGTCGGATGGTTTTCCGCTCTTGACGACGAAGAAACTGCATCTGAAGTCCATCATCTATGAGTTGCTGTGGTTCTTACAGGGCGACACGAATGTGAAATACCTGCAGGAGCACGGCGTGCGTATCTGGAATGAATGGGCGGATGAGAACGGCGAGTTGGGCCCTGTGTATGGGCATCAATGGCGCTCGTGGCCGGATTATAATGGCGGTACGATTGATCAGATAGCCAATATAGTGAAGATGATCAAAGAAAACCCCGACAGCCGACGGATGATGGTCAGCGCGTGGAACGTAGCCGAAGTAGAGAAGATGGCTCTCCCACCCTGCCACTGCCTGTTTCAGTTCTATGTGGCGGATGGCAAGCTGAGTCTGCAACTCTACCAACGCAGCGCAGATATCTTCCTCGGCGTGCCCTTTAATATCGCCAGCTATGCGTTATTGCTGCAGATGATGGCACAAGTAACAGGACTCGAGTGCGGCGATTTCGTACACACACTCGGCGACGCGCACATCTATCTGAATCACCTGGAGCAAGTCAAACTGCAACTGACACGTGAGCCGCGGGCATTACCGAAGATGGTGATCAATCCGGAGGTAAAAGACCTCTTCCAATTCCAATACGAAGATTTTCAATTAGAGGGATATGACCCGCACCCCCACATTGCGGGCGTTGTAAGTGTATGATTTCGATTATAGTAGCTATCGCAGAGAACTATGCGATCGGAAAGAAAGGTGATCTATTGTGCCACCTGCCGGCGGACCTGAAGCATTTTAAGGAGATCACGTCCGGTAAGACCGTAATGATGGGCGAAAGAACCTTCTTCTCGCTGCCCAAACATCCCCTGCCCAATAGGCGGAATATCGTTTTGACGGATGTGCAAGGCAAGACCTTTGAAGGCGCCGAAGCCGTTTATTCCTTGGACGAGATGGAGGCAAAGGTCAAAGGCGAAGAAGAGGCTTTCGTTATTGGCGGCGGCATGGTCTATCGGCAGATGATGGAGCGTGCGGACAAACTCTATATCACGCATATTCATCACAGCTGGGAGGACGCAGATACGTTCTTCCCGGTTATCGATTCGGCGGTATGGAAACAAATCGGCGCAGAGCGGCACGAGGCGGACGAGAAGAACCCGTACGATTACACGTTTGCGGAGTATGTACGAAAATAAGTTCTCACATATTATCTCTGGCGCGGTCGGTATTGCCGAGCGGCAAGTAGCTGCGACTGTGGCGTTGCTGGACGAAGGAGCGACCATTCCTTTTATCGCGCGCTATAGAAAGGAGAAGACCGGTAGTCTGGACGAGGTTCAGATTGCGGCTATTCAGGCGCAATACGGGAAGTTGCAGGAACTCGCCAAACGCAAAGAGACCATCTATGCGCGTTTGGATGAACTCGGAAACGACGATCAGGAACTGCGCGAGCGCATTGAAGAATGTTGGGATGCAACAGAGTTGGAGGATATATACCTCCCCTACAAACCGCATAGAAAAACTCGCGCCGATGTAGCGATAGAGAAGGGCTTATTGCCGCTGGCGGATGAGATTCTCAAACAACGGCCGATGAAGTTGCCAAACGAGGAGGATCTGCAAGGTGCACGGGATATTATTGCCCAGCGAATAGCGGAAGACGAGAAGAGTCGTAATGCCATTCGCCGCGAGTTTAGTTATACTGCTGTATTGAGTAGCAAGGCGGTGAAGACCAAGTGTGACACGCCGGAAGCACAGAATTATAAGGATTATTTTGATTTCAAGTGTCCGCTCAAACATGTGAAGAGCCATCAGTTACTGGCAATCCGGCGTGCGGAGACGGAAGGATACCTGCGGGTGGACATCTCGCCGGATACGGAGAAAGCCCTGGATAAGTTAGCGCATTTGTGGCTACGGGCGAATAATGACACCGCTTATCAGGTAGAGCTGGCGATGGAGGACGGTTATAAACGGCTTCTGAAACCGGCTATCGAGACGGAGTTTGCCGCACTCTCGAAAGAGAAAGCGGACGAAGAGGCGATTCGGGTCTTTGCGGAGAACCTGAGGCAACTTTTGTTAGGTGCGCCATTAGGTCAGAAACGCGTGCTGGCGCTCGATCCGGGATTTAGGACGGGCTGCAAGACCGTAGTGCTGAATGAGCAAGGCGATCTGTTGATGCACGACGTCATCTATCTGCATAACCTGCAAAGCACACAGAAGTTGCAGGAGTTAATCGAGAAATACAAGATCGAGGCCATCGCTATCGGTAACGGTACCGCGAGCCGGGAATGCGAGCAGATGGCACGAGAAGTGACAAAGGGACTAAGTACCAAGGGATTAAGTGTTCCTCAGATATTCGTCGTAAGCGAAGCGGGCGCGTCGGTGTATAGCGCCAGCAAGATTGCGCGGGAGGAGTTTCCCGATGAGGATGTAACCGTTCGTGGAGCGGTGAGTATCGGAAGGCGGTTGATAGACCCGCTCGCAGAGTTAGTAAAGATCGAGCCGAAGTCTATCGGCGTGGGGCAATACCAGCATGACGTCGATCAGACGGAATTACGCGAGAGCCTGCAACAAACGGTAGAAAGCGTGGTGAACTATGTGGGTGTAGATGTCAATACCGCCAGCAAACACCTCTTGACGTATATCTCCGGTTTAGGACCGATGTTAGCGCAGAATATCGTGGATTACCGCGCAGAACATGGTGCTTTTGGAAGCCGTAAAGAGTTGCTGAAAGTGCCGAAATTAGGTGCAAAGACTTTTGAACAAGCTGCAGGATTCTTGCGCCTGAAAGGAGCTAATCCGTTGGATAACAGCGCTGTACACCCGGAGAGTTACGGCATCGTGGAGAAGATGGCAAAAGATCATAAATGCTCAGTGGCAGACTTAATCGCCAAGAAAGAACTGCGCGAGCAAGTGGATTTGAGCAAATATGTGACAACCGAAGTGGGCATGCCCACCCTCACGGATATTATGAAGGAGTTGGCGCAACCCGGACGTGACCCACGCGGCGAGACGGAGGAGTTCCATTTCGACGAACACGTGCACACGATCGACGATCTGCAGGCAGGCATGGTGTTGCCGGGTATTGTGACGAATATCAGCGCTTTTGGCGCATTCGTGGATTTGGGCGTACATAAGGACGGATTGATACACATCTCCGAGATGGCAGACCGACGAATCAGCAACCCGCAGGAAGTGGTCAAACTGCATCAGCACGTAAAAGTGCGTGTGGTCGATGTCGATCGCGCGAGAGGAAGAATACAATTAAGCCTTCGGCATTTATGATTTATGATTTGTAATTTATGATTTATGGCAGACGATAAGAAGATAATTTTTTCGATGGTGGGACTGAGTAAGAATTTCGGTCCACAAAAACGAGTGTTGAACAACATCTATTTGAGTTTCTTTTACGGCGCAAAGATCGGTATTATCGGTCTGAACGGCGCAGGTAAGAGTACCTTGCTCAAGATCATCGCCGGTATTGAGAAAGAATACCAGGGCGAGGTTGTATGGAGTCCGGGATACTCGGTCGGATACCTGGAGCAGGACCCAAAGTTGGACGCATCCAAGACCGTCCGCGAGGTGGTACAGGAAGGTGTACAGCCGATCATGGACATGCTCAAGGAGTACGACGAAATCAACGCGGCTTTTGCTGAACCGGACGCAGACTTCGACAAGTTACTGGCAAGACAGGCAGAGCTGCAGGATAAATTAGATGCTGCGGACGCCTGGAATATCGACCAGAAACTCGACCGCGCGATGGATGCTCTTCGTTGCCCGCCGGATGACGCGAGTGTCACTACCCTCTCCGGAGGAGAAAGAAGACGCGTGGCGTTGTGTCGTCTGTTGTTGCAACAACCGGATGTACTGCTCTTAGACGAGCCGACGAACCATCTGGACGCGGAGTCCATCGATTGGTTGGAGCAACACCTGCAACAATACGCCGGAACGGTGATCTGTATCACGCACGACCGCTATTTCCTGGATCATGTGGCTGGTTGGATCTTGGAGTTGGACCGCGGAGAAGGAATTCCCTGGAAGGGCAATTACTCGTCGTGGTTGGAGCAAAAGACCAACCGAATGGCGCAGGAAGAGAAACAAGCCTCAAAACGTCGCAAGACTTTGGAACGCGAGTTGGAGTGGATTCACATGGCTCCGAAAGCGCGTCACGCCAAGCAGAAAGCACGTCTGGATGCGTACGACAGAATGTTGAACGAGGAGCAGAAAGAGCGCGAAGAGAAGTTGGAAATCTTCATTCCGAATGGTCCGCGTCTTGGGAATAAGGTTATTAACGCAGAAGGCGTGGCCAAGTCTTTTGGAGACAGAGTGCTGTTTGAAGACATGAACTTCACGTTGCCGCCTAACGGCATTGTAGGAGTTATCGGTCCGAACGGAGCGGGTAAAACGACCCTCTTCCGCATGATTATCGGCACGGAGAAAGCTGACAAAGGTACGTTCTCCGTAGGCGAGACGGTGAAGATCGGTTATGTGGATCAGCAACACACGGATATCGATCCGAATAAGTCGGTTTTTGAAACCATCAGCGGTGGCACGGAGTTCATCCGCGTGGGCGGGAAGGAGATTAACGCTCGTGCGTATCTGAGTCGTTTTAACTTCACCGGCGCAGACCAGGAGAAGAAATGCGGCGTGCTCTCCGGCGGAGAGCGCAATAGGCTGCATCTGGCTTTGACGCTGAAGAGCGAAGCAAATGTACTGCTGTTAGACGAGCCGACGAACGATATTGATGTCAATACCTTGCGGGCGTTGGAGGAAGGATTAGAGAACTTCGCCGGCTGTGCGGTGGTAATCTCGCACGACAGATGGTTCTTAGATCGTATTTGCACGCATATATTGGCGTACGAAGGAGACAGCAAAGTGTTCTGGTTCGAGGGTAGTTATTCGGAATACGAAGAGAACAAGAAGATGCGGTTGGGCGAAGAAGCCGTTCAGCCTCACCGCGTTAAATACAGAGGATTAGGCAATGTATAAAGCGCAAGACAAGATGTGCGACCTTATGGCGCACGAAGAAGAAGCCATCCAGATCATCAGCCGTTTCGGGCTGAATGTGGGTGTGGGAGACAAGAGTATCGAGGATGTCTGTGTAGAACACGGCGTACATACTCCAACTTTCCTGACGGTTGTCAATTTCAAGTTATACCGCCAGCGTGCGTTACCGGCAGAGATTGATTTGGATACTCTGCAGCGGTATTTACACCATGCCCATACCTATTTTCTGGAGTTTCGTCTTCCTCGGCTTCGTCTGGCATTGATAGAAGCCATCAATCCGGCAAATCCGAAGAGCCAGATTCCGATGCTGATCTTGCGATGCTACGACGAGTTTGTACAGGAGATTCGCACGCATATCGAGCACGAGAACGCAGGATTATACGAGGAACACGAGCATGACGACGAGCGAATCACAGGTAAGCTGAGTGAGATCAAAGAGTTGATTATCAAGTATTTTCCAAAGGACGACACACAGACCACTTCGGACGAGAGCCAGCATATCCATGTGCGCTACCCCTTAGTCGGAGTAATGAGCGATCTATGGCATACCGAGCAGGATTTTGCGGACCATTGTGCGATTGAAGATGAGATTCTCAGGCCGGCATTGGAGCGCGCGAAAAACGGCAAGCGGAAAGTCAAAACCGATTCACAAGCCATCGAGAGTGAAGAACTGAGCGACCGAGAAAAAGATGTACTGATTCAGGTTGTGAAAGGGCTGAGCAACAAAGAGATAGCCGATGTACTCTGTATCTCGACGCACACGGTCATCTCACACCGAAAGAACATTACCCGCAAACTGAATATCCACTCCACCGCGGGTCTGACGATCTATGCGATTGTGAATAAGTTGGTTGATTTGGATAGTTTGTAAGTGTTACGGCGGGTCAGTACATATATTCGCCAGCGGGGTTTGTTGGACAAAGACAAGCCGGTGTTGGTGGCCTTGAGCGGCGGAGCGGACAGTGTGGGATTATTAGATGTGCTGCTTCGCGCAGGCTACAAATGTGTAGCGGCACATTGTAATTTTCACCTCCGTGGCGAAGAGAGCAACAGAGATGAAGCTTTTGTTCGAGAGTTGTGCAAGAAAATGAGTGTGGAGTTGGAAGTAGCGGAATTTGATACGCACGCGTACGCGCACACGCTCCATATTAGTATAGAGATGGCGGCACGGGAGTTGCGGTATAAATGGTTTGACGAGGTGGGAAGAAATCATGGTTGCCAAGCGGTTGCAGTAGCGCATCATCAGAACGATCAGGCAGAGACGATTCTGCTGAATCTGAAACGCGGAACGGGACTCAGAGGTCTGGCAGGAATGCGGCCGATAAGTCCGAATCCGATGGTAAAAGAAGGTCTGCCGATTGTGCGTCCACTGCTATGCACCACACGGGATTATATAGAACATTACTTGCGCGACAAGAGAGGTCTGGAATGGGTCACCGACAGCACGAACAGCGACACCACCATTAGCCGGAATGCTATCCGTGAACAACTGAAGAGTTACAGCAAAGCGGAGATCGAACACATGGCTCAGACGGCAGAATACGTGCAAGGATACATAGATATTTTAGACGGCAAAGACACGCGCGAAGCGGGAGTCGCACGGCTGTACGAAAGTCTTCGCGAGTGCGGATTTGCAGAAATTGATAAGATTTACGATGCGTTACAGAAGGGAGAAGGCGGTAAGGTTTTTACTTCGAAAACGCACCAAGCAATAATAAAAAAAGGAAAATTATGCGTCACTTTGGTATCATAGGATTTCCGCTGATTCACTCCTTCTCGGCGAAGTATTTCAATGAGAAGTTCGAGCGTGAGCAGATCGATGCGGAGTATAGTTTGTATCCGATACAAGAAGAAAGTCTAAAGTCTAAAGTCGAAAGTCTTTTGGATACTCTGGATGGTATGAATGTCACCATGCCGTACAAACAGGCAATCATCCCGTATCTGGACAGGTTGGACGAGACGGCAAAAGCCGTCGGGGCGGTGAATGTGATTCACAAGCGTGTAGGATATAACACCGATTGCATGGGATTTATCGAGTCCATCCGTCCGTTGCTGCGCGAGAGTGACAAGAAAGCCTTGGTATTAGGCACAGGAGGCGCATCAAAAGCGGTCTGTTATGGCTTGCGCACATTAGGTGTCACCCCCACTCTCGTCAGTCGCACGCCGAGAGACGGGATGTTGAGCTATGAGGATCTGACGGCGGATGTAATGAAGGAACAAACAGTGATTGTTAATTGTACGCCATTAGGTATGGCACCGGAGGAGGACACGTATCCGGAAATCCCATATGAAATGATTTCGGCACGCCATTTGCTGTTTGACTGTGTGTATAACCCCGAAGTGACGCTGTTCCTGCAGAAAGGCCGAGCACAAGGAGCTACTATCCAAAACGGCATGGAGATGCTGTACGGGCAAGCCAAAGCGGCATGGAAGATATGGGAAAGTTGAATGTTGAAAGTTTAAGGATTTAAAGATATATGAAAACATTTTTAATGGTGCTATTAACTATAGCGCTGACCAATCTGAATGACAAATACCACGAGGCTGGTAAGTCCGAGATGGTATATTACAGCCCGAAGACCAGTGTTCGGCTGGATTTCACGTATGAAGAGCGACGTGAAGAAGCGGGCGAGTTTGCGGCGTTTGCCGAGGAGTTATTAGGTATCAAAGATGCCATTAAGGAGGACAAGACGACCTATACCTTCAAGGGCGTAGAGATTACCACACACACGCAGGTGGACTTGAAACGACCGCATACCATCACAGCGGAGAAAGGCATGCCTTGGCAGTTGGTAAACATCAACGACCGCGGTCTTCTGGTGGGGTATAATCTGCCGGCAGAGCCTAAAGAGCACAAGAAAAGTCCTGTAAAAGAGGCTGTAAAGTCTAGGATTAGTCCTATTCAAGTCTTACCTTATACCGAGGAGATCGTTGAATCAGGTAGTGCCAAAGCACAAGCTCAGGCAATCGCGAAACAGATCTTCCGAATCCGTGAGACAAGGATGTATCTCTTGAACGGCGAAGTGGAACACGCGCCGGCGGATGGGCAAGCCATGGAGTTGGTCCTCAAGGAGTTGAGACGTCAGGAGAAGCAGTTAGTCGAGCTGTTTACGGGCAAGGTCACGAAAGAGATCAAGCATAAGCATGTGGGAAGTTGTCCGTATGGAGATAATTTCAAGGTATGGAACGAGATGCTCTATTTCTCTACGGAGAACGGCTTTACGGGCGCAGATAATGTGGATGCCGACAAGATTAAGATCAATGTGGAGTTCGTGCATCAGCTGATCAAAAAAGACAACGGCAAGAAGGGCAAGAAAGACAAAAAAACGCCGGAACTCTCTCCTATTGTATATAACCTGCCGGGCAGCGCACTAGCTTTGGTATATTACAACGGCGAATTGATCAACAGCAAAGTCGTTCCGATGGCGCAATTCGGCATCGATGTAGCCCTGCCTAAAGAGCTTTTCACGGGGAATGAGTTGCCGAAGATTAAATTCAGCGAGAAGACTGGAGGAGTGATTTCGATTTCGAAATAATTTCAAATTTATGATTTCAAATTTTAGATTTATAGCCCTATTTCTCGTAAGTCTCGTCGGGATTGAATCTCTTCGTGCGCAGGAGATTAACTGTACCGTAACCGTCAATTCCGACCAGATAGAGGGTTCGAACAAACAGGTATATGAGACCCTGAAATCCGCCATCGAGGAGTACATGAACCAGAACCGATGGACGAATATGACCTTTGCGGAACAAGAGAAGATTGAATGCAGTATGATGCTGGTGGTCAAGGAAGCTGCGGATAACCTATACAAATGCGAGATGACGCTGCAAAGCCGCCGGCCGGTTTACGGCACTACGTACACTACCCCGCTCCTCAATTTCGTGGACCGTAATTTCAATTTCACGTACCAGGAGTTTGACCGTATTGAGTACCAGCAGAACCAGTTCACGACAAACTTGACAGCAATGTTGGCGTACTACTGCTACCTGATTATCGGACACGATATGGACAGTTACCAGCGCTTGGGAGGCACGCCGTACTTCGAGCAATGCGAGGATATTGTGAATGCATGCCAGAGCGCAAGTATGGATAACTCGGAGCAGAAAGGATGGCTCGCTTTTGACAGCAACAGAAACCGCTATGCGTTGATTAACAATCTGTTAGACGAGGCGTTTAAGAAATACCGGAACTATTACTACGAGTATCACAGGCTCGGTCTGGATGAGATGAGCGGTAATGTGACGAACGGCAGAGCCCGTATTGCAGAAGGCATACCGGTACTGAAAGAAGCCTATCGGGCACGGCCGGCGACGTACGTCATCAATACGTTTCTGGATGCCAAGGCCGATGAGTTGGTAGATATCTTCAAGAAAGGCACAGACAAAGAGAAAAAAGAGGTGTATGATTTGTTGGTAGATATCGACCCGACGCGGCAGAATACGTATGACCGGATGAATGAGAATTAAGGGATTAGGGATTAGAGGATTAGTGGATTAGAGGATTAGTGGATTAGAGGATGCTAAAGCATTTACACATACAAAACTATGCGCTGATCAGCCATCTGGACATCGATTTCAGCGAGGGATTCTCGGTTTTGACCGGAGAGACAGGTGCCGGAAAGAGCATCATTTTAGGTGCTCTGGCTCTGGTGTTGGGTGCCCGGGCAGACAGTAAAGCCATCACAGACGGTGAGGACAAATGTATCATCGAGGCGGAGTTTGATGACAGTATCATCCGCCGGGAGCTGTATGCCAACGGCAAAAGTAGGTCGTTTGTGGACGACAGCGTAGTGACGTTGCAGGAACTGAAGGCACTGGCTAACAGGCTGATAGATATCCACTCGCAGCACGCGAATCTGCTGATAGAGAACGCGGATTTTCAGTTGGAGGTAGTCGATGCGATTGCTGCCAATGAGGCGATTTTAGAAACCTATAGTACTCAGTATGAGCGGTTTATGGCTGCTCAGGAACAATTGCATAAATTGCAAGAGTTGGCCCGCAAGAGCCGTCAAGACGCGGATTATATTCAATATCGGTATAAGTTGTTGAGCGACGCGGAACTGCAGGAAGGCGAGTTGGAGGAGTTGGAGCAAGAGCAGTACCAGTTGAGCCATGCGGAGGAGATCCAGACGGCTTTGCAGACGGCAATTGAGGCACTCAACGGAGAGCAAGGAAGTGCGATAGATGCCTTGCGGGCTTGTCGGTTAGACGAGGCGGCAGCAGATTTGCAGGAACGGATTGAGAGTGCTCGGATCGAGATACAAGACATAGCTGAAGAGGCGGAACGCAAACTGAATCGCATCGAACGCGATCCGAGACGTCTGGAATGGGTTGAAGAGCGTATCGGAGCCTTGCATGAGTTACTGCAGAAATTCGGTGTAGAGACGATTGAGGAACTGATCCAAGAGCGCGATACGTTGGCGCACCAGGTCGAGCGGATGGACAGTTTCGATTTCGATATCGAGCAAGCCCAAAAAGAGGCGGAGAAAGAGCGCAAAGCCCTTCAGCAAGCCAGAGAGACGCTGACGAAAAGCCGCAAAGCTGTCGTGCCGCAGATATGCAAGAGCCTGGAGGAAGGATTGCAACGCTTGGGCGTGACGCACGCCAAAGTGGAGATTCCGATCACGAAGACAGAAGACTTCACGCCAAAAGGCTGCGACGAGGTGCAGCTGATGTTTGCCGCGAATCTCAATCAGAGTCTGAGGGCCGTGAGCGAAGTGGCTTCCGGCGGTGAGATCAGCCGACTGATGCTGTGCGTCAAAGCGCTGATAGCCAATACGAAAGGTCTGCCGACCATCATCTTCGACGAGATAGATACCGGCGTGAGCGGTAATATCGCCACCCAGATGGCGTCTATCATGCGGGAGATGGCGAAAAGCCGTCAGATTATCGCCATCACCCATCTGCCACAGATAGCCGCCTTGGGCGAGAACCATTATAAGGTCTATAAAGCCGACACGGCACAACGTACCGAGACGCATATCAGCCGTCTCAACGAGGACGAACGGATACAAGAGATCGCCACAATGCTGAGCGGAAACGATGTAAGCGAATCGGCACTCAAGACGGCAAAAGAGTTAATAAATCGTAAATAACATTATGTTGCCATTAGCAGAGAGACTTCGGCCAAAGACTTTGGACGAATACATAGGACAGAAACATCTGGTTGGAAAAGGAGCAATCCTGAGGCAGATGATCGAGAGCGGGAATATCGCTTCGTTCATTCTGTGGGGTCCTCCGGGTGTCGGCAAGACGACCCTGGCGCGGATTATCGCTCATCAGTTACAGAGGCCGTTTTACACGCTGAGCGCCGTTACGAGCGGCGTGAAGGAGGTGCGCGACGTGATTGACAAAGCCAAACGCACATCGGTCATGAACAGCGGTCTTTTTGCGCCGGCAGACAGCCGCAGTCCAATCCTCTTTATCGACGAGATCCATCGTTTCAGCAAGAGCCAGCAAGACAGCCTTTTGGGAGCGGTGGAAGAAGGTACGATCACGTTGATCGGCGCCACTACGGAGAACCCGTCGTTTGAGGTTATCACGCCGCTTTTGAGCCGGTGTCAGGTATATGTACTGAAATCCTTGGAGAAGGCGGATCTATTGGAGTTATTAGACCGCGCGATGACCAAAGACGAGTATATACGGTCGCTCGGTATCACGGTCAAAGAGACGGAATCAATATTACGATATAGTGGCGGCGATGCACGTAAATTACTGAATATCATTGAGTTAGTCAGCAACAGCGGCGTCAAGGTCATCGACAACGAGACCGTCACGAAACAGCTGCAACAAAACCCCGTGGCGTACGACAAGGACGGCGAGATGCATTATGACATCATTTCCGCGTACATCAAATCCATCCGCGGCAGTGACCCGCAGGCCGCCATCTATTGGCTGGCGCGGATGATTGCAGGCGGCGAGGACCCGAAGTTTATCGCCCGGCGGTTGGTCATCTCCGCGAGCGAAGACATAGGGCTCGCTAACCCGAATGCAATGCTGGTAGCCAATGCGTGTTTCGACGTACTGACAAAAATCGGCTGGCCGGAAGGACGAATCCCCTTAGCAGAAGCCACTATCTATTTAGCCACAAGCCCAAAGAGCAACTCCGGCATATTAGCTATCGACGCTGCCCTTGGCGTAGTACAAGAAACCGGCAATCTGCCCGTACCTCTGCACCTGAGAAATGCGCCAACGAGTCTGATGAAAGAGCTTGGTTACTCGGACGGATACAAATATGCGCATGATTTTCCGAACCATTTTGTCAAGCAACAATTCATGCCGGACGAGTTGGTTGGAAGGGAATTCTGGCAGGCTCAAGGCAGCCCGCAAGAACAGAAGATGGCAGACTGGATGAAATTCCTATGGGGAAGTAAATAGTGGCGGGTGTCTATATACATATACCGTTTTGCGTGCGCAGGTGTGCGTACTGCGATTTCTTCTCCACTACCCTTCTGGAGCTGCGTGAGGCGTATGTCGAGGCGGTGTTGAAGGAGATAAAGAAGCGGCGTGAAGAAGCCGGAACAATCCGTACAATCTATATCGGCGGCGGTACGCCAAGCACGTTGAAAGCGGAGCAGATACAACGGATGATAGAGGCTGTTGGTGCACCCGACGCCACGGAAGTGACGATGGAGATGAACCCGGGCGACGCGTCGGCAGAGTATCTCAAGGCCATCCGGGAAGCCGGCGTCAACCGGTTATCCATCGGCATTCAGTCTTTTCAGGACGAGTTGTTGCGACTCATCGGAAGACGGCATAATGCCGCGCAAGCGATAGAGGCGGTTAGGATGGCGCAGAAGGCAGGTTTTGAAAACCTCTCCATCGACCTCATGTACGCCCTGCCGGGTGAGACGATGGCGCAATGGGAAGCCGATATCGAAACGGCGCTTGGCCTGAAGGTTCAACATATATCGTCTTACGGTCTGATGTACGAAGAAGGAACCGCGATGACGAAGAGGCTGGAGGAAGGTGAGATAGAGGCAGTGGATGAAGATACGGAGAACGCGATGTACGACACCCTCTGCCAGCGGCTCAAAGAGGCGGGATTCGTGCATTATGAGGTCAGCAATTTTGCGTTGCCAGGCAACGAGGCGCAACATAACAGCAGCTACTGGGACGGCACGCCGTATATCGGTATAGGCGCCGGCGCACACAGTTATTTGCCGCCCATAAGGAGTTGGAACCACAGCGACCTGAACGCGTATATAAAGGGCATTGAGGACGGCTCTATAGTGCGGGAAAGCGAGACGCTGAGCGAGACAGATCTGTACAACGAGCGGATTATGTTGGGGCTGAGGACGAGAAAAGGGGTCCCCCTATCGGACGTAGATGTACGTAATGCGAACGAGATGCAAACGGTATTGAGCCGTAATTCAGGTCTCTTACGGCTCACGAAGGACGGACGGCTCGTCGCCACGCAGGAAGGCCTGCATGTATTAAATCGAATAATTGAAGAATTGATGATATGAATTGGAAAAGTTGGTATAAACCATTTTTGATTTGGTTTTGGAGTTTGTTTGTCGGCGGAATCACCGTAGCTTTTTTGGTCATTTGGCTGATTACAGAGGGTGCGTTGGGTTATCTTCCTCCTTTGGAGGAATTGCAGAACCCGAAGAACTCTTTTGCGAGCGAGATCATCTCCTCGGACATGCAGTCCTTGGGGCGTTACTATCGTTATGAGAACCGTATCGGTGTAGAATATACGGACCTCTCGCCGGATTTGATTAATGCTTTGATAGCAACGGAGGATGTGCGGTTCTATGACCACACGGGAGTGGATTTCAAGTCGATGTTCCGTGCTATTCTCAAACTCGGCCGCGCAGGTGGCGGCTCTACCCTCACCCAGCAGCTCGCCAAACAGCTCTGGTCTCCGCGGGCGAACAATATCTTCGAGCGCGCGATGCAGAAACCTATCGAATGGGTCATCGCCACAAAGTTGGAGCGGCTCTACAGCAAAGACGAGATCCTGCTGATGTACCTCAACCAGTTCGATTTTCTGTATAACGCGGTGGGAATTCAGTCGGCGGCGCAGGTCTATTTCTCGACCACGCCGAAGGACCTGAAGATGGAGGAAGCGGCGATGTTGGTCGGCATGTGTAAGAACCCATCGCTGTACAACCCCGTGCGCCATCCCGAGCGCGCTACAGGCCGCAGGAACACCGTCTTGGGGCAGATGGAGAAATACGGCTACATAGACGAAGCCGTACGCGATTCGCTGGCGGCGCTGCCCTTGGAGTTGCACTACCGCTCAGTGGATCACAAACAAGGCATCGCTCCTTATTTCCGCGAGTACTTGCGCGTAGTGCTGACCGCCAAAGAGCCCAAGGAGAGCGATTATTCCGAGTGGAACCAGCAGCAATACCGCTTAGACCGCTGGCAATGGGAGAACAACCCGCTGTATGGTTTTTGCGAGAAGAACAAAAAGCCGGATGGCACCAAATACGATATCTATCAAGACGGTCTGAAAATCTACACGACCATCGATTCACGAATGCAGAGGTATGCCGAAGAGGCCGTGAGCGAGCATATGCAGGCACAACAGAAATCCTTCTTCAAAGAACTCAAACGCAAGAAGAACGCACCCTTCTCCCGGTCGTTGACGCAGGAGGAAGTGGACGGCATCATGAACCGCTCGATTAGGCAGACAGACCGATATCGTAACATGAAACGCGAGGGCTACTCGCACGACTCGATCATGGCGGCATTCAAAACCCCGCGGGAGATGCAGATCTTCACGTACGACAGAGGAATGATTGATACCGTTATGAGCCCATATGACTCAATCAAATGGCAGAAGAGCTACCTGCGTTGCGGATTCATGTCCATGGACCCGCATACAGGTCACGTGAAGGCGTATGTCGGCGGTCCGAACTTTGCGCATTTCCAATACGACATGACGACCAAAGGTCGTCGGCAAGTGGGTTCGACGGTCAAGCCGTACCTCTACACACTCGCGATGGACGAAGGCATGTGGCCGTGCGAGAAGACGGTTAATGAACCCATCACCCTCATCGATGCCAACGGCATCGAATGGACACCTCGTGACACCCACGACAAGTACCGAGGCGACACGGTCACGCTGACCTGGGGACTGATGAATTCGTCCAACTGGATCTCTGCTTACCTCATGTCCCTCTTCACGCCGGAGCAATTGGTAAAAATCATGCAGTCCTTCGGCATCCAAGGGCAGTTAGACCCCGTGGTCTCGCTCTGTCTGGGACCGTGCGAGGTGAGCGTAGAGGAGATGGTGGACGCATACACGACTTTCGCCAACAAAGGTATCCGTACCGAACCGCTATACGTCACCCGCATCGAGGACAGCAACGGCAACGTCATCGGCTCGTTCACCCCGCGGACGCATGAGATAATCAGTGAGACGACTGCGTATAAGATGATTTATATGCTGCGCGCGGTAGTCGATCGCGGAACGGGTGTCCGGATGCGGTACAGATATGGTCTGACGGTGCCCATGGGCGGCAAGACCGGTACGACGAACAATAACTCCGATGGATGGTTCATGTGCTTCACGCCGTCGCTCGTCAGCGGTACGTGGGTCGGTGGCGAAGATCGTGGCATACATTTTGATGGTATGGCAGAGGGACAGGGCGCTTCGATGGCGTTGCCTATCTGCGGATTGTACATGCAGAAAGTGCTGGCCGATCCGGATTTGGGCTATTCGTCCGAGGAACAGTTTGATGTCCCGGCATGGTTCGACCCGAACGAGGGATGTAAATAATTACCGAAATATCGAGATGTTAAAATATCGAAATATTGTATTCCTGCTGATGCTTTTGGCCTTTGCGCCGAAGATCTCGGCCCAATTGAACACCGACCGTATTACTGCGATCGGGCGGAATGCGTTGTATTTCGAGGATTACGTGCTCTCCATCCAGTATTTCAATCAGGTCATCCACCTCAAGCCGTACCTCAGCGAACCGTATTTCTACCGGGCGATTGCGAAGATTCAGTTGGAGGATTATCAGGGCGCTTTGCGGGATTGTAATGCGGCTATCGAGCGTAATCCTTTCTCGCCGGGCTGCTATTATGCCCGCGGCTATATCTACCGCCAGTTGAACCGTCTGGAGGAGGCGGAGGCAGATTATACGGAGGCACTTCGTTTCTCACCGGAGAACCGCACCTATATGTTATTACGCGCGGACACACGGGCGCAGATGAAGCATTACGACGCGGCGTTGGAGGACATCGCCCAGATGCTCAAACGCGAGCCGCAATCGGCTTCTGTATGGGGTGAGAAAGGGCATATCAGTATCTTGAAGAAAGATACCATGACCGCCCTCGAAGCCTTTGAGAAAGCGGCGCAGTATGACAAGACGAACCCTGCCGTCTGGTCGGCATTAGGTGTAACTAACCTCATGCTCAACCGCGAAGACGAGGCGTATGTCCAATTGACGCAAGCTATTAACTTAGGCTCCAAATGGGCGGGCGACTACATCAACCGCGGTATCATTCATTACCACCGCCATAACTACCGCGGGGCACTGAGCGACTACGACCAGGCGGTAAAGATTGCGCCTCGTGAAGCGGATTGTTACTACAACCGCGGCGTGATGCGGCAGGAGGTGGGCGATTATAACCGCGCTTTGGAGGACCTGAACACCGCTATCTCGCTTGATCCCGAGCGGACGGAGATGCGTTACCAGCGTGGCTTGGTTGAGATGCAACTGAGGCTCTGGAAAGCCGTCACACGCGACATGGACTCCCTCATCGCACGCTATCCGTATTTCCTGCCGGCATACTACCTCGCCTCGCAAGCGGCGGAAAAGCAAGGGCTCACCAAGGCTGCTTATCAATACCGCAAGAAAGCCTACGACCTGGAGCAGCAGAAAGAGGAAATCCTGTCTCAACAGGCCGCGCAGCCCAATACCGACCTCCTGATAGCCGATGCCCAGCCGCAGAAGAAAGACCATCGCAAGGAGTTCTCCTCCTCTACTGCGCAGGAACAGACCGATATCCCCGACGAGGAACAGAAATACGACTCGCAGACCCGTGGTTCGATCCAGAAGAAGCACCAGGACGTCGTCAACGAACCGAATATCATCCTCTCTTACTACAGCCAGGACATGAGTCTCAGGCGCACCAACTATTACCACCCGCTCGTGGATAAACTCAATAAGCGAGAAGCCCTTCCGGCAGCGCTCAAGTTCACCTCCCAGGAGCTGACCCTCACGGCGGAGATGGTGGATTATCATTTCTCGAACATCAACCGCCTGACGCAACAGACGGACGAAGCGCCCTCTGCTATCCTATACCTCGCGCGGGCGATGGAGTTCGCCATCATCAAGGATTACGCCAGCGCTGTGGACGACTGTACCCGGGCTTTACTACTCGCCAACACACAGTTGGAACCCATCATCGTCTTCTGCCGCGCCAACTGGCGGTACCGCATGATGGACGGAGATAACGAACTGATTCTCCGAGACTACGACCACGTGCTGACCCTCCAACCGGATTTCTCTTTTGCGCTGTATAACAAAGCCAATATCCTCTGCGCCCGCAAGGACTACCAAGAGGCTATCCGGTACTATACAAAAGCGATCCAGGCGGATAATGATTTTGCGGAAGCCTATTTCAACAGAGGCTTGACACTCATCTATACAGGCGAAAACGAGAAAGGACTCGCGGACCTGAGCAAAGCCGGAGAATTAGGTATTTACCAGGCGTATAACCTCATCACAAGATTTAAATAATTGACAATTGAGAACTTTTAGATACATAGTATTTCTTATCCTTGGCTCCTGCAGCACAGCGATTTATACTCCCTTACAGGCGCAGGTGCTCTATGAGATCAGCGGCAAAGGCATCCGGTCCAAGTCCTACGTCTTAGCTACCAACCGGTACGTAGAGATGCAATTCATAGACACCATTCCGAACGTCTTCAAGTGCTTCTCGCGGTGCAACAAAGTGGTTACGGAATTTGCCATGCAGGACTACGAAGCCATCGCCGCTTTGCGCAAAGCTGCCCTCTTGCCAGATTCAGTCAAACTGACGAATTTCTATAGCGAAAAGGAATATACGTATATCGACAACGCCCTTCGCGTCAATATAGGCATGGGTTTGGAACAATTATGCCGGATGAAACCTTCGTACTTGACGGAGATGTTTCGGACGGAATTGATGAAGCAATGGTTGGGGTACGACGAGCAAAAATCGATGGAGAACTTCTTCGAATCCGTGGCGCTGGAGAGGAATATCCCGATTGTGGGATTAGATAATATCGGCGAAACGATGTACATGCTTTTTGATCGCGAGCCCTTCCACTGGCAATGCAAAGAACTGCTGAAGGTGATTGAGTATCCGGAGAACGAAGTCAAGCAGGAACGGGCTATCCGGGATATGTACCGCGACGGGCGTCTGACGGACTTGGCGTACCAGGTCGAGGGGCCGAACAACACCACCTCCATCTCCTTCTCGGATTACAAGGTTTATTGCGCCCGGAACCAACAATGGGTCAAACGCCTCCAACCCTATCTGGCGGAAGGCGGAGCGTTCATCACACTCAATGCCCTTTATTTAGGGGGCGAGAAAGGCTTGTTGCAACTACTGCGGGCTGCCGGATACCGCGTCCGGCCGGTCAACAGAGGTCTCAGAGCAAAAGAAAAACAATAAATAACAAATTACAAATAAAAACAATGAGAAAGGTATTTTCTGTATTCGTAGCGCTGGTAATGGCGCTGAGTTTGAATGCTGCCGAGCGCGGCAAATTCATCCATGTCGATGCAAGTGTTAACAAGAACCTCAAGCCGCAGTTCGCCTTTGCGCAGGAGCATAAGGACGGCGCGGACGTGACGACCATTATCCTCAAGACGGTCAACACCAATGAGTACAATGAGTTCACAGACGCATCGCGTATCCTCATCAAGTTCGCAGACGGCAAGAACGTCCGCCTCAACCGCGTGGCAGGCAGCGAGGTGAAGAAAAACAAAGTGACGGAAAAAGTGGCACGGGCTACCATTACCAAGTACTGGACCGAGACGATCTATGAGGTCTCGCCGGAGGTAATCAGCAAACTCGAAGGTGGATCTGCTATTACCAAGATCCGTGTTGTCTTCAAGGAGAACGACGCTAAGGATTATGACATCGCAGAGGGCTATCAGGAGAAGATGGCTTCGGATTGGCTTAAGTCTTACCAGGAGGCTGCGCTCAAGAATAAAAAAGCCAACAGCGATCTGAGCGATGAAGATTTTTGATTTATCAAAAATAATTGCTCTTGCCCTCCTCTTGACTCTTGGCTCTCCCCTCTCCTATGCCCAGATAGGCATGCGTGAGTTGGGCGATTCGCTGATGGCGTACACGGGCTTCTCACGTCTCTGGAGCCCTTCCGTGCGGGTCAAGCAACTTCGCGTGAGCGGCGATAACGTCTCCGTCAGAACCAACCAGACGCTCCATGACTTCCGTTGGACGGATCAGAACCTCGATTCGCTCTGCCGCAAGGTCAGCCTCTGGACGCTGGGCCATGAGAACGGTAAAGTCACTATCTATGCCGGCTCGACGGATATACGCACGCTCATTACCGACTGCGCGCGAGGTATCTCTTCCTCACCCAGTAAAGCGAAGGACCTCACCGAGCGTAACATCGTCCTCTACCCCAGCCACGGTCTTTATTTCAACCGCGACCGAGCGGAGTGGATATGGCAACGCGCAACGCTCTGGACAACCGTAGAGGACCTCTATAGCCAGGAGTACGTGCGGTATATCACCCGTATGTTGGAGAACGCCGGAGCGAACGTCTTCTCGCCTCGTGCGGGTTTGGACGAGCGCCATCCGGGGCTCTCCGGCATGCCACGATGGACCGAAGGCGCACGCTACTGGCTCATGCATCAGCAGGCAGATTCGACCCTTTGGGATCTCTACGACGGTAACGAGTACAAGGACGACATGAAGTCCCGCGGACTATGGGTAAACTCCCTGGAGACGGACGTAGACCTCTGCGTGGCGCTCCATACCGACGGACTCGACAGCGGAGATGACTCCACCATCGTCGGCACCCTCGTCATATATACGGCGAAGGACGACGACGGCAATACTGTCCTTAGGGACGGCAAGGATCGCGAGAAATCCAACCGCAATTTAGGCGACTGGATTCAGACCCAGCTCACCGAGGATCTGCGTACCCTGGCGCCGGAATGGACACGCCGCCAACTCAAAGAAGCTAACTACTGTGAGAGCCGCGTCCCCGTCGTACCGAGTATCATCCTCGAACTCCTGAGTCATAAGAACATGGCAGATATGCGCTACGGACTCGACCCCGCTTTCCGTTTTGCGGCATGCCGCGCGGTCTATAAAGGCATCCTCCGCTACCTCAACGGCAAAGAGGCGGTCGTCCAACCCATGCCGGTACATGAGATGGCGATTGCCCCCGATGGTACCATCCGTTGGACCGCGCCTATAGACAGTCTCGAGCCATCCGCCACGCCTACTTATTATATGGTATATGTGCGTGCGGACGAGGGCGAATGGGATGTCCAGCAGGTGGAGAAAAAGACCGAACTGAAGCTCAACCTCCAGCGAGGCGTGCAGTATGACTGCTATGTCGTAGCGGGAAACGACGGCGGACTGAGTATGCCGGGGCCGATGGTCAGCACCTACCTTGCGCCGGATGAGAAAGCCCCGATGGCGTTGATTGTGGATGCTTTCGACGATGTCTATGGACCCGATTGGTTCGCGGATAGCACCTTCGCGGGTATCGTCCCGGGTACGTACGCCTGCGAGAGCGATTTCACCTGCGCCTATATAGGTGAGCAATGGGACTACCGCCGCGCGAGCATCTGGACCAATGACGACAACTGCGGTTGGGGTGCCTGCTATCGCGATCATGCGGGGCAACTGACTGTTGGCAACACACGCGACTGGGCCATGCGCCATGGCCGTGCCTTACGCCAAATGAAGATCAGTTATGTCTCCACGACCGCAGGCCTCATGACCGAACCCGACGAGCGCTTCAAGATGGTCGATTATATCTGCGGTCGCCAGCGCCGGCCCATAGGAGAGACCCAGAAAGCGATGCTCGCTGCCTATCTTGCGAAAGGCGGGCGGCTGCTGCTATCTACCGATCATTTCAGTGCCATCGATCCCCAATGGGCGGCGCGTAACCTACACGCCTCTTTCTATGCCGCGCGGGCGACACGCTCCGGCAGAATCGTCGGCAAGAGGCATTACCAACTGCTCTTGACCCCGAACGAGGAGCAGCTCTTCACCTGTACCCCCGAGGGATTAAAAATCGCGGAAGGCGCCGCTGTCATGGCTACCTACCGCGATATGCGTTGTCCCGCCGCTGTGGGATTCAAGGGACCGAAGAACAAGACCCTCGTCTTTGGTTTTCCGCTTGAAGCGGTGACGGATTTTGATAAGATCTATACCTCTTCTATTCAATGGCTGAACGAGCAATAAGCACTATTTATCGTGCTTATGCTCGTACACAGCCTCTTCTACGTTGATGATATAATCGCCCATCTTCTCGAGCTCGAGAATGATATCCATGTAGTTCACGCCGGTGGAGTAGTCGTACTCCTTCTCGGTAATATGCTGCATGTTCTGCGCTTTCAGTTCGTCGCGGAAGTTATTGATCTCGTTCTCCATGTTGGTCATCTCTAAGAACTCGTCCTCCGTGATATTCACGTGCTCGAGCGCCTGAACCATCTTCGCTTCTGCGCCGTTGAGCAGATACATCATCATCTCTACGTTCTTGTCCTGATACTCCGTAAAACGGATATGTGAGTCGTGCTTGTGGCGGATATAACGCGAGAGGTTGTAGTTCGCGTCACCCACAGACTCCAACTCACTCACGATACGCAGCATCTTGTGTACCTCATGTTTGGATTGGTCGGAGAGCCTACCGTCCGCTACCTGGTTCAGGTAGTTCGCTATCTCGTATTCCATTCGGTCGCATATACCCTCGTATTTCTCCACGCGGGAGAAGATCTTCGTGAACTGCGTATCGTCGTCTTCTTTGTACAGGTCGTGGATCATGCCGACCATACGTTGGGTACGGATGGCGAAGACATGCACCTCTTTCCATGCCTGCAGGATCGAGAGCTCGGAGGTGGACATCAGGCCGCCGGAGATGAACCGCAACTGGCTGTCCGTATCTTTCTGCTCCGGCTTCGACGGGATGATCGCCGTCACTACTTTCTCCAATACCGGGATGAACCAGATCAGGATACAGGTGTTCGTCACGTTAAACGCCGTGTGGAAAGTCGCCAGAACGGCATTCAGCTTGTCCGGAGACACATCGCTCGGCAAACCCGGTGTGAAATCGACGCCCCATAACTCACATACACCGCCTACGAACCAACGGAACACAACCAGCACCCATACCACGCCGAAGAGGTTGAATACCAAGTGCGCCAGAGCCGCTCTACGTGCCTGTACGGACGCCGACAGAGCTACGATATTCGACGTGATTGTCGTACCGATATTCTCTCCTAAGACCAGCGATATACCCATATCGATCGGTAGCACGTGCGTCGAGCATAGGGTCATCGTGATTGCCATGATCGCCGCCGACGACTGGACCGCAAACGTCAATATACCGCCTACTAACAAGTACAGGAAATAGCTCCCGTATCCCCAACTGGACGTCGCGATAAAGAAGTTCCTCACCGGCGTCATCTGGTCCAGATGCATATCCGTAGCGTTGATCTTCAGGGTTGTCAGACCGAGCAGCATCAGCGACAGACCGATCAGGAAATCGCCTAAGTTCGCATTTCGCTTCGTGTAGATCAGTGCTACTGCCAGCACGATCGTCGCATACACTACTAACCGCAGGTCAAACGAACCGCCGCCTAACACCATAATCCACGCCGTGAACGTCGTTCCAATGTTCGCGCCCATGATCACGGAGATCGCTTGCGCCAGCGAGAGGATGCCTGCCGAGACGAAACTCACCGTCATCACCGTCGTCGCCGTGGAGGACTGAACCGCCGCCGTAATGAACGCACCCGTCAACACACCTGTCACGCGGTTGGTAGTCATCGTGCCCAGCACGTTGCTCAACTTGCTACCCGCCATCTTCTGCAGGCCTTCACTCATCACCTTCATTCCGTACATCAGCATCGCCACGGAACCGATGAGCGTGATAATCTGTAGTAAAAGTGTCATCGTTTAAGAAAAACTCGAATTTGGCTGCAAATTTACTGCTTTTTTCTGATATATGCAAATTTATTTGCAATTATCAATTATTTTCTATTAAGTATATCTATCAATCCTTTTCGCGGAACTGCATGACAAAGTTGCAGAAAGTGGACAATTTGTCACAAAAAATGGACAAACTGGCAGAGATTCGGATTTGGCACGTTTATTGCCATTCTTAGGGTGAAAACGCAACTACGCATACTACGCAAAACACGTAAGCTACGCAAACTACGTTAAACATCGTTTAACTAAATTTGGAGGAATGATTATGAAAAATGCAATGTGTCGTAGAAACAGTTGGCTGCCGACAAACGGATGGTTCCCGACAGTATTTGATGAGTTTTTGAACAATGACATGCTGAACACGGCAAGCAATGTGGCGCCTTCGGTTAACGTCAAAGAGACCGCAAACGCTTACGAGGTTGAGTTGGCTGCTCCGGGCGTTAAAAAAGAGTACTGCAGAGTACACGTCGATGAGGAACACAACCTCTGTGTTGCCATCGAAAACAAGTACGAACACAAGGAAGAGGACAAACATGCGCACTACTTGAGACGCGAGTTTGCATACACGAACTTTGAGCAGAAGTACACCCTGCCGGACAATGTCGATGAGGAAAAGATTAGCGCTAAGGTCGAAGATGGTATCTTGACCATCGAGTTGCCGAAGATCCAACGCGAAGAAGGCAAGACCGGACGCCAAATCGCCATCTCATAACAAAACATGTTTTACAAAAACGGAGCACTCCAGAGCGAGTGCTCTTTTTTTTTAATCCCTACCCATACAAATCTTCGTTTTTATTTGCATATATCAAAAAAAATCACTACCTTTGCACTCGCAAATATATCAAAAATTATGAAAGTATTGTTAGTTAATGGTTCGCCGCGCAAGAACGGGAACACGTTTACCGCGCTGAGCGAGATTGCCAAGACCCTTCAGGCGGAGGGTATCGAATCAGAAATCGTTTGGATAGGCAACAAGCCTGTTCGCGGCTGTATCGCTTGCGGTACTTGCAAGGCAAAAGGCGACGGCAAGTGTGTCTTTGACGACGATGTATGCAACTCCATCTCTTCGAAATTCGCGGAGTCAGACGGTTTCGTTTTTGCTTCGCCGGTGTATTACGGTCAGCCGAACGGTGCACTCCTGGCGATTATGCAACGTGCTTTCTTCTCGAATGGTGCGAACCTGCAGAACAAACCGGGAGCAGCGGTAACGATTTGCCGCCGTGGAGGTGCAACAGCCGCATTTGAGGCACTTCAGATGCCGATGCAGATGATGAACATGCCGCTCGCTACTTCGCAGTACTGGAATATCGCGTATGGTCGCGAGGAAGGGCAGGCCGCACAAGATACGGAAGGTATGCAGACCATGCGTACGCTCGCTCATAACTTGGCATGGATGATCCGCGGATTACGCGGAGAGAATGCCCCTGCTCTACCCGACCGCGAGCCGTGGCAACCGATGCATTTCATTCGGTAAAGCATTATTAGGACGCGTGCCCGCGCATGTACTCGCCCGGAGTGATACCGGTTTTGTTCTTGAACATGCGCGTGAAATGATGCGGGTAGTCGAAGCCGAGCATGTACGCCGTTTCGCTGATACTTCGGCCGCTCATGAGGATGTTTTTTGCGATTCGGATGATGTATGACTGGATATATTCCTTGGCGGAAGAACCTGTCGCTTGCTTCACCAAATCCCCGAAATAACCCGCTGAATATGCCATCTCTGATGCGCAATACGCTACTGTCGGCAAGCCCATTTCGGCTTGTCGGCCTTCGTAGTAATACTTGTCCAGCAAGGCATGAAAACGTTTCAGCACATCCGGCTCGTCAGCCGTAATCCGTGCATTCTGCCGCCAATAAGCCCGCTGGCAATAATCCAAGATCAACCGCAGATAGCCGACCACTATATTCCGCAACGCCGAACTATCTTTGTGCGTTTGTAGCTCTTCGCGCAAACCGCTCACCAACATCTCAATCGCGTCCCATTCCCGCGGCTCCAAAGGCAACGAATCCGTAAAGAAATACGAGAAGAAATTATACTCCGCGATATGCGCCTCGAGATCCGTTTTGCTCATCAACTCCGGCGACCATAACACAGCCCAACCGTTCAGAAAGAGCGGATTACCGTCATCCTCTTTGCCGCCTATCTGTCCCGGCGCGACAGCAATAACCGACCATTCGCTCACCTGCACAGGGCGCACGCCGTAAGACAAGTTCTGCGGAAACTCCCGCTGGATAAATAGCCCATAAACCCCGTAACTATTCATACTCGTCCTTACCCCCTTCTCCAACTCATCAAAATGAACCACACTAATCAGCGGATGTAGAACCTCCGCCTCCAAATGCCGCGCATACACATTCGGCTCGCGTATATTCAGAACTTTTTTCATAACGGCTGTAATTTGATGCAAAGGTATAACAAATCTTCGAAATATGCAAAAACGGCAGCCAAAAAATGATGTTTTTCTGCGTTTTCTGCAAAAATGGTAGTTATTTAGCGAATTTGTGTTATTCTATATCCGCCAAAAGCAGTAACTTTGCAGTCGAAATGAGAAAATGTAAAATTAAGAAAATGAAACGATTGTTTATACTTTTTTTTGCGCTGAGCACAATGACCCTTATGGCACAAACACCGATTAACATCTTCATCGGCTCAAAGACCTTTAGCGCTACGCTTGCAGACTCCGAAACCGGAGAAGCTTTTGCTGCATTGCTGCCTCTGACCGTGACTATGAACGAACTGAACGGCAATGAGAAATACCATTACCTATCCTCCTCTCTTCCAACCGCCGCAAACCAGCCAGGTACCATCCATGCCGGCGATCTGATGCTCTACGGCAACAACTGCGTCGTCCTTTTCTATGAGACCTTCAACACCTCGTATTCCTATACCCGCCTCGGCACAATAGACAACCCTTCCGGTTTAGCTGAGGCGCTTGGAGTTGGTAATGTGTCCGTGCGGTTTGAGAATGGCCACACTACAGACCTCACCCAAAATGTACAAAGTGACAAAGTACCAAGTACCAAGGTTCTCCGCGACGGACAACTCTATATAAGGTACAATGAATCAATGTATAATGTACAAGGAGTAAAGGTAAAATAGTTCTTTTTCTGCCCGACTTTTTTGTATTGAAAATGTGTAAATGTGAAAAAATAATATAAAATTATAAGCTATGCAAAACTTTGATTATCAGACACCGACACGCCTTATTTTTGGTGAAGGCGTAGTAGAGAAACTGCAGAAAGTGATGAGCGGTTTCGGCAAGAAAATACTCCTGACTTACGGAGGAGGAAGTATAAAGAAAATACCGGCTTTCAGAGGTAAAGCAGGCAGCCTTTATGATTATGTGCGGGAGACGCTGAAGGATTTTGAGGTGGTGGAACTGAGCGGTATTCAGCCGAATCCGAAATATGATCCTTCGGTTTTGGAAGGTGTGCGGTTGTGCAAAGAGCACAAGGTGGATGTGATCCTTTCGGTCGGCGGAGGAAGTGTGCTGGATTGCTCGAAGGCGATTGCTGCGGGGGCTTGTTATGAGGGCGATCCGTGGGATTTGATTTCGTACAAAGTGAAAGCACAGGCTGCGCTGCCGATTGTGGATATTATCACCTTAGCGGCTACGGGAAGCGAGTACGACTGCGGCGGCGTTATTTCCAGAACGGAGACCAACGACAAAATCGGTTATCTCGACCGTCATCTGTTCCCTGCTGTTTCGTTCTTGGATCCGACATATACGTTCTCGGTTAGCCGGAAACAGACTGCGGCGGGTATTGCGGACGCGATGAACCACACTATGGAGCAGTATTTCGTGGAGGACGCGACGCTGCTGAATGACGGCTTCTGCGAGTCGATGTTGCGTAGCCTCATGGCGAACGGACGCAAGTGTATTGAGAACCCGGAGGATTACAAGGCGCGTGCGGAGATGATGTTGGCTTGTACGTATGGTTGCAACGGTATTCTGGCGCTCGGTAATAGCGAAAGCGGTTGGCCTTGCCACGGAATAGAGCACGCTCTGAGCGCTTATTACGACATTACGCACGGCGAGGGTTTGGCGATTATTACGCCGAGGTGGATGAAGCATATTCTGAACGAGCACACCTTGCCGCGGTTTGTGAAGTACGGCGTGAATGTGTTCGGAATTGACGCTTCGCTGGACAAATGGACGATTGCGAACAAGGCGATTGAGGCGACTTATGCGTTCTTTGAGTCGATCGGCATTCCGATGCACCTGCGCGAAGTGGGAATTGACGACAGCCGCCTCGACGAAATGGCACATCATATCGCTGTAAATGAGGGACTTGAGAATGCTTACGCGGCTCTGACCGAAAAAGACATCAAAGAGATTTTGGTGGCAAGTTTGTAAGAACAAAACATCACACATCAAACATCACACATAAAACATTATGAACGTATTGATTCTTCAGGCTTCACCGAGAGCCCATGGTAACACCGCTTGGATGGCGGAGGAGTACAAGAACGCAGCCGAGGCTGCAGGACATAACGTGACGCTCGTCAACGTGGCGCACAAACATATCGCCGGCTGTCTGGCGTGCGAGTACTGCCACGGCAAGGGCAACGGCGCGTGCATCCAAAAAGACGACATGCAGGAACTTTATCCGTTGATGGCAGAGGCAGAAGTGCTGGTTTTGGCTGCTCCGATCTATTATTTCACGCTCTGCGCGCAGATCCAAGCGCCTATTCAGCGAATGTACTGCGTTAACGCGCCGGCTAAAGTGAAGAAGATGGCGTTGCTTTGTTCGTCTTATTCGCCGGGGGTCTATGATGGCGCGACGGCAGAGTTCCGCGACATCTGTAACTACTGGCATGCCGAGAATATGGGCGTTGTAACCGCCAAAATCGACGAGCAGAAAACCGATGCTACGAAGCAAAAGATCGTTGAGTTGGTAGCAAAACTGTAAGAGAAATCATTAAAATCTGCATTCCAAGTGCAGATTTTTTTACCTTATTCTTAATAATCGTACATTTTTTTTAGGCGGGAAATGGACGATTTTGACAGGTTAAAAGTCTTACTTAACTCTTATTTAAGTCTTATATTAGTCTTACTTTACCCTTATATGCTCAAAATCTTAAAAATCGTACATTTCTTGTGCGATTTTTTTCTTTTCTGCAAAAATGGTAGATATTTAGCAAATTTGTGTTTGCGTATCTCAAAAAAAAGCAGTAACTTTGCACTCGCTTACGTTAAGGCTCGTTACGACTCGCGGCTCTGCCGCTCAATGGAAACTCGCCTTACGCTACGCTCTCCCCATAGCAAACAGCCTGCGGCTTTGTTTACTCCGGGGACCCCAAACAAAATGATACAATATGAAAATGAGTAAATGTAAAAAACTATTTACTTTTTTGCTGGCAGCCCTTGCGTTAACTGCTTGCACAAATTCAAATGAGAAAATGAGTAAATGTGAAAATGAGAAATTGGAGCTCAGTTTTTCGGCTGAGCAGGCAGCGTGGATGAGTGTTATCGCTTGCAATGAGGCTAAGGGCGATTTGGTAACTCTGGAGTCGGCTATTCATAACGGGTTGGAGGCTGAGTTGACGGTTAGTCAGATCAAGGAAGCACTCTCGCAGCTGTATGCTTATACGGGTTTTCCGAGGAGTCTGAATGCGCTGGGTGTTTTGCAGCGTGTTATTGGTGACCGTCAGGCGAAAGGAGTCAAGGTTATTTTGGGCGAGGATGCAAGTCCGCTCGGCGATGAGTACGATGCGCTCAAAGAAGGTACGCGCGTGCAAACGCAGTTGGTGGGCAAGGCTTTTGAGTATGAGTTTGCGGAAGCTACGGATTATTACCTGAAGGCGCATTTATTCGGGGATATTTTTGCTCGTGATAACTTGACTTATGCTGACCGCGAGTTAGTGACCGTATCTGCGTTGAGCGGTCTCGAAGGCGTGGAGCCGCAACTCAAAGCACACATCGCCGGCGCACGCAATATGGGTGTGACCGAAAAGCAGTTGCAAGGTATTGTGGTGGCTCTTGCAGCAAATGGTCTTTTGAACGAGGCGGGACGGTTGGCAGGATTGCTTCAAACGGAATGGCCGCAAGGCAAATCGAATGATGCTTATGCCCAGTATTTCGTGGGACAGAGTTTTCTGCAACCGTATTTCGGCGGTGTGGCGAATGTGACGTTCGAACCGCGTTGCCGCAATAACTGGCATGTTCACCACGGAGCGGTACAAGTGCTGATCTGCGTGAGCGGTAAGGGTTGGTATCAGGAGTGGAACAAACCCGCTGTTCCGCTTACTCCGGGAACCGTGATTGCTATTCCTGAAGGCGTCAAACACTGGCATGGAGCCGCGGCGGATTCGTGGATGCAACACTTGGCGATCCACACTCAAGAGCAACCGGGTGCCACAAACGAATGGCTTGAGCCTGTTAATGATGAACAATATAATTCCATACAATAATGAGAAAGTTGCTATTCACTCTGCTTGCAGCCCTTACGTTGGTTGCTTGCACAAATTCAAATGAGAAAATGAATAAATGCGTAAATGACACATGGGACAAAGTTTTCCCGCTTAGTGAGAAAGTAAACCACAAAAAGGTGAGTTTCCAAAACCAATACGGCTTCACCTTGGTGGGCGATTTATATCAACCGAAGGGACTAAGTGACCAAGTACTAAGTACCAAATACGCCGCTATCGCCGTTTCCGGTCCTTTCGGCGCGACCAAAGAGCAGAGTTCGGGTTTGTATGCGATGAAGATGGCGGAGCGCGGGTTTGTGGCTTTGGCTTTTGACCCGTCTTTTACCGGCGAGAGTTCGGGTGAACCGAGACGCACGGCGTCGCCGGATATCAATACCGAGGACTTCATGGCGGCGGTGGATTATCTGAGTAAACTGCCCGAAGTGGATGCTAACCGCATCGGTATTATTGGTATCTGCGGATGGGGAGGTATTGCCCTCAATGCGGCTGCAGCAGATACACGCATCAAAGCGACGGTCGCTTCGACGATGTACGACATGACGCGTGTGTCGGGTAACGGTTATTTCGATTCCGCTGACACCGAAGAGGCGCGTCACGAAGCGCGTGTGGCACTCGCCGCACAACGTCTTGCAGATCCTGCTGCTATGGCAGGAGGCGTGATAGACCCACTGCCGGACGATGCACCGCAGTTCGTCAAGGACTACCACGATTACTACAAGACCCCGCGCGGCTACCATGCCCGCAGCGGTAACTCGAATGACGGATGGCGTGTCATCGGCACGCAGGCTTATGCCAACAGCCGTTTCCTGTATTACATCAACGAGATTCGTTCTGCGGTTTTGATCATGCACGGCGCGGACGCGCACAGCCGTTATTTTGGCGAAGCGGCGTACCATTACATGGTGGACGGCAAGGCAGACGGCTATAAGACGGTGGTAGCTCCGAATCCGTGTCCTGAGAACAAAGAGCTGCTCATCATTCCGGATGCATCTCATTGCGATCTCTATGACGGTGGCTTCACCGAGCCGGCAGGCAAAGGCGAACCCAAGAACCTCATCCCCTGGGACAAGTTAGCGGAGTTCTTCAACAAGAATCTGAAGTAAGAAATCTCAAATATCGATGTTAAATCAATAAGCGGCATTCCTTCTTTCGGGTTGCCGCTTTTTGTATATGCTATGATTGATTATGACAAAAAATGCACCTATCGTTTTTTTATTTGAACTCTTTGTTGTACTTTTGCACCGAGAATGAAAAAAATAATAGTTTTATGAAAGTACAACATTTCCCAAACACCCGCACGTTTACGTTGCGACCATCGTTCAAGGCAATCAAGCAAGTTGCCCGATTCGGTTATCCATACAAAATAGAGGTTGTTGGTCTCGCTTATGAGCCAAACGTTATCACTTCTGAAAACACCGAATTGGACCGCAAATGGTTTGTAATCAGCGAGAATCCGCATGTGCTTTATTCCCGCCGTTTTGTAGAACAAAATTATGAGGAGGAAATAGTATGAGTTGCAGAACAATACCCAAAGTAATCTTTGACAGCCTTTTGAAATATGCCAAAGAAGGCAATGCGGAATGCCAGAACTATATCGGCTATTATATTATAGAAGGAGAAACACCGGATGATGTAGAGATCCACGAAGACCCGATTGAGCTGATTCGTCAGTCTGCCGAACAAGGCTGGCCGGCTGCGCAGTACAACCTCGGTTTGCTCTATGAGCAAGGCTATTATGTGGACAAAGATGGAGCGAAAGCCTTTGAATGGTATCTCAAAGCGGCTATGCAAGGCAGCACGGAAGGCATGACCTCTGTCGGCATGTGCTACTATAATGGAATAGGCGTTACACCCGATTTGAGAAAAGCCCTGTCTTGGCTTAACAAAGCAGCCATGTCAAAAGATGCTCGTGCACAACTTCTTGTGGCGGAGATCTATGCCAAAGATAACCGTTGCCAACACAAAGACAAAGCCTTGATGTGGTTTTGCGAGGCAGCGAAGCATGATCCGATTCGCGATGCCGAACTGAAGCAGTTCGTGCTTGTCCCGCCGTATTATGACCAATTACCGCCGGAGTCGATATCTATCAATCTCAAAGATCTGCAGATTGATGAAGAAGCAGATTGGTATCCGCCTTACCCGGATCCGATGACGGAAGAGGAATTTGCTGCTTTGTTAGAAAGAGCCAAGTCAGGTGACGTGCCGGCTATGTGTCAAGTGGCGGATTGTTACAAAGTCGGAAATGGCACCGAAGTGAACGTGGAGCAACTGATTTATTGGGGCAACCGCTATTTGGATGCTATCCACGGCGAAACACCTCAATAAGAATAAAAATCCTTCTCCCATGCATTTTTTTGTGTGGGAGATTTTTTTATTTTTAAAAAAAGTAGTACCTTTGCATCGTCAAAAGAAAAAGGAGTTTAATTTATTAATTTTTGTAAGGAATGGTAGATTTTAATAACATCCAAACCGAAGAAACTAATATTGCGCAAGAAATGTTAGATGTTTTCGTCAAACCATGGGCAGATGTATTCGGCTTTGAGTATGATAAGATCAATTTTGAACCCATTGAGCCAAAATCATGCCTGCCGGAACCCCAAGAAGGCGTATATCGTACAGAAACAGATAAAATATACTCCAAACCGAAGCCAAATCCATACAAAGGAATGAAAGACAGAAAAATTGTCCTTGAATTTACGGATCCGATTTGGCCGAATGCTATCAAGGCTAAGCTTTTTAATAGCTCTAAATTATCATTAGGTCAGATTAATAGATACCCTCCTTATATCTATTCTACATTAAAAGTAGTACATACATGTAAATCGGATGATTCTTTTACGGAAGCATTAACCGAACTGGATGCTATTATTACGAGACAAGATATGAATTTTACAAATGAAAAACTTTTTCCTGATAATATCACTTGTCCTTTCTATTTGTCATTTCTAAAAACTCGGGTGATAATCCTGGTACTTGAAGACATTTCACTTGTTAATATTACTGCACAAAAGCCCCAAAATAGAACTGTTAAAGATCTTGGCTTATATTGTCCTTATTATGATAGTAATTTTTATGATCATCACCCGACTATTATGCTTTTTTCGAATGCTATTCGTGCTTATGCTAAAAATGAGCAGAAAGATCTAAAGGAAGTGTATATGCGGACTTTGCTCAAATTGTTTGCCTATGCGTATCAAGACCCGACGAATACAATTGACGAAACAGGAGCCTTTGACAAAAAGGAATGGAATCCTTCTTTCTCTTATGACGAGCAGGGAGCAAATGAGTTTGTAAAGAAATACTTATCTTAAGATGCAAAAATTCACAAAAAACGAATTTCTATTTGCATATTTGCAAAAAATGTAGTATCTTTGCAACGAATTTCTACGAAAAACCTTAAATAACATCGTAAAAACTTTAAAATCTAATAATAGGAGCCTCCGATGCCTTAGTTCGGAAATTGGTTATGGCAAATGAAATAGAAAATCTTCTAACTCAATTCAACATAGACCCGCAGAATCGAAAAATAAGGGATTATTATGAAGAGGATAACCTTTGGCGCACTTTAAAAATAGAGCGGGACGAGAATAGTCATAGTGCATTTATTGCTTGGTTATTGGGTACAGAAACAACGAGGGAGAATAGTCCGATACTCAATTTCTTAAATCTTATTGTGCGCTGCAAAAATGATAACGTTGTGGTTGAGCAAGGTTATAATAATCTTAAAACTGCAATATTATTAGGCACTATTAAGTTCCTTTCCGTTGATAAAACAGCCGAAAAGGTTGTTAGTAAAATATCTAAGATTCGATATAACGATCGCCTTGACATTTATATTAATTGTGCTATAAGTGGCGTTAAAGAATATACTAAATTGGAGATTATCATAGAAAATAAAATCGACTCATCGGAGGGCGGTAAGAAACTGAACGAACTAAAAAATCCTACCACGGAAGAGGAACAATACAAGGAAATGTCTCAAACGGAAAGATATTATTTTGCTTGTAGTAAAGAAAAAGAATTGAGACAAGACAAATTATCAGATACAATACAATTGTTTGTTTTCTTGACGCCTCAAGAAGAGACTCCTAAAGATAAACATTTTATAAAAATCACATACCAAGACGTAGTTGATTACATTATACAACCACTTCTTAATAGAGAAGACCTTAATCCGCATACCGCATTCGTATTAAAAGAATATTTACGAACATTAGGAAACCCTTATAATAATAAAATAACTATGGCAACAACACAAGATGAAATAGAACTATTAAAAGAGTTCTACACAAGAAATGAAGATCTTTTTAGAAGAGCTTTAGAAGTTATGAAGAATGATGCTACAGACGAAGATGATAGAAGTGATTTTAATAGCATGTTAGAATCTATGAAAGATCGCAAATCTCGCCGTCGTGCTTTTAGTATTAATGGGAAAGGTTCATATAAAATGTATCAAGTTGTGGCAGAATTTACAAAGTACTTGTTGGAAAAGAAAAAAAATATTAATGATATTGAAAGTTTGCTCAAGAAATACACGAACGAGAATTCAAGATGTCATATTTCGGATGACAAGACTAAAGTATTCCGTTATATGTATAAAGATCGTGAGCACTTTCACACAGATTCGTATAATAATAAAGAGTTCTATGTTACGAAAGAATGGGGATATGACAGTAAAGGAGATAGCAATTTTGCAGGTTTTTTAAAACAAGTAAACAAGAACTACTCTGATTATCATATTGATGAAATAACACAATAAATTGGATATCTCCTCATGAACCTATCTAAATCACGTTACGTGGCGTTTCGGCAGTGTCCGAAATTGTTGTGGCTGAGTATCAATAAGCCGGAGGAGGCAGCTGAAGCGGATGAGTTGCGGATGGCTGCCGGAATAGCCGTGGGCAACTTAGCAAAGGGCTATTTCGGTGCATACAAAGAAGCGACGGTTACCAAAGCTGATGGCTGTTTGGATATTCCCTCTATGATTGAGCGCACGAAAACGCTCATGGCAGATGCTTCGATAGATACGATTTGCGAGGCAGCATTTTTGACAAACGGCTGTTACTGCGCTGTGGATTTGCTGCATCGCGAAAAAGAAGGATGGGCTATCTATGAAGTGAAGAGTTCGTCCGGAGATGATACCAAAGACCCCGATGAAGTGTATATCATGGATATCGCTTATCAGCGGTTTGTATTGGAGCAATGTGGTGTGAAAATCACTGGAACGTACTTGATGCGGTTGGACAGAAACTATGTCCTGCAAGGAGATTTGGACACAAAAGCGCTGTTCTATATCGATGACGTGAAGAATTCGGTAAGCACTGAGTATCCCAAGGTGGCACCTAACTGCGCGAAAGCAAAAGGAATACTTTCCTTGACTTCCGAACCGGACAAAGACTTACATGAAGGATGCAATGCGCCTTACGAATGTGCATTCAAGGCGTATTGTATGAAAGCACATAATGTACCTTCGCCAAGCGTGTTTGATCTATACCGAATGAGTTGGAAAAAAGCGTTGGAGATGTACCAAAACGGCAAGGTCAGTTTTGAATCTCTACGAAACGAAAAGGCTATCAACGAGCATCAACGGATGCAGATAGAACGCACCTTAAAGAATGTGGATTTTATTGACAAAGATACCATCCGCGCTTTTTTAGCAACGCTCAAATATCCCATTTATCAGCTTGATTTTGAGACCGTTCAGCCTGCTATACCTGTTTATCAAGATACGCATCCTTACCAGCAGGTTCCAACGCAGTACTCTCTGCATATTCAGCCTTCTGCTTTCGGCGAATGTGAGCATCTTGAGTTCTTGGCAGATGCCAGAAGTGAGAACCCGATGCGCGAAGTGGCGGAGCAATTATGCCATGATATACCGACAAATGTGATGGTCATGGCATACAACGCAAGTTTTGAGAAAGGCCGCATCAAAGAGATGGCAGAGGCATTCCCTGATCTGCGAAACCATCTGATGGCTATTTATGAGAATGTAGTCGATTTGCTGGTGCCTTTCCGTAATTGGGCATATTATCGTCCGGCTATGAACGGATCATTTAGTATCAAAAAAGTGCTACCGGCTCTCTTCCCCGATGACCCGACCTTGGATTACCACAACTTGTCCGGATGTGTGCATAACGGCGGCGAAGCGATGGATATCTTTCCGAAGATGCGGGATATGGAAGGTCAAGAACTGGCAGACACACGCGAATCGCTTCTTCGCTACTGCGAATTGGATACATGGTCCATGGTCGTCGTGTTAAGAAAACTATACAAAGTGTCCAAATAATCAGACCCGATTTACCAAGCCCGTCTCATCAGCAGAAGCCGATGGGACGGGTTTGTTTTTTGTTCAGATACTCGCTGTCGCAAGCTTGGCGGATTTTGTTCAGATCTCTGCCTTCCGAGGGAAAGAGGATAGCGTTCACGATCTGCTTGCGGGCGATATTTTCTATCTGTCCGCCGGAGAAAGCATACTGCTTCGCGAGCATCAGGGCATCGTCTTCGCTGATTTCCGGCAACATAGCTTTCCAGATATGACGGCTTTCCTCTGCCGTCGGTTTGAGGAACTCTACTTTGTAGAGGAAGCGGCGATCAAATGCCGAATCGAGGTTTTGGGTAAGGTTCGTCGTGGCGATGAGGATGCCGTCGAGGTTTTCCATCTCCTGCAACAGGATGTTCTGCATCGTGTTCGCCATCTGATCTACCGAGTGCTCCACTTTCGACAGACGCACGCCGAGCAACGCGTCCGCTTCGTTGAGCAGCAGAATAGGCGTGAGGTCGGATTCGCGGCATAGTTGACGGTAGCGCGTGAAGATCTGCTTCACGTTCTTCTCGCTCTCACCGACGTACTTGTCGCGCATCTGCGACATATCGACCTGCATGATATTGCGACCCGTCTTGCGGGCGAGCTGCAGAACGGTCTCGGTCTTACCTGTTCCCGGCGTACCATAGAACAGGCACGCAAAACCTTTGCGCATTCCATGCGCCTCCAAACTATCCTGCACACGGCTGAACTCTTCCGGTGAGAGCAGTTTCTCCAGTTCGGACACTTGACGAGCCGTTTTGACGGGGTAGAAAAGCGCTTTTGCACCGATACCATCGGCATTGAGCACATCTCTTTTGGAACTCTCCATGATGTTCGGGCACAATTCGCCCATCAGTTCTTTGGCAGCGCGGTGCGACAAACACCATTCGTTTTCACTCGCCAGCTCATCTCCCGCCGGCTCCAGAATCCCTTTCGTTAGTAAAATATGTTTGTTTGCGCGGAAAAGACGAGCCTGCTTAAATCCGGTGCCCGAAGATAAGAACTCATGAATTTCATCCAGATCTAATTTGGATTGACGGTTGCGATAGTAAGCGCAGCAGACATGCAAAAGGAGTAGCCAATCCTCGTCTTTCAGTCCGTACTCATTAATCTGGCGGCAGAAAGAGAGATGTGGGTTGGCGGCAACAATCTCCGATGTGGTATTAAAAGCATCGACATAATCGATGTCTTCACGGCGGAATGCGTTTAACGTAGAGATGAGTTCGTCCATCATCTCATCGCCGCTCATATTACTATAGTCCTTCGGCTTAAGAGCATGGTTCTCCCTAAGCGCAATGATGACATTGATGGGCACAAAATACGCGATATTATCACGTTCTTTGTACTCGGCGACATATCTCCTTTCGCGAAGCACTTTGATATCCTCGTAGCAGGCGATAATAGCGAGATTAGTACAACCAAAGTGGCGTGAAAGATCTTTGGTTGAAATAGAACTATCCGGATACAAGTTCACAAACTGCGTAAGCAGCAATGCCTGTAACGGCGTAAAATACAAGCGATTACCTAATTCGGACGCATAGACGGCAATCTCCTTTTTAGAAACGATGGTTTTGGGAGCGCCTTGGCCTTCGCTAACGGAAGCAAGGTTTACCATTAAATCCATCAAACACATTTCTTTCAAATTTATATTTTTCTTCATAACTTATTTCCTTATTTTAAATGATTACTATGAAAATTTATCCTAAAAACTTAGGATATTATAATTATTACAAATGCCCCTTAATACCAAAACTATTTTCAAATCAATAAATCAAAGAACACTTGTCATAAATTGGAAATAAGTATTTTAATTTACAAATTATTTTTCCTCTTTTGACGATGCAAAAGTACTATAAGTTATTCAAATAAAAAAACGTGGAAGCAAAAAAATGAATAATGGTAGATGTTTGGCTATTTTTTATTTGCATATATCACAAAAAAGTTGTACCTTTGCACTCGCTTTCAAAATTAGAACTGAGTAAATGCGAAAATGAGTAAATGTAAAAATATGAAAGTAGTTGTTATCTCAACCTCTCTCCGGGCGGGCTCGAACAGCCACGCGCTGGCGGAGCAGTTTGCAGAAGGCGCTAAGAGTGCCGGACATGAAGTGGAGTTGATCTCGCTGCGCGGCAAGGAGATTAAGTTCTGTATCGGTTGTCTCAAGTGTCAAGAGACAGGTGCTTGCGTGTTCAAGGACGATGTGCCGGCGATCATGGAGTCCGTGCTCAATGCCGATGTCGTTTGCTGGGCAACGCCGATTTATTATTATGAGATGTCGGGCCAAATGAAGACGCTTATCGACCGAATGAACGCCATGTATCCGAAGGATTACAAGTTCCGCGACATCTACCTGCTGACCACCGCCGCCGAGGACGAGGAGTTTACGCCCAAACGCGCCGAGAGCGGTTTGCAAGGATGGATTGACTGCTATGAGAAGTGTACTCTCAAAGCCCATTTGTTCTGCGGCGGCGTGAATGATCCGAAAGAGATAGCCGGCAACGCCAAGCTCCAAGAGGCGTACGAATTAGGCAAGAATATATAAAAATCAGTGTCATTTAGACGAAAAATCCTGCATATATTTGCGTATGTGGGATTTTTTTTGTAATTTTGCACTCGCTTTTGAGATGAAACGATTTTGGTACATATTGTTGATCTTGGTGAGCATCGGCGTTCAGTGGTTTGAGCCGATGGATAAGCCCACTGCGAAGCCGGTGCATACGTCCGGTTGCGCGGTGCAACAAACCGACCATCACACGCTTGTGGGGATACAAGGCGAACCCTTGACCCTTGCCAACAATGGTTCAAACATAACCGCCTCTGTACCCACTCATTTCAGTGCAAATACCGAGCGCACGACTTTCGGCAAGAACAGAACCCGAACGGCTTTCTTGCGCAAAATGATTCATCATTACCAACCTTTTTTTATTGTTTTTCGCGGTCAGGAACGGCTTGAGACAAGTCCTTTCTGTTCGTCTGCCGGGAGCACGTACTATGTATACTTCCTCCGGCGCATTTTGTGTTGATTTTCAGCGAAATAACTGAATATTAACAACACAAATAGAAACAATAAAATGGTATCATCTTATTTATCGAATCCTATTTTATTAGGACTTTTCTTGGTTGTTGGGTGCAAGTGCGACAATCAAACATCTGCCTGTTTATCCCGGCATCGAGATAGATGCCGCTTTGGTAGCCGTCAGCGCGTTAGCCGTTTGGCTTTTGCTTTGCAACAAGAACCGCTCTATCAACCGTTGGGGCGGAACTCTTCTCCTGGTAATATACGCCGGTTACCTGACATATAGGCTTTTAACGTATTAACAATTAAAATTCAATTCATTATGAATAGTACAACAATTATTGTCGGCATCGTATTACTTGCCGTCTTTGTAGTGCCGGTTATCTGGCTAAACCGCAAAAAGTAACTTAATCACACAAAATTAAACCTCGACCGCCTAAAAAACGGCCGAGGTTTGTTGTATTTTTTACAAAAAACTTGTATAATTCAAAAAATTGTCGTTTTTGCTATTTGTTGTTATTTAACCGGATCTCCTCATGATAAAGGTAATTGACCAGTATCGGCTTTCCTTTTTCGGCTCGCCCATATGGCAGATCATTGCGT
>OCVV011343936.1_pt1 | contig 61629 bp, 59 predicted proteins | sample 1539721 | NCBI WGS metagenome assembly OCVV01 (sample SAMN02144230, study PRJEB22623) | gut metagenome | biome: sheep rumen | host: Ovis aries | place: New Zealand
TGTAAAACTTTTGATGAAATCATTAGAATGGGGAGAATGAAGAAAATTTATATATTAACCACGCTATGCAGGGCTATATTATTTTATAAGCTGTGAATTGTAACAACTGCAACATAAAATTTACCAAATTTTAAAAAAAATATTGCATAAATTTGTTAATAATAGTATAATAGAAAAAGAGAAATAATAATATAAAATAAAATATTATTTAAAAGAGAGGTAAAAAAATGGATTATTTATATATACTAAGAGAAGCTTTGGTATGGACAATAACAATATTTTGGCTATATCAATTAATTGTAAGCTTGTGTTCTTTAGTAAAAATAAAAGATAAACCACTAAAAGTAGAAAAAAACCACAGATTTATGGCAATAATACCAGCACATAATGAAGAAACCGTTATAGGTAATTTAATAGAAAGTTTAAGAAACCAAAACTACAAAAAAGAATTATACGATATTTATGTAATTGCAGATAACTGTACTGACAACACAGCTAAAGTTGCAAAAGATGCAGGAGCAATTGTATATAAAAGATTTGATGAAACCAAAAAAACAAAAGGATATGCTTTAAATTGGTTTCTACAACAAAAAATAAAAGAAAATGCACCATATGATGCTTTTATTGTATTTGATGCTGATAATATAGTACACCCAGACTTTATAAAAAATATGAACAAAAAACTATGTCAAGGGGAAGAAGTTGTACAAGGATATAGAGATATAAAAAATCCAACAGATAGTTGGATTACAGCAGGATATGCATTATTCTACTGGACAATGCACAGATTTTATCATTTAGCAAGATATAACCTTGGATTATCACCATTGTTAAATGGTACAGGTTTTATGGTAAAATTTGACATAATAAAACCACAAGGTTGGGATACAATTACGTTAACAGAAGATATAGAATTTTCATTAAAAAGAATTATTAAAGGAAAAAGACTTGGATGGGCAACAGATGCAATATGCTATGATGAGCAACCAGTAGGATTTAAACAAAGTTGGTCCCAAAGAAGCAGATGGACAGTAGGACATATGCAATGTATGAAAGAATATACAAAATCATTAGCAATTGCTGCAAAAGAAAATAAAACAATGATGAACTTTGATGGATTTTTATACATTGTAGGAAGTATACCAATGTTTATTATTACATTATTATTACTGTTAACTAATTTTTTAATGTATGCAGGAGATGGAATGACAAAAGCAGAATTAATTGTAAATATTATGCGTTATCTAATACCAACATTTCTTTTCCCAATTGGAACAGCAATTATTGCAATGTATTTAGATAAAAGACCAATCAGACCAATGTTAAAAGGTTTAGCTTGTTATCCATTATTTATGGGGTCATGGATTTTAATTAACTTAAAATGTTTATTTAAGAGAGAAACATCTTGGGAGAAAATTAACCATGTTAGAAGTATAAAAATATCAGAAACAGCATTACAAGAAGAAAAAAATATAAATTTATAAAAAAATAAAGTTGGTTGAATTAAAACCAGCTTTATTTATTAAATAGGAGCAAAATATGAAGAATAAATTAAAAGATAATTGGTTACATATTATAATAATTATATTAGGAATAATCTTACTATTAATCCCAGCATTTCATCGGAAATGTATGGTTTGATGAATCTTATTCAGTAGGAATAGTAAACCATTCATTTGGAGAAATTTGGACAATTGGTGGATACGATGTACATCCAATTTTATATTATTGGCTTTTAAAATTTGTTAATTTAATATTTGGCGCAAATGTAATTGCATACAGAATATTTTCGGTTTTAGGAATTATAACATTAGGAATTTTAGGATTAACACACATAAAAAAGGACTTTGGAAAAGAAACAGGATTACTATTTACATTTTTCAGTTTCTTTTTACCTGTAATGTTAAATTACGCATTAGAAATTAGAATGTACTCATGGACAATAGTATTTGTTACATTAATGGTAATATATTTAAATAGATTTATAAAGCAAAAAAACTTTAAAAACCTAGTTTTATTTGGAATATTTAGTTTGGTAAGTTGCTATATGCATTATTATGCATTAATATCTGCAGGAATAATAAATTTAGGTTTAATTATATATGTAATAGTAAAAAGAAAAGAATTAAAAAAAGACATAATAAAAAAATTTATTATAGTAGAAGTTTTTCAAGTTCTAATATACATACCTTGGCTATTCTATTTTATACCACAAGTTTTAAGAGTTGGAAAAGGATTTTGGATTACAATAGAATTCCCTCGGAATTTTAATAGATATGATCAACTTCCAATTTAAAGGAAGCTTAGCTGAAACTGTGCCAACAATAGTAGCGAGCCTTTTATACATATACTTAGCTTATATAATTATAAAAAACATAAGAAAAAAACAAAATATAAAAGAAGCAATTATACCAATTGCTATATACATAATAGTAATTGCCATAGTGGGTGCAGTATCAATAATATCACCAATTTTATATGCTAGATATTTATTTACAATAACAGGTTTACTAATATTTGCAATATCTTATTTATTAGCAAAAGAAGATAATAAATTTATAATTGGAATAATTTGTGGAGCAGTTTTAGTAATGTCATTTATGAATTTAATGGTAAATATAGAAGATAATTATGACAGTTCAAATCAAGAAGTAATAAACTATTTAAAAGAAATATTAAAAAAAGATGACGTTATGGCTTATTCTAGTATAGAAAATGGTGGAGTAATAGCAGCCTTAATTGATGCAAATCATCAATATTTTGTAAACTTCCGCAACTGGTCAGTAGAAGAAGCATATAAAGCATATGCACCACAAATGGAAACTGTAAATTCAATAGAAGATGTACAAGAAAAAGCAAAAGGCAGAATAATTATTGTGGATACAGAAGATTTAGAATTGTACAATAAAGTGCAAAATAAAGAAATTTATAAGAATATATATATTGAAAAATTTAATACAAGATATAAAAATTACACTTATCAAATTGTGGTTTTAGAAAAATAAATAGTTGCTTGTTAGAATAAATACTAACAGGCACTTTTTATTTTTATATAAATAATTCACACTAAATTTACACTCCTGTTCAGATTTAAAAATGTTTTAGCCCTGTTTATGAGTGATTGATATATAAATTTTCTTCATTCTCCCCATTCTAATGATTTCATCAAAAGTTTTACAAACTTTTTTAGCAGAAAGTATTGACAAGTGCTAAAAATGGGTATAATATATATGAGGTTAGCAAACAAAACATAAGAGTGCTAAAACAAAACTGACTAACAACTAGCAATTTAAGTAAAAGAGGTGAAAAAATTGTTAGATGATAGAAAAAAGAAGGTTTTGCAAGCAATAGTAGAGCAATACATAAACACAGCAGAACCAGTAAGTTCAAATGCATTAACAAATAACTATGGCTTAAATTACAGTAGTGCAACAATAAGAAACGAAATGGCGGACTTAGAGAAAAAAGGATATTTAGACAAAACGCACACATCAAGTGGAAGAGTTCCTTCAGCAAAAGGCTATAGATACTATGTAGATGAGTTAGTAAATGATAAAGACATCAGTTTGGAAGAAATAAAATACATAAGTGATAAACTAGAAACAAAAGTAAATGAAATTGAGGATTTAACAAAAATAACAGCAAATACAATTTCAGAAGTAACACATTATACAACAGTATCAATTGGACCAAAATCTACAAGCCAATTAATAGAAGAAATTAAATTTGTATTATTAGGAACAAGAATGATGATGGCAGTAATATTAACAGATACAGGATTAGTAAAAGAAACAATAATAAAATTTGATGAAGACATAAACGAAAAACAGGTAGAAACTATGAACTATATGTTTAACAAAAAACTCAAAGGAGAGCCAATAGAAACAATAAATAGACCACTAGAAGAATATTTATATGATGAAATGACATATAGTGTAAATGTTATAAGACCAGTAATAGAACAAATAAAAAAAGTACTAGAACAAGAAAATAAAATTTATTTAGAGGGAACAAATAAAGCGTTTGATTTGCCAGAATTCAACAGTTTAGAAGTAGCCAAAAACTTTGTAAATATATTGGACACAAAAGACTTAGTTGCAGACATTTTAAACACAGGATTTGCAGAAGACATAAAAGTATATATTGGAGAAGAAAACGAAAAAGAACAATTAAAAGACTTCAGCGTAGTAACATTTAAACATAAAGTAAATGGAAAAGACTTAGGAACAATTGGAATTATAGGACCAAAGAGAATGGATTATTCAAAGGTTATTTCTGTAATGAAATATATTAATCAAAAGCTTAATGGAAAAAAATAACGCTAGAGGATATGGAGTATTTGTCAAAATTTAAACACGAGAAAGGAATGATAAGAAAAATGAAAGAAGAAAAAGAAAGCCAAGAAACAATTGAAAAGGAACAAGTGCAAGAACAAGAAGAAAATAAAAAAGAACAGCAAGAAGAAATGGTTCCAAAGCAAGAATATGACGAACTAAATGATAGATATAAAAGAATTTTAGCAGAGTTTGAAAACTTCAAAAAAAGAAGTGGAAAAGAGAGAGAAGGACTATATAATTCTATACTTGGGGATATAATAGAGGTTATACTTCCAATTGTAGATAATTTAGAAAATGCAGCAAAAGTAGAAACTGAGGATGAAAACTACAAACAAGGAGTTGAACTTGTGTTAAAACAATTTAAAGATGTTTTAAAATCTAAAGGTGTAGAAGAAATAAAAGCAGTAGGAGAAATTTTTGACCCTGAATTGCATGAAGCAGTAAGTAGTATACAAGATGAAAATTTAGGAGAAAAAGAAGTAGCTGAAGAATATAGAAAAGGTTACAAGATTGGTTCTAAAGTTATTAGACATTCAATGGTAGTAGTTGCAAATTAAAACAAATAAAAGTGCTATCTGAGCATTTTAACAAATGTTATTTTAAATATCGACTTACCATATAAAAAATGTTATTAATTTTAAAATATAAATAAACGAGGTAAACCCTCAAAAAGAAAGGAAGTAGAAAATTATGGGAAAAATTATTGGAATTGACCTAGGAACAACAAACTCATGTGTAGCAGTTATGGAAGGAGGAGAAGCAGTTGTAATACCAAATGCAGAAGGTAATAGAACAACTCCATCAGTAGTTGCATTCTCTAAAAATGGAGAAAGATTAGTAGGACAAATAGCTAAACGTCAAGCAGTTACAAACCCTGACAATACTGTTATATCAATTAAAAGAAAAATGGGAACAAACGAAAAAGTAGATATAGAGGGGGATAAATTTTCACCACAAGAAATTTCAGCAATGATTTTACAAAAATTAAAAGCAGATGCTGAAAATTATTTAGGACAAAAAGTAACTCAAGCAGTTATTACAGTTCCAGCATATTTTAGTGATAGTCAAAGACAAGCAACTAAAGATGCAGGAAAAATAGCAGGACTTGAAGTTTTAAGAATTATAAATGAGCCAACTGCAGCATCACTTGCTTATGGTATGGATAAAGAGCAAGATCAAAAAATAATGATATATGACCTAGGTGGAGGTACATTTGATGTTTCTATCCTAGATATTGGAGATGGAGTATTCGAAGTTTTAGCAACAAACGGTAATACACACTTAGGTGGAGATGACTTTGATGAAGCTATTATTAATTATCTAGTTTCTGAATTTAAAAAAACAAGCGGAATAGATTTAAAATCAGATAAAATGGCAATGCAAAGATTAAAAGAAGCAGCAGAAAAGGCTAAAATAGAACTTTCTGGTGTTCAACAAACACAAATTAATTTACCATTTATTACAGCAGATAGTACAGGACCAAAACACTTAGATTTAACATTAACAAGAGCAAAATTCGAAGAGTTAATTCACGACTTAGTAGAAGCAACTGCAACACCAGTAAACCAAGCTTTAAAAGATGCAGGACTTACACCAGCTGATATTAACAAAGTATTATTAGTAGGTGGTTCAACAAGAGTCCCAGCTGTACAAGAAGCAGTAAAAAGAATTACAGGAAAAGAAGCAGACAAAGGAATTAATCCAGATGAATGTGTTGCATTAGGTGCAGCAATTCAAGGTGGAGTTTTATCAGGAGATGTAAAGGATTTAGTATTATTAGATGTAACACCACTTTCACTTGGAATTGAAACATATGGAGGAGTATTTACAAAATTAATAGAAAGAAATACAACAATACCAACTAAAAAATCACAAATATTCTCAACAGCAGCTGATGGTCAAACTTCAGTAGAAGTACATGTTTTACAAGGTGAAAGAGAAATGGCTGCATATAATAAGACACTTGGAAGATTCCAATTAACAGGAATTCCAGCAGCACCTAGAGGTGTACCACAAATAGAAGTAACATTTGATATAGATGCAAATGGAATTGTTCATGTATCTGCAAAAGATATGGCAACAGGAAATGAACAAAATGTATCAATTACAGCTTCAACTAACCTTACAGATGAAGATATAGACAAAGCAGTAAAAGATGCAGAAGCTCACGCAGAAGAAGATAAAAAGAAGAAAGAAGAAATTGAAGTTAAAAACAATGCAGAAAGTTTAGTTTATAACAGCGAAAAAACATTAAATGATTTAGGAGATAAAATAAGTGCAGAAGAAAAAGCAAAAATAGAAACTGAAATAGATAGCACTAAAAAAGCCCTAGAAACAAACGATACTGCAAAAATAAAAGAGGCAACAGAAAAGTTAACAAAGGTATTCTACGAAATGAGTGAACAATTATACAAAAATGCAAATCCAGCAGGTGCATCAGAAGCAAATCCAAATGCAAACGCAGGAGCTGAAGGAGAAGGTCCAAAAACAGATGAAAATGGAAACGTTTATGATGCAGATTATAAAGTAGAGGACGACAAATAAAATTAAATGAAAGGGATTAGGGGATGGACCTTTTTTCCACTTTTAGGGGATTATGGGGTCACCCCTTTATCTTTAGGAGGAAAAAATGGCTACAAAAAGAGATTATTATGAAGTATTAGGTGTAAATAAAAATGCAACTGATGATGAATTAAAAAAAGCATATAGAAAGCTTGCAAAAAAATATCATCCAGATGCTAATCCAGATAATAAAAAAGAAGCAGAAGCTAAATTTAAAGAAGTAAATGAAGCTTATGAAAATCTATCAGATCCACAAAAAAGAAGAATGTATGATCAATTTGGACATAATGGATCACAAGGCTTTGGAGGTGGAGCTGGTGGACCATTTGGCCAAGGAGGATATTATTCTTACAGTAGTTCAGGTTTTGACGGATTTGGTGACTTTGGGGATTTAGGGGACATATTTTCGTCAATTTTTGGTGGAGGATTTGGAGGAAGAAATGCCTCTAAACAAAAGGGACCACGAAAAGGTGCAGATTTAAATGTTCGAATGGATATTACATTTGAACAGGCTTTTTCTGGAGTTGAAAAAGAAATAATAATAACTAGAGACGAACAGTGTAATATATGCCATGGAACAGGTGCAAAACCTGGAACTTCTCCTATAAAATGTCCTACCTGTCATGGTACAGGTCAAGTAACAGCAGTGCAAAATACAATTTTAGGACAAATGCAAACAACAAGAACATGTACAGCTTGTCATGGTACAGGAGAAATTATAAATGAGCCTTGCGAAACTTGTCGAGGAAAAGGAAAATTAAGAAAGCAACCTAAAATAAAGGTAAAAATACCAGCAGGTATTGATGATAATCAAACAGTAGTATTAAGAGGAGAAGGAGAGCCAGGTGAAAAAGGTGGACAAAAAGGAGATTTATATATTACTGTAAAAATAAAAAGACACAATATATATACAAGAAAAGGAAACAATGTGTTATGTGAAGTGCCAATAACAATAACACAAGCAACTTTGGGTGCAGATTTAGAGATACCAATGGTAGATGGAAGCAAGGAAAAATACAGAATACCTGATGGAACACAAACTGGTAGTAAATTTACAATAAAAAATAAAGGATTTAAAGCAATCAATTCAAGTTATAGTGGAGACTTTATTTTTACGGTAACTGTGCAAACACCAAAAAGACTAACAAAAGAACAAAGAGAATTGTTTAATAGGCTTGCAAAAACAATGAATGAACAACCACCAATAAAAAAACGTGGATTATTTGGGTAAAAAATTTAAAAAACACTTGCATTTATGCCAAAAATTGGGTATAATATAATAGTAAACTAAAGTAGAACAAGAAGAGTGGGAACAAATCCCACTCTTAATTAGTATAAAAAGGAGGTAAAACTTGGCAAACATAGAAGAAAAAGTAGAAAGATTAGTGAAGCCTAAGGTCGAAGAAATAGGTTATGAATTATATGATGTAGAATATAGTAAAGAAGGAAAAAACTATTTTTTAAGAATATTTATTGATAAACCAGAAGGAATAGACCTAAACGACTGTGAAAAAGTAAATAATGCAATAAATGAAATTTTAGATAAAGCAGATTATATAAAAGAGCAGTATTTTTTAGAAGTATCATCACCAGGAGTTGAAAGAATACTTAGGAAAGATAATCATTTAAATAAAAATATAGGTAATGAAGTAAATATTAAATTGTTTAAAAAAGATAACAAAGGAAAAAAAGAATATCAAGGAGTAATAAAAACATTTAATGAAAATGAAATAGAACTAGAAGAAGGAACAAAAATAGAAAGAAAGAATATATCGCAAATTAAAACTATATATAATTGGTAAGTTAAAAAAAGTAAAAAGAGAAAGGAATGGTAAAAAAATGAAAGAACCAGCAATTGACAACAAAGAATTAATTTTAGCTTTGGAGGACTTAGAAAAAGAAAAGGGAGTAAAAAAAGAATATTTACTAGAATCAATAGAAACAGCACTAGTAACAGCATATAAAAGAAATTTCGACTCTTTAGAAAATGTAAAAGTAGTAATGGACCCTAAAACTGGAGCAACACATATATATGCTATTAAAGAGGTAATGAAAAGAGTTTCTAATCCAGATACCCAAATAAATGAAAAAGAAGCACAAAAAATAAACTCTACATTAAAAGCAGGGGATTCAGTTGAAATAGAAATTGTACCAAGAAATTTTGGAAGAATTGCAGCACAAACAGCAAAGCAAGTTATTATTCAAAAACTAAGAGAGGTAGAAAGGGAAATTGTTTTTAAACAATTTAATGATAGAAAAGGTGAAATAGTATCAGGTATAATCCAAAAAGCAGACCATAATCTAGTAGTAATGGATTTGGGCAAATTAGAAGGGGTTATGCCAGCAAAAGAGCAAATACCAACAGAACACTATAGAGTAAATGAAAAAATAAAAGGATATGTTCTAGATGTTGAAAAGGGTGCTAAAGGAGCTCCACATGTAATTGTATCTAGGAGCCATCCTGATTTTGTAAGAAAATTATTAGAATTCGAAATACCTGAAATATATGAAGGTGTAATAGAAATAAAAAGTGTATCTAGAGATCCAGGATACAGAAGTAAGGTTGCTGTATATTCACCAGACCCAAACATTGATCCAGTTGGTTCTTGTGTGGGGCAAAAGGGTGTAAGAATTCAAAATGTAATAAATGAATTAAATGGCGAAAAGATAGATGTTATAGAATGGGATCAAGACCCATCAATTTATATTTCATCTAGTTTGTTACCAGCAAAAATTCTAGCGGTAGATATAAAAGAAGAAGAAAAATTTGCACAAGTAATTGTACCAGATGACCAATTATCTCTTGCAATTGGTAAATCAGGTCAAAATGCTAGATTAGCAGCAAGGTTAACAAATTGGAAAATAGATATAAAATCTGAAACACAATTTAGAGAAATGTTAATGAAAGAACAAAATTTAGAAGAACAAGAAACTACTGAAGAGACAGAATAAAAGCCTAAATTGGACATAAAATAAAGGAGGAAGTATTTGGAAAACATGAATTCTTTCCAAATATAAATGTAAATATGAAATTACAAAGAACATGCATGGGGTGTAATACAAAAAGAAATAAAAAAGAGTTTATTAGAATTGTTAAAAACAAAGAAAATAAAATAAGTGTCGATAGAACTGGTAAGCAAGAAGGCAGAGGAGCATATATATGTGATAATATAGAATGCTTAGAAAAACTAATAAAAACAAAAAGATTAGAAAAAATATTTGATATGAAAATATCAGACGAAATTTATGAAAATTTAAGAGGTGTAATACTTGATAAATAAGAGAATATTAGGATTAATAGGTTTATCTGCAAGAGCCAGAAAAATATGTTTTGGAGCAGATAGTGTAGAAGGACAAATAAAAAAACGAAAAGTAAAATTAATTATTGTAGCAGAAAATGCTTCTACAAGGACAAAAGATAAATTTAAAAAACTAAGTGAAGAATATAATGTTCCAATTATAATTATAGGAGAAATAGAAGAATTAAGCAAAGCAATAGGTAAAGATAATAAAGCCATAGTAGGAATAGAAGAAGTAAATTTGTCAAATGAAATTCAAAAAATAAATAATGGGGGTGAAGTTATTGGGTAAGATAAAAATATATGATATAGCAAAAAAGCTAGACTTAACCAGTAAACAAGTATTAGAAGTAGCAAAGAAACTAAAAATTAATGTAAAGAGTCATTTGAGTGGAATTGAAGAAGATGAGGCTAAAAAAATTGAAAAAGAATTAACAAAGGAATTTTCAAAAAAATCTACAAATAAAGAAGAAAAGAAAAAAGAAATTGAAAATAAGAAAAAGCCAGATGTAAAAAAAGAAGAAAAACCACCTGTTATTATTAGAAGAGAAGTAATAATATCTGAGGAAGAGTACAATAATAAGAAAAAAGAAAATATAAAAAAAGAAGAAAAGAAAAACAATGTAGGTTTTGTGGAAAGAAAACAAAATAAAGATTACAACATAGTTTACAGAAACAAAGCAAGTAAGCCAATGACTGTAAGCGAGTTATTTGGTCTTAAACCTAAGAAGGAAGAAAAACCACAAGTTGAAGAAAAAGAAATTGTTGTGGAAGAGAAAAAAATAGTGGATGTTGAAATAAAGCAAGTAAAAGCCGAAAATAAAAATGTTAATAATCAAAATAAAGAAAACAAAAGCAACAATAACAGAAGTAATGAAAACAGAAATAACAATAGAAATAGCAGAAGCAATAATAGCAATCAAAGATTTAATAAAAATAGCTTTAATAATAATGATAATAATAACAAATATAATAACAAAAATGGTAATAATTATAATAATAAAAATGGCAATAATTATAATAATAACAATAATAGAAATAGTAGATTTGGCAGAAAGCCACTAGATGAATTAGGAATTGAAAAAAATATAAAAAATATAATGTCAGTTGAATCTACTGAAAAAGAAAATACAAGGGAATATAATAGAGGAATTGGAATAGATAAACAAAAAAATAATAACAAATTTGAAGAAAATAAAACAAATAAAAAATCAAAATCAAGAAGAAATAATAATGGAAAAGATTTTGATGAAGGAAAACTAAAAGGGCTAAAACAAGCAAATAGATTATCAAATATGTTCGATGAGCAAGATGGAGGAATGCTTGATTATTATGATTTAACAACAGAACGTGGAAGAAGAGGAAAGAAAAGAAAAGGTTCAAGCCAAGAAAAAAGAACAAAACAAAAAATATTCCAATTAACAGAGATTGAAATTCCAGAAAGTATTACAGTAAAAGATTTGGCTGCTGAAATGAAAAAAACAACAGCAGATGTTATAAAAAAATTATTAGGATATGGCATAATGGCAACAATAAACCAAGAAATTGACTTTGATACAGCTTACCTAATTGCTCAAGAATTTGGAATTACTGCTAGTAAAAAAGAAACAGTAACAGAGGAAGATATATTATTTGATGATTCTGAAGATAAAGAAGAAGAATTAGTTACAAGGCCACCAGTTATTGTTGTTATGGGACACGTAGACCATGGTAAGACTTCTCTTTTAGATGCAGTAAGAAAAACTAATGTAATTGAAGGAGAAGCAGGAGGAATTACACAAGCAATTGGTGCGTACAAGGTAAAAGTAAATGATAGAGAAATTACATTTTTAGATACACCGGGACACGAAGCTTTCACTGCAATGCGTGCAAGAGGTGCGCAAATTACGGATATTGCAATACTAGTTGTAGCTGCAAATGATGGTGTAAAACCACAAACAGTAGAAGCAATTAATCACGCAAAGTCTGCTGGAATACCTATAATTGTAGCAATTAATAAAATAGATTTGCCAGATGCTAATATAGAAAAAGTAAAGCAAGAATTAATGACTTATGAATTGGTTCCAGAAGAATGGGGTGGAGATACAATATATGTACCAATCTCTGCTAAAAATGGAGAAAATATAGATCAATTATTAGAAATGGTACTATTAGAAGCGGATGTATTGGAGTTAAAGTCTAACCCTAAAAAACAAGCAAAAGGAGCAGTTATAGAAGCAAGACTAGACAAAGCAAAAGGTGCAATAGCTACAATGCTTGTACAAAGAGGAACACTTGATGTAGGAGATACAATAGTTGTAGGATCTTCAATAGGTAGAATAAGAGCCATGAAGGATGACAAAGGTAAAAAAGTAAAATCAGCAGGACCATCAACACCAGTAGAAATAATGGGATTAACAGAAGTACCAGAAGCTGGAGATACATTCTATGAAGTTAAAAACGAAAAAATGGCAAAACACTTAATAGAAAGAAGAAAACGTCAAGCAAGAGAAAAAGCATTAAACAATGTAACCAAAGTAACTCTAGACAATTTGTTTAGTCAAATGGAAGAAGGAAAACTAAAAGTATTAAATTTAATAGTAAAAGCAGATGTACAGGGCTCTGTAGAAGCTGTTAAACAATCATTGGAAAAACTACAAAATGAAGAAGTAAAAGTAAAAGTAATACACGCTGCAGCAGGAGGAGTTAACCAATCTGATGTAACACTTGCCAAAGTATCAAATGCTATAATAATTGCATTTAACGTTAGACCAGATAATTTAGCAAAAGAAATGGCAGAAAAAGATGAAGTAGAAATAAAACAATATTCTATTATTTACCAAGCAATAGAAGATGTAGAAGCAGCAATGAATGGAATGCTAGATCCAAAATACCAAGAAAAAGTAATCGGAAATGCAGAAGTAAGACAAACATTTAGAATATCAAATATTGGAACAATAGCAGGTGCTTATGTATTATCTGGAAGTGTAGAAAGAAATGCTGGTGTAAGAGTAATCCGTGACAATGTTGTAATACACGAAGGACACTTAGCAACTTTAAAAAGATTTAAAGATGATGTAAAAGAAGTAGGAAAAGGATTTGAATGTGGTATTCAAATTGAAAATTATAACGACATTAAAGAGGGAGACATTATTGAAGTATATATCATGGAAGAAATTAAGAGATAGGATTCTTTTCCAAACCAAAATGTTAAGGAAGGAGATTAAAATGCCAACAAACAGTAATAGGATGGGTCGTATAGACGAAGAATATAGAAAAGAACTTAGTCAAATTATAAGTTATGAATTAAAAAATCCTAATGTAACAGGATTAATTAGTGTAACAAAAGTAAAAGTAACAAACGACCTTAAATATGCTAAAATTTATGTAAGTATTATGAATTCAAAAAATGTAACAGATACTTTAGCAGGTTTAAAGAAATCATCAGGATTTATTAGAAGTGAATTAGCAAAAAGAGTTAATTTACGTAACACACCTGAATTGATATTTGAATTAGATGATTCATTAGAATATGGTGCTAGGATTGATAGCATCCTAAAAGAAATAATACCTAAAGACAGTGAAAATAACAGAACATAGAATATATGGAAGGAAATGAATAAAATGACACTAGATGAAATTATAAAGGAAATAGAAGAAGCAAAAAAAATAGTTATTTTAACACACGAATCACCTGATGGGGACGCAATAGGAAGCAGTTTAGCTGTAAAGCTTGTATTAGAAAAAATGGAAAAAAAAGCAGATGTTATTATACCAGAATATCCAAGAATGTATAAATTTTTACCTAATGCTGAAAAGATAAAAACAGAGTCTGATATCAAAAAATATGACTTAGCAATATCTATAGATTGTGCAGTTTTAAAAAGATTAGCACAAAAAGAATATTTCGAAAATGCTAAAAAAACAATTGTAATTGACCATCATGGAAGCAATAATATGTATGGAGATATAAACTATGTAAATCCTGTTTCACCAGCATGTGCAGAAGTTTTAGCAGGCATGTTCCAATATTATGGTTTTGAAATAAATAAAGAAATTGGAACTTGCCTTATGACTGGTATTATTACAGATACAGGTGGATTTAGGCATCAAGGAATTAACCCAGAAACTTTCGAATTTACAGCAGAATTAATTAGAAAAGGTGTAAATATACCAGATATTTATAAAAGAACATTACGAACAATGACAAAAGCAAATTTCTTATTAGCTCAAAGAGTAATGGATAGAATGGAGATTTTAGAAGATGGTAAAGTAACATTTACATATATTACTTCAAAAGATGAGGAAGAAGTTAATGCGGAACCAGGAGACCACGAGGGACTAGTTGAAATTGGGAGAGATATAGAAGGTGTAGAAGTTTCAATTTTTATAAGACAAAAGGAAAATCAAGAAGCATACAAAGCCTCTTTACGTTCTGGAAATTACGTAAACGTATCTGATATATGCTTAATGTTTGGCGGTGGTGGACACCAAAGAGCAGCAGGAGCATTAATTCAAGGAAATATAGAACAGGTAAAAGAAAAAATATTAAGGGAAGTAAGAAAGGCTTTAAAATGAATGGGATAATAATTATAAATAAACCCAACGGCTGTACTTCACACGATGTTGTATATAAAATTAAAAAAATTGTTAATTCCAAGGTGGGACATACTGGAACATTAGACCCAATGGCAACAGGAGTGTTGCCACTTTTAATTGGAAAATGTACGCAATGTTCAAAATACTTAATTAATCATGACAAAAAATATCAAGTAAAATTACAATTAGGGGCAAAAACTACAACAGCAGACGTAGAAGGAGAAGTAATAGAACAAAAGCAAATACCTGAAGAAACCTTGAAAAAAGAAAAGGTTGAAAAAACATTAAAAAATTTTATTGGAAAACAAGAGCAAATTCCACCAATATATTCTGCAATCAAAGTAAAAGGAAAAAAACTATATGAATATGCTAGAAAGGGACAGAAAGTTGATATTAAACCAAGGCAAATTGAAATTTATGATATTAAGCTTTTAAATATAAACAAAACTCAAAAACAAATAGAATTTGAAGTAGCATGTTCAAAAGGTACATATATTAGAAGTTTGTGTGAAGATATTGCTTCAAAATTAAATACTGTACGGATTTATGTGTAAACTAAAAAGGTTGCAAGTAGGACAATTTAATATTTCAGAGGCAATAGAACTAGACAAATTAAAAGAAAAGCAAGACATTGAAAAATATATAATAACAATAGAAAAATTATTTGAAAACAACAAAAAAATAGAATTAGAAAACAAAAAACTACAATTATTTTTAAATGGTGTGCAATTAAGCAAAGAACAGCAAGATGGAGTTTATAAAATTTATAATAACAATAAGTTTATAGGAACAGGTACTATAGAAAATGGACTATTAAAAAGAGACATAATAATATAGCATAAGAAGAAAATCACTTTCATATACTTAAAAAGTAAAGTATAAAGGAGTGATTTTTTTGTATTTTGTTCAAGAAACTGACAAGCCCAAAGCAATTTCATATTTTTTTAATATAGTAAAATTAGAGGAAAATAAAATCATATTGCCAATTGCTGAAGATTGTAAAATATCAAACAAAAAAGCAGAAAAATTAGCAGAGAAAACTAAAAAAATATTAGATAAAAGTAATAGCAACAAATTGATAATAAGCAAAAACATAAAAAAACAAGAATGCTATCAAAATTGTTTGTATTCTTACAATACAAAAATTGTAGATGGTAAATGGCTATTTCAGGTGTTATCAGCAAAAGCTGTAGAATATGTGGTAGAAAAGAAAAAACTAAAAAAGGAAGAAATAGCAGTATCCATTTTAATAAATGATGCAACAGAAATTCTAATAGAAAACATCAAAAAGATAATAAGAGAATATAAAAAAGTAAATATAATAACAAACCATATAGAAAAGTTTAAAAAAATTGAGGAAAAAACTTTAGAAGAAGAAGGAATTATGATAACAATAAACAATAATAAAAGAAAAAGTCTAGCAAAGTCCGAAATAATACTAAATGCAGACTTTCCAACAGAATTAATAAATAGATATATTATAAATGATGAAGCAGTTATTATAAACCTAAGACAAAATGTAAAAATTAATAAAAAAAGGTTTAATGGTATAAATATAAATAACTATAAAATAGCTTTTAATAATTTAGAAGAATTTGATGAAATTAATAAAAATTTATATGAAGAAAAAGATATTTATGAGGGACATATTTGTCATAAACAGCCATTTGATAGTATAGAAAGAAAATTAAAGCAAGATGGGGTAAAAATTGTAGAGTTAATTGGGGCTAAAACAATTTTATAAAATTGTTTTAGCCATGCTTAGGCAATATTAATATATATAAATTAAATTCATTACTGGTCAAACTAATTATTAGCGCGGGTATTTCAATGTAAGTAGACTAAACAGGAACGTATATTTTTTTAAAATTTATATAAAAGCTTTTCTTTTTTTAAAAAATGTAATATAATGTAGATGCCTAAAAATAAAAGTGGCAAGGAGGTTATAAAATGCCAGCTAATGATAGAAATAATAATGATAAAACAAGACCATATAAAGTACCAAGCAAAAAAAGAAAAACAAATAAAAAAATATCAAAAAATAAAGATAACGATACAACAAAAAAGGTGAAAACAAGAAAACCGGAAGTTAGAAAAAGCAAAAATAAAAAACAGAAAAAATCACATAAAAAAATAAAAATGTTTTTCAAAATACTCCTAGTAATATTCTTACTTTTATGTGTAATAGGAGCAGGAATTGTAGCAGCAATGTTTTTTGGACTATTTGGAGACGAATTTGAAATAACAAAAGAAGAACTAAAAATAGGAGCATCAAATTCAGTTGTGGTAGATAGCAATGGAGGAGTTATTGCTAATTTAAGCGGAGACGAAAAGAGGAAAATAATAACATTAGAAGATATGGCAGATTATTTACCTAAAGCATATGTAGCAATAGAAGATGAAAGATTTTATAAGCATAGTGGAGTAGATTTTAAAAGAACAGGTGGAGCCATAATACATAAAGTAACAGGTAGAAGTACCTATGGTGGTAGTACAATAACCCAACAGCTAGTAAAAAATATAACTAAAGATGACGAGTCAGCAGGTATTGAAGGTATTTTTAGAAAAGTAAAAGAATGGGCAAAAGCATATCAAGTAGAAAGAATGATATCTAAAGACCAAATTTTAGAGTTGTACTTAAATATTCTATTTGTAGGTGGAGAAGGAAACTTGCATGGTGTAGAATTAGGTGCTGAATATTACTTTAACAAAAGTGCAAAAGATTTGAGTTTGGCAGAATGTGCGTTTTTAGCTGGAATAAATACTTCACCAAGTTATTATAACCCATATAAACTAGCATCAGGTGATGATACAGAATTAAAACGAGACGAAAGAATAAAAAGCAAAATCCTAACAGTGTTAGAAAAAATGAAAGAATTAGGATTTATTCAAAAAGAAGAAGACTATACTCAAGCAGTAGAACAAGCAAAAGCTGGGTTAAAATTTGAAAAGGCTGAAATAGCAACAGCAGCAAGTTCATATTCTTACCACACAGATGCTGTACTCGATCAAATAATAAATCAAGTTATGGAAGAAAAAGAAATATCAAGAGAATTAGCAGAAAACTATATATATAGTAGTGGTCTAACAATATATTCAACAGTAGATAATAATATTCAAAAAAGACTAGAAGAAGAATATGCAAAAGCAAAATACATAAAAAAAGGAATTGACAAAAAGAATGGAGTATATGTAAACGACCATACACAATCTGGTATGGCAGTTATAGATTACAAAACAGGAAATGTATTAGGGGTAGCAGGTGGACTTGGAGCAAAAGAAACTTCAGGATGGAACAGAGCAACTCAAATGAAAAAACAAACAGGGTCTTCTATAAAACCAATAGCTGATGTTGCACCAGCATTAGAAGAAAAAGTTATTACTCCATCAACAGTTTACCTAGATGCCAAAACAGATTTTGGAGGAAATTACATACCAAAAAATGATGACACATACTCAAATCAACTAATAAATATAAGAAAATTTATTTCAGTATCTAAAAACATACCAGCTGTAAAGATAATGAAAGAATTAACACCTAAAAAATCATTAGAATATTTAAAGAAATTAGGGTTATCTTCTTTAGATGAAAAAAATGATGATGTTTTAGCTATAGCAATAGGAGGATTAACACATGGCGCAAGTCCACTAGAAATGGCAGAAGCATATGGAACAATAGCAAATGATGGAGTATATGTTACACCAACATTCTACACAAAAGTAGTAGATAGTAATGGAAACACAGTATTAACTCCAAATCAAGAACAAACAAGAGTATTTTCAGAACAAACAGCTTATCTTACAAAATCAATTTTAGGAGAACCGTTAAAATCAGGTGGAACAGCAACATATTGTGCTATACCGGGAATGGATACTGCAGCAAAAACAGGAACAACAGATAACAGCTGTGATAGATGGTTATGTGGATTTACACCCTACTATGCAGCAGCAACTTGGTTTGGATTTGATAACAACGAAGAAGTAAGAGGATTTTATCCAAACCCAGCAGGACAAATATGGTCAGCGGTTATGAAAGACATACATAAAAACTTAGCAAATGCAACTTTTACAAAACCAAGTGGAATTGTAGAACAAACTGTATGTAGACAAACTGGTTGTTTAGCAGCTACCGGATGTGTAGATACATATAAAGAAATATTTAGTAGCAACAATATACCGGAAAAATGTCCAGGACATGGAAGCCAAACATTATGTGCTGAATCAGGAAAAGTGGCAAATGAATATTGCCCAACAAGAAAAGTAAACGTATATGGGGTAGTATCACCAAAAGAACAATTAAACTTATGGAAAACATTAAGTGGTCAAAGAACAAGTGGAGCAAGAATTGAAGAAATATGTGATATACACAAAAAGCCAGAAGAGGCACCAAAAACAGTAGAAAAACCAAAAGAAAATACAACACCAACAGCCACACCTAAAGCAAATACAAATACTTCAGGAAGTACAAATACAAATTCTAGTACTGGTGGAGGAACAACAGGAGCAAATACATCACCTACATCAAATAAAACACCAGATACAACTAATAAAACACAGTAAGTTAAAGTTTTTTAAGAAAGGAAATTTAAATGGATTTATATTTTTACAATACATTAACTAAACAAAAAGAAAAATTTATACCAATGCATTCTAACGAGGTTAGAATGTATTCTTGTGGACCAACAGTTTATAAAGATGCGACAATTGGCAATATGAGAACAAATATATTTCAAGATGTTTTAAGAAGAGTGCTTCGCTATAATGGCTATAAAATAAAACATGTTATGAACATAACAGATGTAGGTCATTTAGTATCTGATGGTGATGAAGGAGAAGACAAAATGTTGAAATCAGCAAGAGAAGAAAATAAATCACCTATGGAAATTGCTGAGCATTATACAAAACTATTTTTTGATGATTTAAAAGCTTTAAATATAGAAACACCTGAAATAGTATGCAAGGCAACAGACCATATAAAAGAAATGCTAGAATATGTCCAAGAATTAGTAAAAAACGGATATGCCTATGAAACTTCAACTGCAATATATTTTGATATATCTAAATTAGATAAATATCCTGTACTTTCAAACCTAAATTTAGAAGAACAAAAAGCAGGAGCAAGAGTAGATATAGATCCAGAGAAAAAAGGTCCATATGATTTTGCATTATGGATAAAAGCACCAGAAAATCATTTGATGAAATGGGACAGTCCTTGGGGACCAAGTTACCCAGGATGGCATATTGAATGTTCAGCAATGGGAAGAAAATATCTAGGCGAGCAATTTGATATACACACAGGCGGAATAGATTTAATTCCAACACACCATGAAAACGAAATAGCACAGAGCAAAGGAGCTTGCGGAAAAGTACCAGCCAACTGCTGGATGCATGGAGAATATTTGCTAATAAATGGCGGTAAAATGTCAAAAAGCTTAGGAAATGTATACTTAATAAAAGATATAAAAGAAAAAGGCTATGACCCAATTGTATACAAACTATTTAGTTATTCTTCACATTACAGAAACAAACTAAACTTTACATGGGAAGGAATAGAAGCAGCCTCAAAATCATTATTAAGATTTAAAAATGGTTATCAAACACATAAAATTGGAAAAGATAATGTAAGTGATGAAATAGTTATGCAATATGAAGAAAGATTTCATAAAGCAATAAATGATGACCTAAATATGCCACTTGCTATGGGAGTTGTTTGGGAAGTTGTAAGAAATGAAGTAAAATCTCCTAAACTAGCAGAACTATTACTAAAATTTGATGAAGTATTAGGATTAAAAATAAATGCAGAAATAACCCAAAAGGAAGAAAAACTACCAGAGGAAATACTAGAATTAATAGAACAAAGAAAAAAAGCAAGAGAGAATAAAGAATGGGCAAAATCAGACGAATTACGTGATTTAATAAGAACAAAAGGATATTTAGTTAAAGACACAAAAAATGGAATGGATGTTTATTTAGCTTAGAATCAAGAATTAATTAAATATAATGTGTATTTCATGAACGTATATTAATAAAATGGAGGGATTTAAAATGGCAATTTTATTACCAGGTGGTGCAGGTTATATAGGAAGCCATACTGCTGTAGAATTACTAAATGCAGGAAAGGAAATAGTTATAATAGATAACTTTTCTAATAGTAGACCAGAAGTTATAGAAAAAATAAAGCAAATAACAGGAAAAGATTTTAAATTTTATGAAATGGATTACTTAGATGCTAATAAGTTGGAAAAAGTATTTGAAGAGAATAAAATAGAAGCAGTAATGAATTTTGCAGGATATAAAGCAGTTGGTGAATCTGTTAAAAAACCATTAGAATACTATAAAAATAACATATCAGGCTGTATAGTATTACTAGAAACAATGAAAAAATATAATGTTAAAAAATTTATTTTTAGTTCATCTGCAACAGTATATGGAGAACCAAAGGTAATGCCTATAACAGAAGAATGTGAAACTGGCAACACAACAAATCCGTATGGAACAACAAAATTATTTATAGAACAGATACTAAGAGACACATATAAATCAGACAATACTTGGGATATTTGCATATTAAGGTACTTCAATCCTGTGGGTGCACACGAAAGTGGACTAATAGGAGAAGAACCACAAGGAATACCAAACAACTTAATGCCATATATAGTAAGAGTTGCAAGTGGACAACTAAAAGAACTTTCTGTATTTGGAAATGATTATGACACAAAAGATGGAACTGGAGTTAGAGATTATATACATGTTGTAGATTTAGCAAAGGGACATGTATCAGCTTTAAATAAATTAGATAAAGAAAATACTGGGTTATACATATATAATTTAGGAACAGGAAATGGTTACAGTGTTTTAGAAATGGTAAATGCATTTATAAAATCTACAGGAAAAAATGTACCATATAAAATTGCTCCACGAAGAGAAGGAGACATTGCAACATGTTATGCAGACCCTAAAAAAGCTGAAAAAGAACTTGGTTGGAGAGCAGAAAAGTCTTTAGAAGATATGTGTAGGGATTCTTGGAATTACATATTTATGCAAAATAATTAACTCTTGGCGTCGTTAAGCTTGTTTGCCTAGCCCAAAGACCAATTTTTTACAAATTTTAATATTGAGAGGAATGTGATATTTTTGATTAATTTAAAAAAGAAAATAGCAGAGCTAATTGGACAAGCTATTAATTTGAATGAAAAAGATCTTGAATCTTATATAGAAATACCAAAAGATTCAAGTAACGGAGATTATTCTTTTCCTTGTTTTAGGTTAGCTAAAGAACTAAAAAAAGCTCCTCCGGTTATAGCAAGTGAAATAAAAGAAAAAACTGAAATTAACCCAGATTTAATAGAAAAATTAGAGGTTGCAGGTGGATATTTAAATTTCTATGTAAATAAAACGTTAATTACAAAAACTGTATTAGAAGAAATATCTAAAAATGAAGATTATGGAAAATCAACTATAGGTAAAGGCAAAAATATAGTAATAGACTATTCAGCACCTAATATTGCAAAGCCTTTTCACATTGGTCATTTGCGTTCAACAGTTATAGGTGCAGCATTATATAAAATTTATAAATATTTAGGATATAACACAATAGGAATTAACCACTTAGGAGATTATGGAACTCAATTTGGAAAATTAATTGAAGGATATAAGCTATGGGGAGAAGAATACAACGTAGATGAAGATCCAATAAATGAACTTACAAAAATTTATGTAAGAGTAAACAACCTTTGTAAAGAAGATGAAAAAGTATTAGAAGCATGCAGAGATAATTTTAAAAAATTAGAAGACGGAGATGAATATTGTACTAAGCTATGGCAAAAATTTAGAGAATTAAGCTTAAAAGAATTCCAAAGAATATACGATTTATTAGGAAGCGAATTTGACTCTTGGAATGGAGAAGCATTTTACTCTGATAAGATGCCAGAAGTGATAGAAATACTAGAAAAAACAGGTAAGTTACAAGAATCACAAGGTGCAAAAATAATAGATTTAGAAGACAAAGGAATAAACACACCATGTATTATTATTAAATCGAACGGTTCTACAACCTATGCAACAAGAGACTTAGCGGCAATTTTATATAGAGCTAGAACTTACAATTTTGATAAAGCATTATATTTAACATCTTATGAACAAATATTACATTTTAAACAAGTTTTTGAAGTAGCAAAACTATTAGGTTTAGATGAAAAATATACAAATGGCTTAGAACATGTATCGTTTGGAATGGTACAATTACCAACAGGAAAAATGTCTACAAGAGAAGGCAATGTAGTTAAGTTAGAAGATTTATTAAATGAAGCAATAGAAAGAGCTGGAAAAATAATAGAAGAAAAAAATCCTGACCTAGAAAACAAACAAGAAGTTGCAAAAAAAGTTGGAGTAGGAGCAGTAATATTTAACGATTTATCAGCAACAAGAACCAAAGATGAGATCTTCAATTGGGACACAATACTTAACTTCCAAGGAGAAACAGGACCATATATTCAATACACTTATGTACGTACAAAAAGTGTTCTAGAAAAAGTAGATAAGATGCCGGAGTTTAAAGAGATAAATTTAAGTAAATTAGAAGATGAATATTCTCAAAATATAATAAAATTGTTATATAATTTTGAAGATATATTAATACAAGTAACAAACAAGGAAGAACCTTCAATACTTTCAAGGTATTTAATAGACTTAGCAAAAGCTTATAGTAGTTTTTATAATGAGAATAAAATAATTTTAGAAGATAAAGATTTACAAAATGCTAGGGTTTATTTGACTTATTCGGTTGGACAAGTTTTGAAGATAGGTGCAAACTTACTTGGTATTCAGATGCCAGATAAGATGTAGAATATTATAAAATATATTAAATGAAAGGGATGATGAAAATGTCAGGAAAAAATAATGACAAAACAAAAAAAAGTAAGAAAGGGTTAATAATTGCAATTATATTAATAGTTCTATTTGTAATTGGAGTAGCAGTAGGTTTTGCTTATTATCATGCTAATCAAGTAAGTATACTTACAGATGAAATAAATAAGGCAACAGAAACAAAAATAGTTAATGAAGATGGTAGTATAAATAAAGATGCAAAAATAGATATGGACATAAAAACAAGTGGTAATTATGCTGTAGTTGAAAAGACATTAAAAGACTATTTAAATGAAGCAGTAGTGCTAGTTCAAGATGCAGAAAATATATTTAATGAAAAAGTAATAGAAGATATGTTTTCAGCAGAAAATATAAAAACAGATGGACCAGATTTTGTACAGTCAAAAGCAAAAGTAGAAGAAATGAAACAAAAATCAAATGAGTATTTAGATAAGTTAGCAGATATATGTAATGAAGAAAAATTACTTTCAGCAATAGATGATAAAGATGTAGATGATTATTACAAAGAATTATATAGGCAATTAGCAACAGACAGTGAAACAAGCAAAGAATTAAAAGAAACATTGTCACAAGTTGAAAGCACAAAAACATCTATAGCTGGTGCATTTGATTGGTTAACTAAAGTATTAAACTACTTAAGTGATAATAAATCATCATGGACAGTACAAGATGGTCAAATAGCATTTTATAACCAAAGTAAATTAAATGAATATAAACAACTTTTGGATGAAGCTCCAGAAATGTAAAAAAGAGAAATTTATTGTTACAATTCACAGCTTTTAACATTATTGTTTAATTGAAAAAATATCATATAAAAAAATAATAAAGTTACTGTTCAGATTTAAAATTGTTATAGCCCAGCATAGGCAGTGATTAATATATAAAAATTAAATTCCTTACTGGTCAAACTAATCATATGAATGAAAACGATTTAAATTCATAATTAGAATAATTAACCAGGCTAATCAGTATAATTTGGAGTTTGACCAAACTGCGCGTTCATTGAATTTTTATATATTAATCACTGGCAAGGGCATTTTAATGTAATTATACTGAAATGTAATTATACTGAACAGTAACATAATAAATAATCAGAAGAGGAGCTATATAAGATGTCAAGAGAAAAAGAACAAAAAAAAGGTCTAAAAATGTTTGGAAAAATAGTATTAGCATTATTGATAATATTAGTAATAATTATTGGAGTAATTTATTTCTGCATACACAGTAAGTTATCTAAAATACAACAAGTTGATATAAACGAAGAAGAACTAGAAGTTTCTACACAAGTAGATAAGAATCTAGCAGATTTTCGAAATATAGCTATATTTGGTATTGACTCTAGAGAGGATACATATAGCAGGGGAAACAGAAGTGACGGTATTATTATTGCAAGTATAAACAACAAAACAAAAGATGTTAAATTAATATCAGTTTATAGAGATACTTATGTTCAAATAGAAGGACATGGGCTTGATAAAATAACACATGCATATTCTTTTGGAGAAGCACCACTTGCTATAAAAACATTAAATACAAACTTTGATTTAAACATAAAAGAATTTGTAACAGTAAATTTTGATGCAGTTAAAGATATAGTAGATAGTATAGGTGGAATACAAATGAAAATAACCGATGAAGAAGCACCACATATATCAGGAATAAATTCAGCTGGAACATATACACTTACAGGAGAGCAAGCATTAGCATATGCAAGAATTAGATATGCTGAAGGTGGAGATTATAAAAGGACAGAAAGAATGAGGGATGTTTTAACAGGTGTTGTAAATAAAGTAAAAACGCTTAATGTAAGCCAATTAAATAATTTTGTAGACAAAGTGCTTCCAAGAGTATATACAAATATAACGCAAAGCGAAATATTTAAGTTATTACCAAGTGTAGCAAGCTATAAAATAACAGAAAGTAAGGGATGGCCTTATGAAACAAAAGGAATAACTTTAGATAGATGGTATGGAGTTCCAGTAACATTAGAGAGTAATGTAGTAAAACTACATGAAGAAGTATTTAATGAAACTAATTATACACCATCAGAAACTGTTAAACAAATAAGTAACAGAATAATAGAAAAAACAGGATATAACAAATAGAAAATAAAATATAATATAGTGTAATTTAAAAAAGAAATTACACTATATTGTTTATATGGAGTAAAAATGAAAATTAATATAATTAGAGGAATTTTAATTTTATTATTAATGGGGACTTTTGTAATAATATTTGGATTTTCAAGCCAAAACTCTGAAGAATCAAGTGGAATAAGCAGAAAAATAACAAATGTTATAACAGAAAATATAAAACAAATTCAAGAAAAGCCACAAATAGAAAAAGAAAAAATAATTTCAAGAATCGAAAGTATAATTAGAAAAATAGCACATTTTTCAATATATACAGTAGTACGGTACCTTGCTAATGGCTCTAATTTCTACATATAAAATAGAAGAATTAAATAGAGTTGCAATAAGTTTGGTTGTTGGAATAATTTATGCAACATCAGACGAAATACACCAAACCTTTATACCGGGAAGAGCAGGTATGATAACAGATATAATAATAGATGGCATGGGAGTGCTACTTGGAATATTAATAGTGATGCTTGGTATAAAAATATATAAACGAATTACAAAATAGCCGAGAATAGCAACTATAAAAGCATTTAAAATTGTTTTAGACCTGCTTAGGCAGAGATTAATATATAAAAATTAAATTCCTTACTGGTCAAACTAATCATATGAATGAAAACGATTTAAATTCATAATTAGAACAGTTAATCTGACTAATCTGTATAAGCTAGAGTTTGACCAAACTGCGCGTTCATTGAATTTTTATATATTAATCACTGGCATGGACGTTTCAACGTGATTAGATTGAACTGCAACATAAAATATTACAATTTTCGACAAAATGTATTGAAAAATAAATAAAAAAATAATATAATATATAATAAAAAAAGGGGAGTAGCAGTGAAATTTCTTAGAAAACACAGAAGTATAGTTTTAAAGACTGTGGATGTTATAGTTGTTATTATTAGCTATTATGTCGCAGAAGCAGTAATAACTAATAATATAATTTTAACAAGTAATTTAAAAACACCAATATTAAATACTATAATACTAGCAATTATTATATATTGTACTAATTTACATATATTTAAGACATATAAAAATATAACTAGATACGAAAATGGAAATGACTATCTAGTATATGTTTTAATATGCCTAATTTCATGTGCAATAATGGTTGTATTAAATACATTTACTAAATTAAATATAGTAGAAGTAAGAGCAAATTTAATAGCAGGACTTTTAATAGTAATATCAATTATAGGATATAGAGTTTTACTTAGAATGATTCTAACTGGAGAATATGAAAGAAATATAAATACACAAAGAAAAAATATAAACAAGAAAAATGTACTAATTATTGGAGCAGGAGATGCTACGAAAATACTATTAGGAACCATAAAAAATAGTATGAAAGATACATATAATGTAGTAGGCTTAATTGATGATAATACAAATAAAGTAGATTATGCAATTTCAGGAAATAAAATACTAGGAACTAGATATGATATACCAAGAGTATGCAAAGAATATAATGTAGAATTAATATTTTTTGCAATTTCAAACATATCAAATGAAGATAGAAGAAAAATATTAGAAATTTGCCAAGAAACTGGTTGTAAAGTAAGAATACTACCAGGAGCTAAGGACTTGATAAAAAACAAGTCAATAATGCAAAACTTTAGAAATGTTGAAATTGAAGACTTGTTAGGAAGGGATCCTATAAAACTAGATAACAGAAATATAGGAAAATTAATAAGAAACAAAGTAGTAGTAGTAACTGGTGGTGGAGGCTCTATAGGTTCAGAGCTTTGTAGACAAATTATAAAGTTTAACCCGGAAAAATTAGTAATAGTAGATATTTACGAAAACAATTTATATGACATAGAACAAGAATTAAGATATAATTATCCAAAGATGAATATTGAAGCAATTGTTGCAAGTGTAAGAGACAAGAAAAGATTAGATGAAATATTTGAAGAATTTAAACCATACTTAGTATTCCACGCAGCAGCACATAAACATGTTCCATTAATGGAAACTAGCCCATTAGAAGCGATTAAAAATAATGTATTTGGAACTTATAATGTAGTAAACTGTGCTGATGAATATAAAGTAAAAAGATTTATATTAATTTCAACAGATAAAGCTGTAAATCCAACTAATATAATGGGAGCAACAAAACGTTTATGCGAAATGATAGTACAAGCTAAAAACAAAGTAAGCGAAACAGAATATGCAGCAGTACGTTTTGGAAATGTTTTGGGGAGCAATGGTTCAGTTGTTCCACTATTTAAAAAACAAATTGCAAATGGCGGACCAGTAACAGTAACACATAAAGAAATAACAAGATTTTTTATGACAATACCAGAAGCTGTTTCTCTAGTTTTACAAGCAATGTCTGGAGCAGAAGGTGGAGAAATATTTGTATTAGATATGGGCGAGCCTGTTAAAATTTATGACATGGCAGTAAAATTAATAAAACTATCAGGATTAGAACCAAATGTGGATATACAAATAAAATTTACAGGACTAAGACCTGGCGAAAAGCTTTATGAAGAATTACTAATGGCAGAAGAAGGCTTAACTGAAACAAAACATGATAAAATACATGTTGCAAAACCTTCAGAAATAAATATGAAAGATATAAAACATAAATTATCTGAGTTGAATAAGTTGTTGGATAGTGCAACAAATGAACAAAAAGATGAAATTAAAAAAGTTATGCAAGAAATAGTGCCTACTTATAAAGAAAAGAAAGAAGGATAAGATGTCAAAAGAAGTAATTATAATTGGAGCAGGAGGACATGCAAAAGTAATTGCAGATATAATAGAAAAAAATGGTGATAAGATATATGGATTTTTAGATGATAATAAAGAAGCAAAACAAAAAATATTACACAAATATGAGGTTTTAGGAAAAATTTCAGAATGTGAATATTTCCAAGAAAATTCTAAAAACTTATATTTCATAATTGCTATAGGTGATAATTATATTAGAAAAAACATTTTTGATAAATATAAATTGAATTATTATACAGCAATACATCCTAGTTCAATTATATCAAGTAATGTTAAAATTGGCGAAGGAACTGCAATTATGGCAAATGCGTGCATTAATGCAGGCACAAGGATAGGAAAAAATTGTATTATTAACACAGCAGCAATTATAGAACATGATAATATAATAGGCGATAATGTACATATTTCTTCAAATGCTACATTGAATGGAACTGTTGAAATAGGAGAACTTTCATATATAAAATCAGGTGCAGTAATTGAAAAAAATATAAAAATAAAAGGAAACAGCATTGTTGAAGCAGGAAGCATTATTTTAAAAGATATATAAATTTTCAAGGTGGTGATGAGTAATGAAAATATATTTTATTTTTAAAAGAATATTAGATGTTATATTATCTGCAATAGGTTTAATTATTTTATTACCATTCTTTGTTATATTTTCTATTATTATAAAAATAGAATCACCTGGACCAATATTTTTTAAACAGAAAAGGATAGGAAAAAATAAAAAACAATTTACTATATATAAATTTAGAACTATGAGGACAGATACTCCAAAAGATATGCCAACCCATATGTTAAAAGATGCAGAAAGCTATATTACTAAGTTTGGAAATATAATGAGAAAAACTAGTATTGATGAACTACCACAAATAATAAATATTTTAAAAGGAGATATGTCTATAATAGGACCAAGACCAGCATTGTGGAATCAATTTGATTTGATAGCAGAAAGAGATAAATATAATGCAAATAGTATTAGACCAGGTTTAACAGGTCTTGCACAAGTAAGTGGCAGAGATGAATTAGAAATACCAGTAAAAGCAAAATTCGATGGAGAGTACATACAAAATATATCATTTTGGTTAGATTTAAAAATATTCTTTAAAACAATAATTAATGTATTTAAACATGATGGTATTGTTGAAGGTGCTCAAGATAAAGAACAAATAGACAAAAAAGAAAAAATTGCTTAATTTGATGGTTTGGAGGAATAAAAATTGTTATTAGTAATTGGAATAACTGGACATACAGGAAGATTTTTTTTGGAAGAGTTAAAAAAGAATAATTATAATGGAAAAATAAGATTTTTAATTAGAAAAGAAAATGATAAAGAATTATTCAAACAATGTAATCTGAATTATGAAACAATAATTGGTGATTTAGATAATAAAGATGATATAGTTAATGCTTGCGATGGAGTAGATACTATTTTAGAAATTTATAATATTAGATATTCTCTAAATGTTTTAGATGCTGCAATTCAAAACAAAGTAAAAAGAATAATTTTTGTACACACAACAGGTATTTATTCTAAATATAAAATGGCATCTGGGGAATACAAAATAATAGAAAAAGAAGTACTAGAAAAAGCAAATGGAAAAGTTGAGGTTACAATATTAAGGCCAACAATGATTTATGGAGATTTATGTGACCATAATATAAGTAAATTTATAAAAATGATGGATAAGATGAAGATATATCCGTTAATAGCAGGTGGAAGGGCTAAAATACAACCAGTTAATGCTAGAGATTTAGGAAAAGCATATTATGATGTTTTGATTAATGAAGAAACAACAAAAAATGAGGATTATAATTTATCAGGTGCAACGATTATAAGTATAAAAGATATGCTAAAAATGATTAGTAAAAAATTAGGCAAAAAAACAATTTTTATACCAGTACCTGTTTGGATGAGTTTAATAGTGGCATATATATTAAAAATATTCTCTTTAGGAAAATTTGATATTGTAGAAAAAGTTTTAAGAATGGATGAGAGCAGAGTATTTGAACATACAAAGGCAACTGAAGATTTTGGATATTCACCAATCACATTAGAAAAAGGAATAGATATAGAGATTAAGCAATATACGGAGAAGAATAATGAAGAAAATATTGATATTAGCAAATAAGGATATAACATTACTATATTTTAGAAAAGAATTGATTGAACGACTGATAAATGAAGAAAATAAAGTTATAGTTTCTTTTCCTAAGAGTGAAAAGGTTAAAATTTTTGAAGATTTAGGCTGTGAATTTGTAGATACTGATGTTGATAGAAGAGGCACTAATCCTATAAAGGATTTGCAATTAATTATAAAATATAATAAAATTTTAAAAGAAATAAAACCAGATGTTGTTTTAACATATACAATAAAACCTAATATATATGGTGGAATTGCTTGTAGAAAAAACAAAATTCCATATATAGCAAATATAACAGGACTTGGAACAGCTATGGAAAACAAAGGGCTTCTACAAAAAATATTAGTTTTTTTATATAAGATAGCATTAAAAAAAGTAAATTGCTGTTTTGTACAAAATGAAGAAAATAAAAATTATCTTATAGAAAATAAGATGGTTAAGGAAGAACAATGCAAATTAATTCCTGGTTCAGGAGTTAACTTAGATAAGTTCTGCAAAGAAGATTATCCAAACGATGAAATTATAAAATTTCTATTTATTGGAAGAATAATGAAAGATAAAGGGATAGAAGAATATTTAGAAGCGGCAAAAAAAATTAAAGCAAAATATCAAAATACAGAATTCCATATTATTGGTAGTTTTGAGGAAGAAAAATACAAAGAAAAACTAGAAGAATCTCAGAAAGAAAATATAGTAATATATCATGGACAAGTATCAGATACAAAATTATATATGAAAGATTCACATTGTACTATATTACCATCATATCATGAAGGCAAATCAAATGTATTACTTGAAACTGCTGCAACAGGAAGGCCAATAATTACTACGAATATTGTTGGATGCCAAGAAATTGTAGAAGATAGTAAAACAGGATTTATAGCAAAAGTTAAAGATACAGAAGATTTAATAGATAAAGTAGAAAAATTCATACAACTTACTACTGAACAAAGAAAAAAAATGGGTGAATTAGGAAGAAAAAAAGTAGAAAAAGAGTATGATAGAAACATTGTTATTAATGCGTATATGCATGAAATAGATAAATTAAATTTTAAGGAGGAAAATAAAAAATGAAAGAATTTGAAGGAAAGTTAGTTGTTGTAGGTTTAGGATATGTAGGTTTACCTTTGGCAATATCTTTTGCCAAAAAAGTACCTGTTATAGGATTTGACTACAATGCTAAAAAAGTTGAACTATACAAAAAAGGTATAGATGTTACAAATGAAGTAGGAAATGAGGCTTTAAAAGAAACAACAATGGAATTTACTGCAGATCCAAAATCTATTAAGGAAGGTGATTTTGTTGTTGTTGCAGTTCCAACACCAATAGATGACCATAATAATCCAGACTTAACACCAGTAGAAGGTGCTAGTAAATTTGTTGGACAAAACTTAAAAAAAGGTGCAATAGTAGTTTATGAATCTACTGTATATCCAGGAGTAACAGAGGATGTTTGTGTTCCAATTTTGGAAAAAGAATCTGGCCTAAAATGTGGACAAGACTTTAAAATAGCATACTCACCAGAAAGAATAAATCCAGGAGATAAAGTACATAGATTTGAAACAATTAAAAAAATTGTATCAGGTATGGATGAAGAGACATTAGAAAAAGTAGCTGCTACATATGAAATGGTTGTTACAGCAGGTGTTTACAGAGCTTCTTCAATAAAAGTAGCTGAAGCTGCAAAAGTAATAGAAAATTCACAAAGAGATATTAATATTGCATTTGTAAATGAGTTATCAAAAATATTTACAAAAATGGGAATAGATACAAACGAAGTATTAGATGCAGCAGGAAGCAAATGGAATTTCTTAAACTTTAGACCAGGACTAGTTGGAGGACATTGCATTGGTGTAGACCCATATTACTTAACATTTAAAGCTGAAGAAATAGGATATAGACCAGAGGTTATTTTAGCAGGAAGAAGAATTAATGACAGCATGGGAAAATATATTGCAGAAAGTATTGTTAAAGAGTTAATAAAAAATAATATAAATGTTAAAGGTGCAAAAGTTCTAGTAAAAGGAATTACATTCAAAGAAAACGTTCCAGATATTAGAAATTCTAAAGTAATAGATATTATAAATGAACTAAAAGAATATGATATAAATGTTTGCGTTGAAGATATTTATGCAGATAAAGAAGAAGTAAAAAGATTTTATAATTTAGATTTAGTTGAAAATGAAAAAGAAGCTGATGCAATTGTATTTGCAGTAGCACATGAAGATTATAAAAATATTAGCATAGATGATATAAAATCTACATTAAAACAAGATAGAAACTTAGTATTTGATATAAAAGCTATGTTTGATAAAGAAAAACTAGAGAAAGAAGGTCTTTCAGTATGGAGATTATAAACAAATCAGGTTATAAACACTTAGAATTTGAAAAAGATTCTGTATTTCTTGTAACAGGTGGAGCTGGATTTATAGGTTCTAACTTATGTGAAGCAATATTAAATTTAGGATATAAAGTAAGATGTTTAGATGATTTATCAACAGGAAAGCAAGCAAATGTAGATTTATTTTTAGATAATCCAAATTATACTTTTATAAAAGGAGATATAAAAGATTTTGATACATGTTTAAAAGCTTGTGAGGGAGTAGATTATGTTTTAAACCAAGCAGCATGGGGAAGTGTACCACGTTCTATTGAAATGCCATTATTCTATTGCGCAAATAATATACAAGGCACATTAAATATGATGGAAGCTGCAAGACAAAATGGTGTTAAGAAATTTGTTTATGCTTCTAGCTCATCCGTTTATGGTGATGAACCAAATCTACCTAAAATTGAATATAGGACAGGAAATTTATTATCTCCTTATGCTTTAACAAAACGTTGTGATGAAGAATGGGCAAAACAATATACAAAACATTATGGATTACCAACAGTAGGATTAAGATATTTTAATGTATTCGGAAGAAGACAAGATCCAAATGGTGCTTATGCAGCAGTTATACCAAAATTTTTAAAACAATTACTAAATGGTGAAACTCCAACTATAAATGGAGATGGGAAACAAAGTAGAGATTTTACATACATCGAAAATGTAATAGAAGCAAATTTAAAAGCATGTTTATCTGATGATAAGTCAAATGGAGAAGCTTTTAACATTGCTTATGGTGGTAGAGAATACTTGTTAGATATTTATTATGGATTAACAAAAGCGTTAAATTTAGATATCGAACCAAATTTTGGACCTGATAGAAAAGGCGATATAAAACATAGTAATGCTGATATTTCAAAAGCAAAAGAATTATTAGGTTATAATCCAGAATGGGATTTTAAACGTGGAATAAATGCAGCAATTGAGTGGTATAAAGAAAATTTATAATAGGGAGTAAGATGATAAATGGGCTTATTAGAAAATATTTATAGTAGAGCACCAATATTTTTTCAAAATTTTATGATTAGTGGAAAGGGATTTTTGAATTATTTTGAAAGATATGGTAAAGATTATAAAAGTTCATATAAAGAAATAGAGAAATTTGAAAAATATCCTATAGAAAAGAAAAAAGAAATAGTAAATCTTAAATTAAAACAATTTGTAAAATATGCAGTTTGTAATAGTAAATTTTACAAAGAATTATATAAAAATATAGATATAGACCAAATAAATTCAGTTGGTGATTTAAAAATGCTTCCTGTTGTAACTAAAGAAATGATAAGGGAAAATATAGAAGATGTTAAAACAATTAAAAGAAAAGGAGCTGTTGAGGGACATACAGGTGGAACGACTGGAAAATCTTTAGTTGTGTTATTTACAAAAAAAGACATGAAAATGAGAATGGCTTTATTAGACTATTTTAAAGCAAAATCAGGTTTTATTAACAATAAAATGAAGAGGGCTACTTTTAATGGAAAACATATAGTACCACAAAATCAAACTAAAAAAATATTTTGGAGATACAATTTGTTTAATAAACAAATGATATATTCAAGTTTTCATTTAAATGAAGAAAATTTAAAATATTATGTAGATAGTTTGAATAAATTTAAACCAAAAGTAATAGATGGTTTTTTTACATCTATGTGTGATGTGGCAAAATATATTGAAAGAAATAACATCAATTTAAAATTTACTCCTATTGCTATTTTTCCAACTTCTGAAACTTTAAGTGAAGAAGGAGTCGAATTGTTGGAAAGAGTATTTAAATGTAATGTATATAACCAATATGCTTCATCAGAAGGAGCACCGTTTATAACTGAGTGTAACTGTAGAAAATTACATATGAATATGATTGATGGGGTATTTGAATTTAAGGAAGATTCAAATAGTATTTTAATCACATCATTTACAACTCATGGAACCCCTCTAATAAGATACGATATAGGTGATAGTATTGAATTACTATCAGAAGAAAAATGTGACTGTGGAATTGAAAGTATAATGGTAAAAACTATTGAACGGTAGAAGCAGAGATTTCTTATATGCAACAAATGGTAGTAAAATTAATTCTGGAAATGTAAGTAATATTTTTAAAAATGTACCAAATGCTGTGGTTAAAGTACAAATTATTCAAAATATAATAAATGAAATAGTTATAAACATAGTAGTTGACAAGAATTCATATAAAGATGAATTTGGAAAATTAATAATAAATGAAGCTAAATCAAAATTAGGAAATGATATGAATGTAATTATTAATATTGTAGAAGATATTCCAAGAGAGAAGAGTGGAAAATATAGAATGATAGTCAATAAAATGTAAATAAATAGCAGGAGAGAGAATAGAGTATGAAAATATTATTTTATACAGTAGAATTAGGTAAAGGTGGAACAGAAAGAGTAATAAATATATTAGCAAATAGATTTATTGAAAACAATCAAGTGAAAATAATTACTAATATAAATACAAAGAATTCGTATAATTTCAATCCAAATATAAAAATAACTAGTATTGATAATAAGAACTATAAAAATAACATATTTTCAAAAATTATATCAAAATTATCTATAAAAAAATTATTTAAATTAAAAAATGAAATAAATGACTTTAGCCCAGATGTTATCATTTCATTTTTACAAGAACCTAATTTTAGAGTATTATTTTTAAAGAAAGTTTATAAGAAAATAAAGGATATCCCTATTATTGTTTCTGATAGATGTGATCCTAATTTAAAATATAAAAATATTGCTATGTATTTAATTATGAAAATGTTATATCCATCAGCTAATATGTTAGTATTACAAACACCAGATATGAAAAAGTATTTCGATAAAAAAATAACTGTTAATAGTTGTATTATTCCAAATCCAGTAGCTAATGAGTTTTTAATTGACAGATATACAGGAATAAGAGAAAAAAATATAGTTGCTGTTGGAAGATTAATACCTTTGAAAAATTATAAATTACTAATAGATGCTTTTAAAATAGCTATTGAAAATCATAAAGATTATAATTTACAGATTTTTGGAGAAGGATATTTAAGAGAAGAACTACAGCAATATATTAATCAAAATAATTTGAATGATAATGTTTTTTTAATGGGAAATAAAGATGATATAAAAAAATATACATATAGAGCCTCAGCTTATGTACTAAGTTCAAATCACGAAGGAATGCCTAATGCATTACTAGAAGCTTTTTGCTTAGGTATACCATGTATCAGTACAGATTGTTCGTGTGGTGGACCAAGGTATATAATTAATAATAATGAAAATGGAATATTAGTACCAGTAGGAGATAAAGAGCAATTAAGTATAGCAATAAAAAGTATTATTGAATCTAAAGATTTTTCGGAAAAATTAAGTAAAAATGCAAGTGATTCTAAATATAAGTTTTCTGAGGAAACTATAGTATATAAGTGGAATGAAATTATTAATAAGTTGATAGAGAATAAAAGAGTATAGGAGTGTGCTTAAAAATGAGTTTAAAAATAAAGTTTAAAAATTTTTTAAAAAGTACAAAATTAGGTAAAAATATTTATAATTTGTTATTCTATAGTAAAATTATAAATTTTATAAGATATAAGGCATATTTATCTGATGAAAAATATATAGAACAACAATATTATAAAAAATTTCATAAAATAATCAACTTAGATGAGCCATCAAATTTTAATGAAAAAAACAATTGGAGAAAACTTAATGATCGTAAAGATATATATACTCTTATGGTAGATAAATATGAAATAAAAGGAATAATAAAAGAAAGACTTGGAGAAAAATATACATTCCCACTTTTAGGCGTATGGAATAATGTAAATGACATAAATTTTGAAGATTTACCAGATAAATTTGTATTAAAAACTAATCATTCTGGTGGAGTTATTGTTTGTAGAGACAAATCTACATTTGATATAACTGAAGCTAAAAAAGAATTAAATAATAATTTGAAAATTAATTATTTTTTAATGTCTAGAGAATGGCCTTATAAAAATGTAGTACGTAAAATAATTTGTGAAAAATATATGGGAGAAAATTTGACTGATTACAAAATATATTGTTTTAACGGAGTACCTACATATACATTTGTATGGGAAAATCAATCACGTGTAGATGGACGTAAACCGGAAGCGTATTTTTGCGGTGCATACGATTATGATTGGAAAAAAACTGATCTTGAAATAGACTATCCTTCTTTAAATAAAAACATTGAAAAGCCTAGTTGTTATAATGAGTTAATTAAAGTTGCTACAGCAATGTCAAAAGATATACCTTTTGTTAGAGTAGACTGTTATGTTATAGATAATAACGTATATGTGGGAGAAACAACATTTTTTCCATGGGGAGGATGGCAAAAATTCAAAAATGAAAAATGGAACGAGAAATTAGGCAAATTAGAAAAATTACCTTATGAACAATAAAATTAGAAAGGAAAAATAACTTAATGGAACAAATAATATATTGCTTAAAGATTGTTTTGTATTTTGTTATTGTATTTTTTTCTTATTATTTAATGAAAAATAGCAATGAAAAATATAAAAAAGGAGAAAGATCAAAACGAATATCTATTATAATAATAAGTATTATTTGTACAGCTTTTGGAGGTTATTCATTAATTTGTGGTTCACCTATAGCTTTTGATAGATATAACTATGCATTAAGATTTTCAGATGATATTTATTTATCAGCTGTAAAGAGTAATTCTTTAGGGCTATATTATATTGAATTGTTCTTACATATTTTTTCACATAAAGAAGAATTACTATTTTTTGCAATACCATTTTTATATATTTTTATTACCTTATTTGCATACAGAAAAAGCAATGATATTGAACCACTTGCGATATTATTTTTATTATTAAGTTCATATGGATTATTTGGCTTTTATTTATTTAAACAATGTATAGCTATATCATTAATAGCAATTTCTTTTGTTGCTTATACTAATAAGAAAAAGATGCTATTTATTATTTCAATCGTTTTGGCAATATGTTTTCATGAATCATCGTGGATTGTTATACCTTTATATATAGCAAGTATGTCTTCTGGAAATAAAATATTTAGAGTAATGTCTTATTTGCTTATTATTATATGTGCAATATTTTTTGCACAATTAAATCAAGCACTAGTGCAATTTGCTAATTTAATACCCGGAGTTGAACAACAGGTTTCAATTTATCTTAATAATGAAGGAGGAATAGAAGAGACTACTAATATTCTAACTGTAATTAAAGGAGTGCCATTTTATATTATTACTATTTTCGGATTTTTAAAGAGGCCAATTTTAAAAAATAAGATTAAGAATTATGATGTATATATGCTTTTTAGCGCGTTTACATGTTTAGCAACAATTTTGTCAGGCTTTATGTATTGGATGTGGAGATTTGGTGCATTTTGTTATTTCCCAATTTTAGTATTTGCATCATTAATTCATAGAGAATTAAAAAATCAAAAAGAAAAGGTTTATTTTAAATATTGTATTATTTTTACATTATTTGGATTAACTCTAAAATTATTAATACAGTATTACTTTAAATATGGAGGGTTTTAATATGGCTTTAGTAACTATATATACGCCTACATACAATCGTTCTAAGTTATTAAAAAGATTATATGATTCCTTAATAAGACAAACTTGTGATGATTTTATTTGGATGGTTGTTGATGATGGGTCTACAGATAATACAAAAGAATTAATAGAAAGTTTTCAAAAAAATGATAATAAATTTGAAATTATATATTATTACAAAGAAAACGGAGGAGTTCATACTGCAAGAGATTTTGCATATGACCATTGTGACACTGAATTGATTTTTTCAGTTGATTCAGATGATTGGTTACTTGATGATGCTGTAAAAAATATAATATCATTTTGGAAAAGAGAAGGTTCAGAATATTATGCTGGGATTTTTTGTCCGGATATAATTAAAAACAAAAAAGTAAAAACATTACAATTACCTAATATTAAGTATGTAACGTATCAAGATTTAACATATAAATATAAATTTAAATACGATAAAACAACTATTATTCGATCAAAAATAATAAAGGAAATCCCTCATGCACCTTCATTTAAAGGAGAAAAATTAGTAGGGGAAGGTTTTAAATGGGTTCAATTACCAGAAAATAACCCTTTTTTAATTATGAACATTCCCATTATGGTCAGAGAATACCAAATTAATGGATATACAATGAATTCATATGATTACATATTTAATAATTTAAATGGATATAGAGCTTCTTGCAGTCAAGCAATAAAAAGTTTAAAGTTTTTTAAGCCTAGACTGAAAGCATATATCGGATATATTGCTACTAGCTTATTGCTAAAAGATAAAAAATTTATTAAAAAATCTCCTTATCCATTTAAAACATTTATTCTTATGCCTTTAGGGATTTTTGGATTGATTTGTTTACTTATTAGAAGAAAAATATTGAAGAAAAATAACATTTAAAGTTAATAGGAAGGAATGAAAAAACGCATGAAAAATAATATAGTAAGTAATGCTGGATGGATAATTGGTTGCAAAATAATAAAGGCAATCCTTACACTAATAGTAACAATGTTTACTGCAAGATATTTAGGTCCTTCTTCTTATGGATTAATTAGTTATGCTGCTAGTATTGTAGTTTTTATAACACCTTTAATGAAATTAGGATTTGAATCTATATTAGTCCATGAAATAGTTCAAAAACCTGAAAATGAAGGAAAAATATTAGGAACTGCGATTTTTGCTAATATAATTTCAAGTTGCTTTGCTATAGCTGCTATTCTTCTATTTGTTTTTGTTGTTAATCACGGAGAAAAAGATACGTTAATAGTGTGTGGATTGTATAGCTTATTATTATTATTTCAAGCTATCGAAAATTTGCAGTATTGGTTTCAGGCAAAATTGATGTCAAAATATACATCTATATCAATGTTGATTTCATATGTAATAATAACAATATTTCAAATTATTTTGTTGATATTAAATAAAAATGTATATTGGTTTGCTTTATCTTATTCACTGGACTATTTTATTATTGCAATATTGTTATTATTAATTTATAGAAAAAAAGGAAAAAGCAAATTAGAATTTTCTAAAATAGAATTTAAGCGAATGTTTTCTATAAGTAAATATTATATAGTTTCTAGCATGATGGTAAATATATTTGCACAAACTGATAGAATAATGTTGAAATTAATGATAGATAATGCTGCTGTTGGTTATTATTCGGCAGCTACAACATGTGCAACAATGACGGCATTTGTTTTTGTAGCAATAATAGATTCCTTTAGACCATCAATTTTTGAAGGTAAGAAAATTTCGCAACAACTATTTAACGAAAGATTAAAATATTTATATTTTATTATAATTTATGCTTCTTTGATTACTAGCATGATTATGACATTTTTTGCACCATTAATTATAAAAATTATATATGGAAGAGATTTTTCAGAATCAATTCTTGCATTACAAATAATTGTATGGTTTACTACTTTCTCATATTTAGGAACTATACGAAATATTTGGATGCTAGCAGAACAAAAACAAAAATATCTTTGGATAATTAATTTAAGCGGTGCTCTTGCTAATATACTACTTAATTTAATATTAATTCCATACTATGGTATATATGGAGCTGCATTTGCTTCGCTTTTTACTCAAATATTTACGAATTTAATAATAGGATTTATTATGAAGCCTATACGAGAAAATAACAAAATTATGATTAATGCATTAAATCCTAAACTTATATTAGATATAAAAGAAAAATTGTGGAAAGGGACATAAAAAATATATGAGTGATATTAAATATAAAATGCTAGTTATTATACTTATTTTTATTTTAACAATATGCTTTTTGTATATATTCAAGGAATATATACAAAATAGTGTACTTGGAATTAGTAGCGATTATAAATATAAAGAACCAATTAATCTAGAAACTGGAGAGATTAATAATGAATTTTTCGATATTTACAGTGATGGTAGTAATGAGAGAAAAACCACAAATGGAATAAATAATGCAATAAAATATGCATATAAAAATAATTTTAAATATATAAAACTAAAAAATGGTAACTATACTATTATAGCGAATGAAGGTGCAATTCAATATAAAGGAATTATATTATATTCTAATATTATTCTAGATTTGAATGGTTCATCTTTAGTTGTAAAAGAAAATAGTAATACGAATTATTCTGTATTTAGTATATTTAATGTAGAAAATGTTTGTATCTGTAATGGGAAAATTATAGGGGATAGATATTACCACATTTATAATAATAATAGTCACGAATGGGGAATGGGAATAACTATTAGAAGTTCTAAAAATATTAAAATAAATAATTTGGAAATTTGTGAAATGACAGGAGATGGAATTTGTGTTAGTAAATTAGTTGATAATATTAATTCAAATAATGTGGAAATTTCTGATTGCAATATACATAATTGTAGAAGGCAAGGAATAACTATATCAAGTGTAGAGAATTTAATTATAAAAAACAATGAGATTCATGATATAAATGGAACAAATCCTCAAACTGGTATAGACCTTGAATCAGATTTAATAGAACAAAAAATAGATAATGTGGAAGTATATAATAATAAAATATATAATTTAACTGGAATATGTGCTATTCAAGTAGCAAGAAATATTTATTCGTTAAATATTTTTAACAATGAAATACAAAACTCTATACATGTATATGATGCAAGAATAGGAGTGAATATAAAAAATAATTTTATTAATAATGGAGATATAATTTTAATTCCAGGTGGAAAAGTATCAAGCCAAGGTGGTAAATTTGAAAGAGCTATTGTTGAAAATAATAAAATTTATAATGGGAAAATTAGTGCAACATTAGTATCTAATTTGAAAATAAATAATAATGAAATTATAAATGGAAATGTACAAATTGTTTCAAGTAATACGATAATGATAAATAATATTGTTAGAGCTAATACTGTAGAGCTTACTTATGCATATAGTATAGAAACTGAAAAAATAAAAAACAAATTTATAGTTTATATGAATAATAATAATAACTATGGAAATATATCAAATAATGAATATATAGAAGACTCAGAATACATTGAAATAATAGATGATATGAGTAAAATAAATATTGATTAATATAATATTAAATTAAAAAGCTTAGAAGATAACTTAATGAATTATATAATAAGTAAAAATAATAATTAATGCTAATCTTATAGGAAAAACAATAAATCATGAATGAACTCATAGAATCTTTTAAAGAAACGTTATTTGAAACATCTATAGAAGGAATTGCACAAAATGCAGAACTAATTATAGATAATATAGCAGAAAGTGAAATAGCAAAAAATATACCAATAGCCGATTTATTATTAGGAATGTGGAAATCCACAAGAAATCTTTATTTAATTAATTTATTGAAGCAAACAAATAAGTTTATTCAAGAATTTAATTCTAAAAAGATAGAGAATGAAAAGTTAGAAAAGTACAAGAAAAAAATTTCTAATAATAAGAAGAAACTAAATGAAGAATTAGGAAGAGTTCTAATAATATTAAACGAAACAATTGATGACAAAAAATCAGAATTATTAGCTAAATTTTATCTAGCATATATCTATGAAGAAATTAGTTGGGAAAGATTTTGCGAATTCTCAGATGTTATAAACAGAATATTTGTAAGTGATATCGAAACAATTTTTGAAATTTACAAAGATACAAGAGAGGATGAAGTTAGTTTAATTATTTACGAAAAATATAGAACAGACAGATTAATTGCAACAGGATTACTTAGCGTAAATTCAGCAGCTTTTACTGTTGGAGAGATATCAGGCAAAATGAATCGTAATTCTTTTCAAAAAAATGGATTTGGAGAGTTATTTGTAAAAATTGCTAAAAGATAAAATTTATAAATTATAAAAAAAGTTATGTTGATAAATCCCTTGAAAAAACTAATTAATGAGTATATAATTTATATACATTAATTAGTTTTTTTATGGAGTGATTCTTATGGAGTTTGATATAAAAATAATGAGTGATAATGATGGGTTTGTTTCATTACAATGTCCATTATGCAAAGAATATTTTAAATTAACTATAGCTGATATAGAAGCAGATGAAACAACTGAAATATGGTGTCCAACATGTGGCCTAAAAAGTGATAGTTATGTAACAGAAGAAATACAAGAAATGGCTATGAAGAAAATTCAAAATGAGATAAATAATATGTTATATGGAAAAATGAAGCAAATTGAAAGAGAAACAAAAGGACAAATGATAAGTTTTAAAGCAGGAAAAAAGCCAAAAGAAGAATATGTAAATAATATAACTGAAACACAACAAGATTTTGAAAAAGTTAATTATAAATGTTGTAATAAAGAAGCGAAAATTAAAACAAAAAATTTAATATCAGGTGGATATTGCCCATTTTGTGGAGGTATAGTAGATGGAAACTAAAACAAGTAAAAAAGAACTAAAGAAGATAAGTAGAGACTTTAGATTAATATCTAGCAGATTAATGAAAAGCCATTATGATGATTTTAATAATGATTTAGCATCATTTGTGCAATACATAAAGCAAACAGATTTTATTTATGATTATATAAAAAGTAACATAAAACAAAAATATGATATTCAAAAAGAATTTACTAAAATGCAAACAAATTTTGGACCAAGAATATTCACAAAACCTGGAAGTATAGAAGATGAAATATCATATACATATCAATTATTAGAATATATAGTAGAAAATAAAATTAATTACTTAAAATATACAATTGGCTATTCAAATTCTAGAAAATTTCAAGATATGATAAATGGCTTTTGTGAAAGAGTTATATTAAATTTTATAGATGATATAAATGCCTATATATTAGATACTTTCGAAAATGAAGGTTATACTGAAACTAATGAAACTGCTGGTTTGGTTGTAAATGGAGATTATAGTCAAATAAATATTTCTAAGGATTATTCAAAAATAGATGCAATTCAAAATAATTCAATAAATATGGAGCAATTAAATAACCTAATAGATAAGGTAAAACAAAGTATTCCTGAAGAAATAAATGATGATGACAAGGAAATAATAATAGATACTATTGAAGGACTAAAAGAAGAAATAGAAAAACCAAAAATAAAAAAAGGAAGAATAAAATCATTTTTGACTACCATAGACAATTCTATATCAAAATTTTCAAATTATGCTCAACTTGCAGCAGCTTTAATTGAAATTGTAAATTTTTTTAGTAATATAAATTATTAAAATTATTAATGTATACAAATCAACTACTCTTCCTATAATATTTTTTGTAAAATTTTAGTAAATATCATTGACAAACACGAACAAACATTCTATAATATATTTGCAATTACAAAAGGAAGTGGTATTTATGGAAAATGATATAAAACAATTAGAAAATCAAAATCTAATTTCAAATGAAAATATAAAAAATTTAATATACACAATAAGAGGAAAGCAAGTAATGTTAGATAGTGATGTAGCCATGCTATATCGTTATGATACAAAAAATATTAACAAAGCAATGAAGAGAAACATTGAAAGATTTCCAGAAGATTTTTGTTTTCAATTGACAATAGAAGAACTAAATACAATGTGGTTCCAAAATGGAACCACATTGAAAAATAATAAATACAGAAGTGAAAAATATTTACCATATGCTTATACAGAACAAGGAATATCTATGTTATCAGGAATTTTAAAAAATGATATTGCTATTCAAGTGAGCATAAACATTATGAGAGCATTTGTTGAAATGCGCAAATTTCTTACATCAAATGGACAAGTATTTGAAAGACTTACAAATGTAGAATATAAACTACTTGAGCACGATAAAAAATTTGATAAAGTATTTAACCAATTACAACAAGAAGAGAATATAAAGCAAAAAATATTTTTTGAAGGACAAATCTACGATGCATATAGTTTAATAATTGATATATTCAAAAAAGCTAATAAAAAAATTACAATTATAGACAATTATATAGATGACAGTATTTTAAAAATGTTAACCAAAAAGAGAAAAGACGTAGAGGTTGTAATATTAACATCAAAAAAAAGCAATATACAAGATATAGATATAAGAAAATTCAATAAAGAATATCCAACATTAAAAGTTGCTAAAACAAATAAATTTCATGATAGGTTTATAATAATAGATAATACAGAATCATATCATTGTGGAGCATCAATAAAGGATTTAGGAAAGAAATGCTTTGCTATTAATAAAATGGAATATAAAAGCTTTTTAGAAAGAATTGTTAATTAAGAAATACCCTAAAGAACATAATTCTCTAGGGTGTTTTTATGAGCAAATAAATAATATAGAGAAAATGATCAAACAATCTTCCCACAAGCAATTTTTGTACCAGAATTTCCACTTGGTTGACTTGTAAAATCATCAGGCATATCATGAATAATAATTACTTTTCCAATAATATCACTAATTTTAAATTTATTAATTAAAACCTCCATATAGCTATATCCATTATTTTCAACTAAAGGTGGCAAATCTCCTATATGATACGGGTGAAGACAATTTGTTGGATTTAAATGAGCGTTTGCATTTGCAAATTCATCTTGGCTATTTCCATTGCAAGATGCACCTTCGTGAATATGAAATCCAAAAAACCTTCCCGTGCAATTATTTTGTGGCTTAGGTAAGCCATTAATTTTAGTTGTTACCATTACACCTTGTTTTGTTTCTCTAAAATATACAAATCCATTTATATTTGGGAAGTCTGTACTACCTTTTATTTCTGCCTTTGCATTATAAAAAATGTTTTTCATTTTATTTTTTAACATAAATTACACCTCTAATTATATTTTATTCTTATATAGAAAAAGAGTTAATATCAATTTATTTTTTTGTAAAATTTTAGTAAATATCATTAACAAACACGAAAAAAAATTCCATAATATGTTCGAAATAACAAAAGGATGTGATATGTATGGAAAATAATATAAAACAATTAGGAAAGCCCGCGTAAGCGACCAAACGAAGCGTAGCGAAGTGCGATTTGGAGCAATCTACATACTAGTAATTTTTATTATGGAGATTGCGACACCAAGGGCTTAATAATTTTTATATTATATATTTTCAATTAAGTAATAATATTAAAAACTTTTAATTAAAAATATCTTAATATTTTTTTCCTAAAACACCTTGCAAAATTTTCAATAAAAATGTATACTATAAAAGTGCAAAAGTGTACAAAAGAAAATAAAGGAAAAACAAGGGGGAAAATATGGAAGAATTAGATTTAAAAGAATTAGTAGGCATATTTTGGAACAAAAAAATACAGATAATACTAATAGTCCTAATATTTGCAATAATTGGTTTTATTTATACTATAGGTTTTACAACACCAAAGTATAGTTCATCTACAACACTAGTATTAGCATCACAACAAAAAAATCAGGAGTCAGCAGATGCAATAACAACAACAGATGTAACATTAAACTCCAAATTAGTGTCAACTTACAGTGAGTTAGTAAAAAGTAAAAATGTAATAAGACAGGTAAAATCAAATCTTAATATAGATGAAAGTGAAAATACATTAAAAAATAATGTAAAAGTAAGTTCTGTAAAAGATACTGAATTAATAGAAATTACAGTAACAAACGAAAGCCCAATAAATGCTGCTAAAATAGCAAATGAAACGGCAAAAGTATTTACAGATAAAATTAAAGAAATTTATAATATAGACAATGTTCAAGTGGTAGATGTAGCAGAACCAGCAAGCACACCTTCAAACATTAATCATAAAAAGGATATAGTAATATTTGCATTTATAGGATTAGTTGTAGCTGCTGGATATGTGTTAGTATTAAATATGTTTGATACAACAATAAAAACAGCAGAAGAAATAGAAAAAGAGTTTAAACTACCAGTTTTAGCATCAATTCCAGTTTATAATACAGAGTTACAAAAAACAAAAGCAAAAGGAGGTAGAAGATAATGAGAAGAGAATTAATAGCACATCATGACCCAAAATCGCCTATTTCAGAAATTTTTAGAACATTAAGAACAAATATACAATTTATAAACACAAAAGGAAGATTAAAATCCATTTTAATAACTTCTACTTTCCCAGGAGAGGGAAAAAGTTGGGTTTCTTCAAATTTGGCTGTAACATTTGCACAAGCTGGAAAAAAAGTTATATTAATAGATGCCGATATGAGAAAAGGTAGACAATACTCAATATTTGGTGTATCTCCAAGGCCAGGACTTTCTAATTATTTATCTGGAGTGGGAGAGAACAATGAAGAGTTAACAGCTGATATAAAAGATTTTATACAAGAAACAGAAGTGGAAAATTTATATGTAATATCAGCAGGGAATGTACCACCAAACCCATCTGAATTGTTGGTTGGTGAACAAATGATAGAATTATTAGAAAAGCTAAAAGAAATAAGTGATATTATAATAATAGATGGTACACCAAGCCAATTAGTTACAGACTCTTTAATTCTTGCAAGATTAGTAGATTCTACTTTAATAGTAACAGCAAAAAAAGAAACAAAAAAAGAAGATTTAAAAAGAGTTATTAATAACATAAAAAATGTTGGTGGAAAAATAGCAGGTGTAGTTATAAACAAAGTGGATATACCATCTAAAAAATATGAACAATCTTATTATTATGGTTCAACATCAATGACTACAAGTAATAAAACGAAAAATAAATTAAACCTTTCTAAGCTTAATTTTATGAAAAATAGGAATGAAAAAGATGAAGAAATAGATAGAGAAGTATTAAGAAACAGAAATAATGAAAGAGCAAGGGAACTTGTAAACCAAAACAGATCAAAAGAAGAACAAAAAGAAGAAATACAGCAACAAGATAATATAATACAAGAAACAGAGAAAAAGGATTATTCATTTGACAAAACAGCAGATATACAACAAGAAGAAACAATGGAATTGCCAAAATTTTTAAAAAATAAAGCTGAACAGAATGAAAAAAATGATGTCGAAAATGTTAACGTGTTATGGCAAAAGCCAAACAATAATACGTATGAACAAAGTTCAAACATAGGATTAGATAAAAACACAGCTGATATTTTAAAACAAGTAAATGAATATCTAGAAAACCAAAAGAAAGAATTATAATAAGGTAAAATTTATACTGAAAAAGGAGAGCAAAATGATAGACATACACTCACATATATTACCTAACATAGACGATGGTTCAAGAAGCATAGATGAGACATTTGATTTAATAAAAGAAGCTCAAAGCGCTGGGTTTGAGGCAATTGTTTTAACTTCTCATTATATGGAAGGATATTATGAAACAAATTTATATGAAAGAGAAGTTTTAACAAAACTTATTTATGATAATTTTAAGGAAAAAAATATAGACATTAAATTATATTTAGGAAACGAAATATATATGTCAGAAAAAATGATAAAACAACTAGAAGAAGAAAAAGCTTCAACAATTAATGATACAAGTTATGTATTATTTGAAATGCCTTTAAATGCAGAACCTCTTAACTTGTATGATGTAATATACCAAATGCAGCAAAATAAAATTGTGCCAATACTTGCACACCCGGAAAGATATAGTTTTGTACAAAAAGATCCAGAACTAATATACGATTTAATAGAAAAAGGTGTATTAATGCAAGCAAATTATGGAAGCATAATTGGTCAATATGGAAAAAAAGCACAGGTCACTGTAAAAAAATTTTTAAAAAGTAATATGATACATATGCTTGGTACAGACGTGCACAGGCATAATACAATATATCCAAAGATACCACAAATTTTAGAAGAACTTACAAAATTAATTGGAAAAGAGAAACTAGAAGAATTAACTACAACAAACCCAAAACTAATTCTGAATAATAAAAAAATACATATAGAAGAGCCAAAGGAAATAGAATTAACATATATTGATAAAATAAAAGGAATGATTAATTATGAGAAAATATTTTGGAACAGATGGAATTAGAAGAATTGCCAACACTGAGTTAACACCAAACTTAGTGTTTAAAGTAGCAAAAGCAGGTGCGTATGTATTGTCTAAACATACAGACCATACACCAACAATTTTAATAGGAAGAGATACACGTATTTCTGGTACTCTAATTGAAAGTGCCATGGTAGCAGGTTTTTTAAGTTATGGTGCTAATGTAAAACTTCTGGGAGTAATACCAACACCAGCAGTTGCATATTTAACAAGAAAAATGAATGCAGATGCAAGTGTTGTTATTTCAGCTTCACATAATACATATGAATTTAATGGAATTAAATATTTTAGTAATAAAGGTATGAAAATTCCAGATACTCTAGAAGAAGAAATTGAAGAAATTATGGACTCTGGTAAATTGGATGATTTAACAGCTGTAGGAGATAAAATAGGAGTTTCAGAATATGCTTTAGACTTAATAGATGAATATGTATATTTCTTTAGAAAAAATTTTGATGATGAAATAGCAAAATACAATAGAGATGACTTTGTAGTTGGTATTGACACTGCAAATGGTGCAACATATTGTGTTGCAGAAAAAGTTTTTAAAGCATTAGGAATTAAATACAAAATAATAAATAACAACCCAGATGGAATAAATATAAATGAAAATTGTGGCTCAACACATTTAGAAGGCTTAAAAAAATTTGTAATAGACAATAAATTAAGCTTAGGAATTGCATATGATGGTGATGGTGATAGATGCTTAGCAGTTGATGAAAAAGGAAATGAGATTGACGGAGATAAATTGCTTGCAATTATTTCACGAAGCTTAAGAAAGAAAGGAAAATTAAACAAAAATACAATAGTTGCAACAGTTATGAGTAATTTAGGACTTAACAAATATGCAAGAGATAATGGCCTAGAGCTATTACAAACAAAAGTAGGAGACAGATATGTTTTAGAGGAAATGCTAAAAGAAGGATTTAACCTAGGAGGAGAACAATCTGGACATGTAATTTTATTAGATTATAACCCAACAGGAGATGGAATACTAACATCACTAATGCTTATAAAATCAATATTAGAAGAAGGTAAAAATGCATCAGAATTAGGAAATATGGTAAGATTATATCCACAAATTTTAATAAATGCTAGAGTAAATTCAGATAAAAAATATGACTATAAGGAAAATAAAGAAATAAAAGAAGCAATAGAAAAACTAGAAAAAGAATTTGCAGGAAATGGAAGAGTGCTAATAAGACCATCAGGAACAGAACCACTAGTTAGAGTAATGATTGAAGGAGAAGATCAAGAATATATTACAAAAAAAGCTAAAGAGATAGCATGTTTAATAGAAGAAAAATTAAAATAATAGAATTGTAACATAAATGTAATGAAAAAGTAATATTAAAATATTGATTAATTAACAAATTAATGATATTATTATATCAGAAACTAAAGAGAAATGGGGGAAAATAAAATGTTTTTATTTGATATATCTAATCCACTTACACTATTATTAATGCTAGCTGTAACAGTATTATTAATATTTTTAGCACAAGAGGTAAAGAAAAGCTATATAGTTGCAATTTTATTATTTGGATATTTAATATGTTTAGTTATGCATGTAGCACAAGTTGCAACATTATCTGAAGAATATAGATATATGTTAGCAAATGTATCAAGATGTATAGTAATTGACTTTGTATTTGTTTTAATTTCATTTTTCTCATATTTATGGGTAGATGATATAGAAGCAAAGGTCAATGGAAAGAAAAGTATAGATAATAGTTTAGACTGGTTCTGGAAAAAAGTTTAAAATAATGCGAAAGCTGGTATTTAAATACCAGTTTTTTTTAATCATTTAGCATATATAAACCTTGTCCTGAATATACATAGTTATAGGAAGTTCAAAGGAGAAAAATATGTGTAATGTTACAGTATTAAAGATGAAAGATATAGTTAGAATATTAATAGGTCTTATTCTAACTATATTAATAATTGCGTTAATTTGTAAAAATTATAGTGAGAAAAATGCAAAAGAAAAAAAGGTCGTTATGCAAGTAAAAAGCGGAATGTACAAATTGGCTAAAAATAGTTTTTTGCAATCTATAGAACAAACCATTCCAGCTATGGCAAATATAAATAAAGAATATAAAAAAGTTGCAAATGAAGATGACCCAAAAGGTAAAAATATTTTGCAAGTAATGTTAAAAACACAAATAAGTTCTATTAAAGGAATGGAAGAAATTGAAACAAATATTGCAAAAACAAGAAAAGTAGAAGACGAAAAAGTAGAAAATATGGAAGAAAACAAACTAAATGGACAAGAAACTAAAGAGATACAAATTGCACAAACTGGTTTAACAACACAAGTAATTACAAATAATCCGCTTAAAGAAAATAGTAATGCACAATATAGAAATGTAAAAATTAAAAATGAAACAAGCTATAATTTAACAGAAGAAATGTTGAAGCCTGATATAGCAATAGATAATAAAAATATAGTTATATTTCATACACATAGTTGTGAAAGTTATACACCAAGTGAAAAATATCAATATACACAAACAGGAACGTATAGAACAACAGACCTAAATTTTACAGTTGCAAGAGTTGGAACAGAGTTAGAAAATATGTTAAAACAGTATAATTTAAATGTAATACACAATACAAATTATCACGATTACCCATCATACAATGGATCTTACACACGCTCTTTAGCAACAGTAGAAAATATATTAAAAACAAATCCATCAGACATAATAATAGATTTGCATAGAGATGCAATTGGCTCTAGAAGTGATTATGCGCCAACTGTAAAAATAGGAGATACAGATGAAGCTGCACAAATAATGTTTGTAATTGGAACAAATGAAGGAGGACTTTGGCACCCAAATTGGAATCAAAACTTAAAATTTGCCGTAAAAGTACAAGAAAAAGCAGAAGAAATGTACCCAGGGTTATTTAAACCAATTATGCTAACGAAATCTAGATATAACCAGCATACTGGAAAATATGCAAGCATTATGGAAGTTGGCGCAACAGGAAATACATTGGAACAGTGTTTAACTAGCATGAAGTACCTTGCAAAAGTTATGGATGAGGTTTTAAAGTAATTTTTATATATCAATCATTAGCGCGGGCATTTCAACGTAATTATACTGAACAGTAACAAGTATATATCAAAAATATTGCCTTAAGGCTTGAATTATAAACAAAAGTTATATATAATAGAGCCATAAAAAACAAATGAAAGAGGTGCTATTATGTCAGAAATTAATCTAGAATTAAAAAATTCAGGTATAACAAAAAAATCTATAATGGAATACAAAGAACAAGTAGAAATTATTCATAAAGATTTGCATAGAAGAGCAAATAATGAAAAAGACTTTGTGGGTTGGTTGGAGTTACCAACAAATTACGATAAAGAAGAATTTAAAAGAATAAAGAAAGTAGCTAAAAAAATAAAAAAAGAATCTGATATTTTAATAGTTATAGGAATAGGAGGATCTTATTTAGGTGCTAGAGCGGTTATAGAATCTTTAACAAGTTCATTTAATAATATGTTACCAAATAAACAAAGAAAATACCCTCAAATTCTATATGTTGGAAACAATTTAAGTCCAAATTACATAAATGAATTAATAGAATACATTGGTAATAAGGATTTCTCAATAAATGTTATTTCAAAATCAGGTACAACAACTGAACCTGCAATTGCATTTAGAATTTTTAGAGAAATATTAGAAAATAAATATGGAATAGATGAAGCAAGAAGTAGAATTTATGCAACAACAGACAAAGAAAAAGGTGCATTAAAAACACTTGCAAAAAATGAAGGATATGAGCAATTTATAGTGCCAGATAATGTAGGTGGTAGATATTCAGTATTAACAGCGGTTGGATTGCTTCCAATTGCAACAGCTGGAATAGATATAGATAAATTAATGGAAGGTGCTAGAATTGCACAAGAAAGATATAATGATCCAAATTTAAAATATAATGAATGCTACCAATATGCTGTAGCAAGAAATATTTTATATAAATTATATAAAAATACTGAAATATTGGTAAATTATGAACCCAAAATGCACTATTTTACAGAATGGTGGAAGCAACTATTTGGAGAAAGTGAAGGAAAAGACCAAAAGGGAATATTCCCAGCAGGAGTTGATAATACAACAGATTTACACTCTTTAGGACAATTTATACAAGAAGGTAAAAGAAATATATTTGAAACTGTAATTTCTATAGAGAAGCCAAATTCAGATATAACTATTCATCCAGATGATGATAATTTAGATGGACTAAATTATTTAGCCGGAAAAAAATTGGACTATGTAAATAAAAAAGCAATGGAAGGAACTATTAAAGCACATGTATCTGGTGACGTTCCAAATATTATGGTAAAAATGGACAAACTAGATGAATTAAACTTGGGAGAGCTTATTTACTTTTTTGAAAAAGCCTGTGCCGTATCTGGATGTATATTAGGAGTTAATCCGTTTAATCAACCTGGAGTAGAAGAATATAAAAAAAATATGTTTAAATTGTTAAAAAAGCCGGGATATTAAAGGCTAATTAGAAAAGAGGAAAAAATGATTTACGAAGAGCAATTCAAAATGGGAGCAAAGGACGTTGGAAAGAATAATAAAATAAAAAATAGAGCAATATTAGAAATATTAGAAAATATTGGAACATATCACTCTGATAAAGTTGGATACGGAATATTAGATATAAAAGTAACAAAATTATCTTGGATACTATTAGACTGGAAGTTAGAGGTACTAGACAGACCAACTTATGGACAGATACTTACTGTAAGAACTTGGGGAAAAGAAATGACAAAGTTTTTTACATATCGTGATTTTGAAATTTATGATGAAAGCGGGAAATTGTGTATTGTTGCAACATCGCGTTGGGCTCTAATGAATATTGAAACTGGAAAGTTAGGAAAAATTACTGAAGAATTAAAAGAAAAATATAAGCCAGAGGCAAAAGATGTATTTTTTTCAAAAAAAATGGACAAACTAGAAGTACCAAAAATATTTGAAAAGGAATTTGACTATAAAGTAACTAGAAGAGATATAGATATAAATAAACATATGCATAACTTATATTACTTAGACATAGCCTATGAAACATTGCCAGAAGAAGTATATCAACAAAGACCTTATGATCATGTTAGGATAACATATAAAAAGGAAATAAAATTAGGCGATAATTTGAAATGCAAGTATGCAAAACAGAATGATAAGCATATAGTTGTAATTGAAAGACAAAATGAACAAGTAATAAATTCTATAATTGAAATTTATTAAAAAAATATCGAAAAATGTTGAAATGTAATGTCTAGTTGTGATATAATACCTTTTGGTTTTAGAGATGTTAGGTTATTTGCTTTAAAAAAACTGAGAAAAACCTATACGTCAACTGTCCAAAAAGGACATAAAAGGGAGGAATTAAGAAATGAAATCAAATATGAGGAAAACAAAAATAGTAGGAACAATCGGACCAGCAAGTGAAAGTGAAGAAGTGTTTACAAATCTTGTAGAAGCTGGATTAAATGTAGCAAGAATAAACTTTTCACACGGTGGATATGAGGAAAATGGAGAAAAAATTGAAACAATAAAAAGAGTAAGAGAAAAACTAAACAAACCAGTTGCGCTATTATTAGATACAAAAGGTCCCGAAATTAGAACAGGAGTATTAGAAACAGGAAATGAAAAAGTAACTATAGAAGAAGGACAAACATTTACATTTGTAAATGAAGATATAATAGGAAATAATGAAAAAACAACTATAAGTTATAAAGATTTATATAAAGATGTAAAGGTAGGTTCTACATTATTAGTTGACGATGGAGCTTTAGAATTTGAAATTACAGAAATAAAAGGCAAAGACATAGTATGTAAAGCATTAAACACAGCTAGATTAGGAAGTAGAAAAACTGTAAATGTACCTGGTGTAAAATTGGAATTACCAGCTTTAACTGAAAAAGATATATCAGATATAACAGAAGGAATAAAAAGAGGTTTCGATTATATTGCAGCTTCATTTGTTAGAAAAGCAGCAGACGTAATGGAACTAAGAAAATTGTTAGATGAAAATGGTGGAGAAAAAGTAAAAATAATTTCAAAAATAGAAAACCAAGAAGGAATAGACAATTTTGAAGAAATACTTGATATATCAGACGGAATTATGGTAGCTCGTGGAGATATGGGTGTTGAAATACCAATGGAACAAGTTCCAATTGTTCAAAAACATTTTATAAAAAGATGTAATGCTGTTGGAAAACCTGTTATAACTGCAACTCAAATGTTAGAAACAATGACACAAAATCCAAGACCAACAAGAGCAGAAGTAAGCGATGTTGCAAATGCAGTATATGATTTAACAGGGGCAATAATGCTTTCAGGAGAATGTGCTATGGGAAAATACCCTGTAGAATGTGTTGAAACAATGAATAAAATATCAACAGCAATTGAAGGTACAATAAACTATTGGAAAAGATTTAATAATAAGGATGTACAACATAGAGCAGATGACTTTGATGGAACAATAGCATATTCAACATGTGTTACAGCAGAACATATTCAAGGAGATGCAATTGTTGCATATACACATAAAGGGGATTCAATTAGAAAGCTTGCTGGTTTAGGACCAAAATGCCCAATATTTGCAATAACAGATGATGAAAAAACTTATTATCAATTAGCTGCATCATTCAATGTTCATCCTGTATTATATACAGAAGGAAAAACGGTTGAAGATACAATTTCTGAAGGAATTAATATTTTAAAAAGTCAAGGAATATTAGAAACAGGTGATACAGTTGTATTAGCTGGAGGAGCAAAAATATTAAATAATAACACTAAAAATAAAGTAATAGGTGGATTTGTTAAATTATAATTACTGGTCAGCTTTAAAAATGTTTTAGACCTGCTTAGGCAGTGATTAATATATATAAAAATTAAAATCCTTACTAGTCAAACTAACCATTAGCGCGTGCATTTCAATATAATTAGACTGAACAGAAACAAATTATAAATTTTAAAAAACGAGATGAATTGATTTTCATCTCGTTTTATGATATAATCCAGACAACAAGAATATAACAGTAAAGAAAGGAGTGATAAAAATGTCAAAACCAATAGTGGCAATAATCCGGAAAACCAAATGTGGGAAAATCAACTTTTTTTAATTATCTAGCAGGCAAAAGAATATCAATTGTTGAAGATACGCCAGGTGTAACTAGAGATAGAATATATGCTGAAACAAACTGGAGAGGTAGAAATTTTACAATGATTGACACAGGAGGAATTGAACCAAAATCAGAGGATGTTATATTATCCCAAATGCGTGATCAGGCTAATTTAGCAATTTCTATGGCAAATGTAATAGTATTTTTAACAGATATAAAACAAGGGGTTACGGCAGCAGATAGAGAAATTGCATTAATGCTTAAAAAATCTAAAAAGCCAATTATACTAGTATGTAACAAAGCAGATAATTATAATAAAGACAAAGAACAAATATATGAATTTTATAATTTAGGCATTGGAGAACCATATCCTATTTCTGCAGCAAATGCTTTAGGAATTCGGAGATGTTTTAGATAAAATATATGAAAGTTTTCCAAATAAAATAGACAATGAAGAAGATGATGCAAAAATAAAAGTAGCTGTAATAGGAAAGCCAAATGTAGGAAAATCATCTTTAGTTAATAAAATTTTAGGAGAAAATAGAAGTATTGTTAGTAATATAGCAGGAACAACTAGAGATGCAATAGATACAGAATTTGAAAATGAAGAGGGAAATTATGTATTTATTGATACAGCTGGGGTAAGAAGGAAAAGCAAAGTAAAAGAATCTATAGAAAAATTTAGCATAATGAGAACATTGCTTGCAATTGAAAGAGCAGACGTATGTTTAATGATGATAGATGCTGAAGAAGGTATAACAGACCAAGACACAAAAATTGCTGGAGAAGCTCATGAGGCGGGCAAAGGTGTTATAATAGTTGTAAACAAATGGGATGTAGTAGAAAAAGAAACAGGTACACTAGAAAAATACAAAAAAGAGATATATAATAAGTTAAAATATTTATCATATGCACCAATAATATTTATATCTGCAAAAACAGGGCAAAGGGTTAATAAACTATTTAATTTAATAAACTATGTAGCAGAACAAAATAGTATGAGAATATCAACATCAGTATTAAACCAAGTTATAAATGAGGCAATAGCAATTGTACAACCGCCAACAGATAGGGGAAAGAGATTAAAAATATTTTACGGAACCCAAGCTTCAACAAAACCGCCAACTTTTGTTATTTTTGTAAATAATAAACAATTATTTCACTTTTCTTATGAAAGGTATATAGTAAATCAAATAAGAAGAGAATTTGGACTAGAGGGAACACCAGTTAGAATTATAGTAAGAGAAAAAAAGGAGGAAAAATAATGGCTACATATATAATTATGGCAGTAATTGCCTACCTAATAGGAAGTGTAAATTTCTCAGTAATATTAAGTAAAAAAATGGCTGGATTTGATATTAGAGAAAAGGGAAGTGGCAATGCAGGTAGTACAAATATGCTTCGTTCTGTAGGAAAAAGAGCTGCACTACTTACATTAATTTGTGACATTCTTAAAGGAGTAATATCAATATCAATTGCTATATTATTTGGCAAAATGGGACAAGCACAAGGCATTAACAAAGAATTATTAGTGCAAATAGCAGGAGTTGCAGTTGTGGTAGGTCATACTTATCCAATATTTTTTAAATTAAAAGGTGGAAAGGGTGTTGCAACTTCTTTAGGAGTATTACTAATGAGCAACTGGCAAATAGGTTTAATTTGTTTAGTATTTGCTTTAGTTCTGATGGCATTAACAAGAATTGTATCATTAGGTTCTTGTGGAGCTGCAGTATTGTTTCCAGTTTTAACACTTTTTATAAATGATAATTATACTGTTTTATCATTTAATAAAACTGGAAGTGTATATTTTATATATAGCTTGATTTTGGCAATAATTGTGTTATATAATCATAGAAAAAATATAAAAAGAATATTGGATGGAACAGAAAATAGATTAAGCTTTAAAAAATAAATGTAAAAAAGGAGTTCGGTTATGAAAAATGTTGCAATTATAGGAAGTGGAAGTTGGGGAACAGCTTTAGCAATAAATTTAGCAAGTAACGGTAACAATGTTAAGTTATGGTCTTTCGATGAAGAAGAAAAGAGAATAATAAATGAAGAAAGAAAATGTAAATTTATACCTAATGCAGTAATACCAGAAAATGTACAATGTTCAAATGATTTTGAAGAAGTTATTAATGGAGCGGATTTTATATTACACGTTACACCTTCAAAATTTACAAGAGAAACATTTATAAAATATAAGCAATTTGTAGGAAATATACCAGTTATTATTTGCTCAAAAGGATTCGAAAAAGAAAGTTTAAAGACATTAGATGAAGTAATAAAAGAAGAAATGCCAAAAGTAAGATTGGGAGTTTTAACTGGACCAAGCCACGCAGAAGAGGTTTCAATAGGAGTTCCAACAGTTTTAGTTGTTGCATCAGAAGAAGATGAAGTTTTAAAACTAGTACAAGATACTTTTATGTCGGAAAAAATGAGAATTTATACTTCAAAAGATGTAAAAGGTGTTGAATTAGGTGGAGCATTAAAAAATATTATTGCGTTTTGTGCAGGAGTTGCAGCAGGAATTGGACTTGGAGATAATAGCTTTGCAGCGCTTGTAACAAGAGGACTTGGTGAAATATCTAGAATTGGAGAAAAACTTGGAGGAAAAAGAGAAACCTTTTATGGACTAAGTGGATTAGGAGACCTAATAGTAACTTGTTTAAGTAATCACAGTAGGAATAGAAGGGCAGGAATTTTAATAGGACAAGGCAAGACTTTGGAGGAAACAAAAAAAGAAGTAGGAATGGTAATTGAAAGCATAGATAATATAGATGTTGCTTATGAACTTGGAAAACGAAATAATGTGTATATGCCAATTGTAGAAACAGTATATAATGTAATTTATAATGGCTTAGATCCACAAAAAGCAGTTATAGATTTAATGACTAGAGATAAAAAAAGTGAATAAAAATTGCTAAAATTTGTAATAATAGAATAATAATAAATTAAGTTTAAAATAAAAAATAAATAAAAAGAAAGGAAGTAATTAAAATGGAATTTTTTGATAAACTAGGAAAGAAAGCTTCAGAGGCATACAAAGTAACAGCAGACAAAACAGGAAAAATAGCAAAGGATACAAAAATAAAGCTTAAAATAAGTGATTTAAAATCTAAAATTAATAATCTTTATAATGAAATAGGAAAAAATGTATATGAAAAACATACAAGCAATGAAGAAGTTGCAGGAGTTGAAAAAGAAATAGAAGAAAAATGCTTAAAAATAGACGAAATAAGTTCAAAAATAGAAAGCTTATTAAAAGAGTCATTGAAATTAAGAGATAAAAAACAATGTCCAAGTTGTTATACAGAAATGGAAAAGAATGTTAAATTCTGCCCTAATTGCGGAGAAAAACAAGAAATGCCAGAAGAACCAATTGTAGTAGAAGACGAAGAAAGCAAAGAGAAAGATGTAATAGAAGCAGAAATTATTGAAGAAAATAACCAAGAAAACATACAAGAAAAAGATGAAAAAACTGAACCAGAAGTTGAAGTTGTTGAAAAAGAAGAAGAATCTAAAGAAGATGAAGTAAATTAAGGTAAAAAAGAATAGAACAATTATAATATTAAAAAAATAATATTGTAGAAATATAAAAAGAACTCAAGTTGTTACACAAAAAAGTTTAACAATTGGGGTTCATTTTTATTAGTTACTGTTCAGCTTAAAAATTGTTTTAGCCCTGCTTAGACAATGATTAATATATAAAAATTAAATTCCTTACTGGTCAAACTAATCATACAAATGAAAACAATTTAAATTCATAATTAGAACAGTTAATCTGTCTAATCTGTATAAGCTAGAGTTTGACCAAACTGCGCGTTCATTGAATTTTTATATATTAATCACTAGTGCGGGCATTTCAACGTAATTAGAATGAACAGTAACTTTTATTACAAAAAATTTATATAAATTAATTGTAAAAAAAAAGTGGTTATGATACAATGGTAAACGAAGAAATAGATTTATATAAAAAAATCTTATAAACACAGAGGAGTAGTAGATTATGAGTGATTTTACTTTTTTGACTCAAGAGCAATGTTTTGAAAGAGATAAATTAGATATATTAGAAAAAAGAGGAACGCAAGCAGCAATAACGGATTTTTCTATTCTTTTAGGTGCTTATGTTTCTGATTATCATGTTGAAAATGATAGTTCTTTAGAAGGAAGAACAGGATATTATTGGACAAAGTCAGATGACGGAGATAATGCCGCGCGCGTGGTTCTTGCGAATGGTCTTAGGTACAACTGCTCTGTTTCCCTACGCAATGGTGGGGCTCGCCCAGCTTTACCGTTCTCATCAATCTCTAACATCCCCACGAACGGAGAGAGTGGGAAAAGAGCAAGAGATGGAATTCTTGAAGTAGAGTATGGATATTATCCACAAAAAGCAGTATCAAGAGATATGCAAGAAAGATTAGAAAGAGCATATAGAAGTGGAAGTATATCAAAAACAAGAAATAGTTATACAACGGATTCAAGAAGATATAATGCGTATGATGAAAAGTTTGCTCCAAAACAACACGAAGAATATGAATATAATGGTAAAAGATATGTTAGGGTTGAAGCAAACTCCGATTTTGGAGGAGGCGAATTTACTCTTTCAAATGGAGAAAACTACAGAGATGGTGATAATGTTTGGGTAGAGGTTTCACCAGTTAAATGGTTAGTGGATGAAAGAGCAAAAGTTATGATAACAGACAAATTAATTTTCTCTGGAGTACAATTCAATCATACAAGAAACTATCATACAAGAGATTTTGACAGAACAGATATAAAAACGTTTATGGATAGATACTTGTCAAGAGATTTAGTTCAGTCAAGAGGTATAGCAGAACAAGCAAGGACAAGTTCAAAGACAACAAAGAAAAATGAAAATCCATACAATTTAGATTTTTCTGAAACAAGTGAAGAAGATATAATAAGAGGAGCAATACAAAGTAATGTATCAATATTCTTACACGGAAAATCTGGATGTGGAAAAAGTGATAGAGTAAAACAATTAGATCCAGACTTTATAGAACTAAATTTAAGTCATTTAGATCCAGAGTTATTAGATGGACTAGCAGGAGAAAAAGATGGCAAAGCAGTGCATATAAAACCACCATGGCTAGAAGAATTAGAAACAAAATGTCAAGAAGAAGCAGATAAAATACATATATTATTTTTAGAAGAATTAACAAATGCATCACCAATGATGCAATCAAAGGCTTATGGAATCGCACTAGACAAAAAAGTAGCAGGAAGATGGAAATTACCAGAAAATGCAAGAGTGGTAGCAGCAGGAAATGAATTAGAGGATTCATTAGTAGCAAATGAAATGGCAGAGCCATTGTATGATAGATTTGCACATGTAAATATAGAAACGAACACAGAAAATTGGCTTGAATGGGCAGTAACACCAGAAAGCTTTTATGAAAGA
>OCVV012871700.1_pt1 | contig 61535 bp, 59 predicted proteins | sample 1539721 | NCBI WGS metagenome assembly OCVV01 (sample SAMN02144230, study PRJEB22623) | gut metagenome | biome: sheep rumen | host: Ovis aries | place: New Zealand
GTCGCGGTTCAAGAATCGCCCCGCCATGAGAGACGAACTGGAAAAAATTTAGTCTCGTCAGCTGTTCGGAATTTCCGAACAACTGCGGCTGAGCCTAGTGTAAATTTTTCTTGCCCCTCTTGCCAGAATCCCAATATTATCTACATTTCTGCTGCGGTTCCTAATAGTGCAGACTCCGAAAGGCATTTGATGATTATCAAATGTTTTTCTTTTTTTCAAAGGAGTCACTATGTCTAAAGAGAAAACCACTTCGTCAAAGAGCAACGCGAACCTCAACGCCGACTTCATAACGGATTTGAAGAGCATCGTTTCTACGGCACGGAATATGAGTTTTCGTGCGGCAAATCTGATGCAGGTCGCCTGCAATTGGCTACTGGGCTGGCGAATTGTGGAACAGGAACAGCAGGGAAAGGCGAGGGCTGATTATGGGAAACATGTTGTTGAAACGGCTTCCGAAAATTTAACTGCTGAATTCGGAAAGGGTTTCTCGATCGCATCGTTAAAAAGTTATAGGAAATTTTATCTTAATTTTCAGGATTTACAGGTATTTCAAACTCTGCCTGTAGAGTTTAAGAAAGCGATTGCTGCAAAAGGGCAGGCATTGCCTGCCCTTTTTGAAAGCAAGGAAATAAGGCAGGCTCTGTCTACCCAATTATCGTGGAGTCATTACGAATGCCTTATGCGTGTCTCTGACCTCGAAGCTCGAATGTGGTATATGCAGGAAGCCGCTTCGCAGCAATGGGATTATCGCACACTAAAGCGTAATATTGCGTCTCAATATTACTATCGGTTAATGCAAACGCCCAAGGCTAAAAGGGCTACCGTTGTCAAGGAAATGAAAAAAATGACAGCCGATTATCAGAAGGAGCGTTCGGAGTTTATCAAGAATCCTTTGATTGCAGAATTTCTTGGAGTAAATCAGGATGCTGCGGTGACTGAGTCAACGTTGGAAAATGCGATTTTGAATCAAAAAGACCGAAGGAGATAACCCGACAATTGGCATAATTCTCTGCTCCGACACTAATGCCGATGTCGCTCGTTTTTCAACACTCGCAACAAATAAACGCATGTATGCAGCAAAATATCTGACCTACATTCCTTCTAAGGAAATTTTGGCCCGCGAGATTGAAATGCAAAAGGAACAGTTTATTGAGCAGCACGGTTATCCCAAACGATGATACTGTAAATGATATGGTAAACTCAACAGTCACCCCTACCTCACAACTTTCACCCGTTTCCCGTTCTTGAGCTGGTGCGTGGCGGCGTCGGGGAGGGCGTTCTTGCGGCCAACAAAGGTGCCGTCGATGCGGTAGGTTTCAACGGGGGCGACTGTGGCACGGTTTTGTGCCCGCGGCATAATCCGGTCGGTACCAGGGGTGTTGCTTCCGCAGTTTGCGCCTTCGCAGGTGCCGCTGGTATCCGGAGCATTTGCCGTCACGGCGATGGAATCCGTCGATATGGTGAAGTTGTCGTAGCGGATAAAGCAGTCGTGGGTGGGGGCCCATTCGGCGCTGCTTCCACCGTGGAATGTGGAGAGGTAGAACTTGTCGACTTTCACGGTGTCGTAATCGCGGAGCCTGAGGGTATCCACGTCCAGCACGAGTTCACCGTCAAGCCAGGTTTGCACGCGGCCGTTTTTGTCGCCATTGCCGGGAGAGGCAACGGTGTTCATGCTTACCTTGTTTATAATGCGGTGCCAGGTGCCGGTGGTAAACTGTTTTTGCGGGATGGTGCCGTTCAAGTCCCACTTGAAGTCGTCGCCGTATACGGACTCTTGCCCCATAAAGTAGATAAGCTGCACGGCGTTGCCGTCTTTGCGCCACATAATGCGCGCGCTCCAGCCGTCGCCGGTTTCGGGCATGGCGTTGCCGGTGTAGCACTTGCCGCCGCATAGGCCGGGGAGCTTGCCGCCCAGCTGGAACTCGAACCCGTCTTCGAAGAATATGTCGTAGGCGCTCCACATGGTGTCGGCGGTTTTCACGAGCGGCTGGATGATTTGCGCGGCGCAGGCGGGCGTGTCGTTGTCGTTCGGGCCCACGCAGCCCTTGGGGTACTTGAGCTGCAGTACGTTGCCGTGTTCTTCACCATCATACACCACCTTGGAATTTTCGCCATTGTTCTTGTCCATGGCGTACCACCAGCTGCCATCGGTACTGTTGCGCTTAAAGTCTTCTTTGGCTTCTGTATTGCCGTACACACCGACCTCACGGTTCTCGAAGTTCACGAACGAGACGGTGTCGGCCGTTTGTGCAAATGCGGAATTGCTGAGGGCGGCAACGAATGTTGCTGCAGCCATGATGTGGTGGATTCTTGCGTTCATGTTTTTAAAATAATCTATTTTTTCACCGTATGGCCGATTCACTTGACGAAAAACACAATGAAACTGGCACGAACCTTGCTGCAGCCCCCGCCGCTCAAGACGCCGCAGACCCCGCAGCAGCCAAAGTTGCAGAGGAACGTCGCGCCCGCATCAAGAAGATGCGCGGGTGGCTCTCTCCGCGCGATACCGTAGCCGATGATTTTGGCCCCGAAGACGCCGCGCTGTATTACGGCGAAGGGCATTCCGGCTGGAACCGGTAGGGCGCAAGATGCTTGTCAAGATTCTGGTAGATAACATCGACGGTGGCACGGATTTTGCGCCCAACAACAGCGCGACCAACATCGCCTCTGCATCTGATAACAGCACGCCCCTCTGCGGAGAGTGGGGACTTTCTGTCTATATCGAGTTCGAGGGGAATCGCTACTTGTTGGACACCGGTGCTTCGCGCCGGTTCGCTAACAACGCCTCCGCCATGGGCATAGACCTTTCGAAGGTGGATACTGCAATCCTTAGCCACGCCCACTATGACCACGCCAACGGCCTTGCGGAATTTTTCCGCATCAACGAAAAAGCCTCCTGCTTTTTGAGGCAAGGCGCCGCCGAAAACTGCTACCATACCCACAAGATTTTCGGGCTTTTTGCCTACCACGAATACATCGGTATCCGCAGGGGCTACCTGAAACGTTTTGCCGACCGTATCCGCTTTGTCGAAGGCGATGCACAGATCGCCCCCAATGTTTACCTGCTCCCCCACAAAGACAGCGTCGTGAGTCCAGAGACCCGTGCCGGCATCGCCGAGGCAGCAGGTCTTTCTGTCAAGGAAAACGGCCGTTACCGCTACGACCGTTTTGACCACGAGCAGAGTCTGGTTTTTGACACACCCGGGGGACTATTCGTGATGAACAGCTGCAGTCACGCCGGCGCAGACAACATCGTGAAAGAAGTGGAAGCGACCTTCCCGGGCAAAAAGATTTACGGGATTCTCGGTGGATTCCACCTTTACCGCTATAAGGACGAGGCGGTCTATGCCTTTGCAAAGTGCCTGCTGGAGCTGGACGTGCAAAAAATCTACACGGGTCACTGCACTGGCAACCGCGCCTTCGAAATTTTACACGAGGTTCTCGGCGAACGGGCCTGCCAGATGTTCACGGGCATGGCCATAGAGGTATAGCCCCTAGGTTATTTCACTGTCTTTTTTTTGTGCGGCCGTGCGACAGCGCCGTTTCCGTTTTTTGGGCGGAAGCGTCTCGGCGAGGCTATCTAGCAAGGATTGCGTCAGCACTTCGTCGCCATTTGCCAGCCGTTCTTTTTGGGTCGCCGCAAGTTTCTTGATGCGGGCTTCCATGCGCAGGGCGTATTCCTTGTTCGGGAGCTCGAACTGGCGGAGGATTTTTTCGGGCGGAAAAGCCTTGGTGAACTTGGCCCCACGCCCCGTGCGGTGCTCCTCGAAACGGGACGCCACATCCACGGCGTAACCCGTGTAGATGCGGTTTCCGGCGCAGCGGAGCATGTAAACGAAGTGGGGCATGGGTGTAAATATATAATTCGCATTAACAAAACGAAGGACTGGATCCTTCGACTTCGCCCTACGGGCTTCGCTCAGGATGACACAAGAGAGGCATAACTCAGAATAGCGCGCGTTTTTTATTATCATTAGATTTATGGAACACAAAAGAGAACGCGAGACTTTTAAGACAAGACTTGGATTTTTGCTGATTGCCGCAGGCTGTGCCATTGGACTTGGCAACGTGTGGCGTTTCCCCTACATCGCAGGGCAATACGGCGGCGCGGCCTTTGTGCTGCCCTATCTCGGGTTCCTGCTGTTTCTCGGGCTCCCGGTGCTCATGGCGGAACTGGCCATCGGCCGTGGCGGAAAAAGCGGTGTCGGCATGGCCTTTGACCGTCTCGAAAAGCAGGGCACCAAATGGCACTGGGCAAAGTTCCCGCTGATCGCCTCCAACTACATCTTGATGGCGTTCTATTCCGTAGTCACGGGCTGGATGTTCTTCTATTTCTACAAGATGCTCACCGACGGCGAATTCCTGAAGGGCACGCCAGACCAGATTGCAAGCGGTTTCGGCGAGATGCTTTCGAACCCGCCCCTCCTGATTTTCTGGATGACCGTCGCCATCGTCATGGGTCTCGGCATCGTGTCCCTCGGACTCCAAAAGGGCGTGGAGCGCATCACCAAGAAGATGATGATTGCGCTGTTTGTCATCATGATCCTGCTTGCCATTCGTGCGGTGACGCTTCCCGGGGCCGGTAAAGGCCTGGAATTCTACCTGTTGCCTTCCCTGGAACGACTGACCCAGTCCGGCAAGGGCGTTGGAGATGCCATCTTCGCCGCATTTGCCCATGCCTTCTTCACCCTGAGTATCGGCATCGGCAGCATGATGATTTTTGGCAGTTACATCAAGCGGCAGCATTCCCTGACCAAGGAGGCCGCCAGCATCTGCGCGCTGGATACCGTCGTTGCCCTGGTGGCGGGCCTTATCATTATCCCCTCGTGCTTTGCCTTCGGGCAGTCTCCGGCGCAAGGACCCGGACTCATCTTTGTTACTTTGTCCAACGTGTTCGCCATGATGCCCGCGGGCCGGTTCTGCGGGGCGGCGTTCTTCCTGTTCATGTCCTTCGCGGCACTCTCCACACTTATTGCCGTGTTTGAAAACATCGTGGCCTTCTGGATGGACCTGAAGGGCTTCAAGCGCCGGAAGGTGGCCTACTGGAATATGGTCGCGGTGTTCCTGATGTCGCTCCCCTGCGCCCTCGGATTCAATGTGCTTTCGGGGTTTGAACCCTTTGGCCCCGGCAGCTGCGTGCTGGACCTGGAAGACTTTATCGTGAGCAACACCATGCTACCTGCAGGCGCCATTTTCATGGTGGTGTTCTGCAGCAGCCGTTACGGCTGGGGACAAGAAAAATTCTTTGACGAAATGAACGCAGGCGAGGGATTGAAACTCCCTCGCCACACACTCATCAAGATTTATTTCAAGTGGATATTGCCCGCCCTGATAACGATCCTGCTCGCCCAGGGTTACCTGTCCAAGTTCGCACCTGAACTGGCGGCAAAGATTTTCTAGACAATCGTCAAGATATCGCTGAAACCTGTGATGTCCAGGACTTCCATGATTTCGGCGCAAACATTCTTGACTTCCATCTTGCCCTGCTTGTTCATCTTCTTCTGGGCGCTGAGCAGCACGCGGAGTCCGGCAGAGGACACGTATTCCAGCTTGGCAAAGTCAAAAATCAAGGCAGTGAGCCCTTCCAGGTTCGCATTGACGACCTGCTCCAGCTCGGGAGCGGTAATGGTATCCAGACGACCTTCCAAAGCCAGGGTCAATGTGGAATTGTCACGAGTCTGTTCGATTTTCATCTTGTACCTCTACTTAATTTTCTTGTAAATAGTAAAATAATTTTGATCGGCCTTGCGTTCGTAGTGCACGTCATCCATGGTTTTCTTCACCAAAAAGATGCCCAACCCCCCAATTTCCCGTTCCTCCACAGGCAGGGAAACATCCGGATCCTCTTTTTCCAGGGGATTGTAGGGGTTTCCTTTGTCTATAAAGGTAAGCGAGAACACGGACGTAGGCTCATCCAGGTTGGCGACCACCGTTACGGTCTTGGCTCCGGAATACATGACGATGTTGCTGAACACCTCGTCGATGGCCACGTCCACTTGGATGGTCGCCTTAGGCGAGGGGTCGTATGGCTCCAGCATGGACTCCACGAAGGCGGTCAGTTCTTCGCCTTTTTCGAGAGCGGCATCGACTGTTATTTCTTTTGCGGCCATGATTATGGCAAAATATACTCATTAGGACTTAGGTGTCAAGTCCGATTTTTTCTAGAATCACACATGAACCATTTTTTTATTTACATTGATGTTAAATATTTCAAGGGAGTGTTTATAAACATGTTCTGCAAAATCAGTATCACCTCTGCCATCTGTGCCGCTGCCCTATTCACGGGCTGTTCCGATGACTCCAGCTCCGGCACGCCTGTCACCGCCGGCATGGATGAAGCAGGCTGGCGCGAACAGTGCCTGGAGATTATCAACGAGTACCGCGCCACCGAAAACCTTAAACCCGTCGCCCTTGCCGACGAAGAAAAACAGAAATGCGCCGACGAGCAGTCCGCCGCGGACCTCAAGTCTAACAAGGCCCACGGCCATTTCAAGGAATGTGGTGAATGGGCTCAGAATTCCGGCCCCAACGCCTCCATGGCCAACGGTCGCAAGGCCGCCGACGTGGCCAAATATTACCTGGACATGATGTGGGGCGAAAAGAAGCTGGTAGAAAGCGGGGAACGGGACCTGGACAAGGACGAAGATTACCCCTACATCGGGCACTACAAGAACATGCGGGGTGACTACACCAAGGTCGCCTGTGGTATCGCGGTATCCGAAGACGGAACTACCGGTTGGTTTAATGTCAACTTCTACTAATTCTCACTAGGTACTTCTCAACATACAGAGGAAAAGATGAAAAAGGGATTGGGTTATTTTGCAATCGCCTTTGCTGCGTTTGCCTTGGCTGCTTGCGACAGTTCCACCAGCACCCCTGCAGATGCAGGGCAGGCTCAGGTCCAGACAGAAGCCGGAGAGAATGAACCAGATCCGGGAAATGACGACAACGAAGACTATTCGTCTTCGTCCTTCGCCTTGCCGGAATCTTCGGAAACGATGTCGCCGGAGTCCGCTGAATCGACGGAACCGACTTCTACGGAATCATCGGAAACACCGGCATCTGAATCTTCTGGGACAACACCCGAATCAGCCGAGACGACAACTCCGTCTTCTACAGCATCCACCTTGACACCGCTTCTGGATTACGAATTGACACAGCCGTTCATTGATGAAGGCTGGCGGGACGAATGCCTAAGACTTGCCAACGAATACCGGGCCACCGAAGGAGTTGCCCCCCTGGAACTTGCCGACGACGAAAAGCAACTCTGCGCCATCAACCAGGCCGCAGCCGACATGGCCGACAACAAACCCCACGGCCACTTTGGCGACTGCGGTGAATGGGCACAAAATTCCGGACCGAATTTTCCCACCTCTTGGAGAACAAGTGCCACAGCTGCTGTCCAGTACTACATCAAGATGATGTGGGAAGACGAAAAGGCCCTGGTCACCAGCGGACAGCGTGACCCCGACAAGAAAGAGGACTATTCCTACATCGGACATTACCTGAACATGCGGAAAGCGTCTTACACCAAGGTCGCCTGCGGCATAGCAATATCCGAAGACGGCACCAAGGGCTGGTTCAATATGAACTTCTACTAATAGGGCCTACGAGACATTCACGGCATTTTATATTTGGCAATAAAGAGGTTTACATGAAAGACTTTAGCGATTCCATCAAGTATATCGGCGTAGACGACACGGACATCGACCTTTTCGAAGGACAGTACGTGGTGCCTGCGGGCATGGCCTACAACTCCTTTGTAATTGACGACGAAAAGATTGCCGTGACCGACACGGTAGATAGCCGCAAGGTTACGGAATGGCTCTCCAACTTGCAGGCGACCCTTGCAGGGCGCAAACCCGACTACCTGATTATCCACCACCTGGAACCGGACCACGCCGGCGGAATCGCCCAGTTCGTGGCGCTCTACCCCGATGCGACTCTTGTAGCAAGCGCCAAGGCGTTTGCGTTGCTCCCGCAGTTCATGGAACTCCCGGCCGACGTGAAAAAACTTACTGTCAAGGAAGGCGACACTCTTGCCTTGGGCAAGCATACCTTGCAGTTCATCGGCGCTCCCATGGTTCACTGGCCCGAGGTGCTGTTCAGCTTTGAGCAGACCGAAAAGGTGCTGTTTTCCGCCGATGCCTTCGGCAAGTTCGGCATCTACGACGCCGATCCCGACGACTGGGCCTGCGAAGCCAGGCGTTACTATTTTAACATCGTGGGCAAGTACGGAAACCAGGTGCAGGCGGTGCTCAAGAAGGTGGCGCCCCTGGGCGTCAAGACCATCTGTCCGCTCCACGGACCCGTTCTTGCAGAAAATCTGGAATACTACATCGGTAAGTACAACACCTGGAGCAGTTACGCTCCCGAAGACCAAGGCGTGCTTGTCGCCTACGCCTCCATCTACGGACACACCGCCAAGGCGGCGCAGGTTCTCGCGAAAGAGCTTGAAGGTGCCGGAGTGCCGAAGGTCGTAGTCTCCGACCTTGCCCGGAGCGACATGGCCGAAGTCATCGAAGACGCTTTCCGCTACAACCGCATGGTAGTGATGGCACCTACCTACGACGCGGGGCTTTTCCCCGTGATGGAAGATTTCTTGAACCACCTGAAGGCAAAGAACTACAGCAATCGCAAGGTGGGAATCGTGGAGAACGGCACCTGGGCCCCTATGGCCGCAAAAAAGATGACCGAAATCCTGTCCACCCTCAAGAATGTTACCTTGTGCGAAACCACGGTGACGGTGAAGAGTTCTCTTTCTGCCGAATCCCTTGCCACCCTGAAGCAGCTGGCGAAGGAACTGGCGTAATAGAGAAAAATCGCAGAACCTAGTCCACGATATCTTTCAGGTCAAAATACATCATGCGGGTGTGAGGGTCCGTGTCTTCGGCATTCATGAACTGGAAATCGTTTAAGTCCTGGTCTCCGCAGTCAAAGCTTTCAACCACGTTGTTCTCGTTTAAACGTATAAACCTGTATTTTTCTATGCCTTCTTGAACCATGGATCCACACCTCCGTTGGCTGCTTCCCGGGCACGCTTCTCTTGCATACCAAGTTCGTAAGCCTTTTTCATGAACTCATAATCCCGCAGACGACGGGCACGAGCTTCCGGAGATTCGGTGCGCCGCTCTTCCATACGGGCTAAAAACCGGCGAGCATCCTCACCGAACAAAATAGGGGTCTCTCGAATTTCGCGAGCCATAGTTCCTCTTTTGCTTTTTTCCATATGGTAATCCGGCCAGGCCGGGGCGGCACCCCCAAGTGGGTCCTGCTTACAATATATCAAACTCGAATGCAAAAAACAAGGGGGGGTGAGCCAAGTGCCTCTCATTTTGCAAACAACCGTTGCCTTTTTCAACAACGGATACACATAATTAGGCAGATTACAATCACCGCATCCTGAGCAGCACCGCCACAACATCTACCGCACGGGGCAGGCTCAAAACACCTAGGTCAAACAAAAGGAAACATACCTTTCCAATTTCATATGATACGTTATTTTTTACTTCGCATATAATACAGAAATAGGATACTATCAACGCGGCCCAATAAACACCCGTATTTCAAGGCACAATATTTCAAAAAAACGTATCATATTTTTTATTAACCGCTTGCATTTGCTTTTTTTTCAAAAATAAACATATATTTTGAAATGTGAGACCTGTTTACGAATACATTGACTACCGTAAATACATAGCGGACTATTACACCGAGCAAAAGAAGATTGTCGGTCTTTCTTGGCGTAGTTTCGCACAGGCTTCAAAATTCAAGTCTCCTGTATTCCTAAAACTGGTCAGTGAATCCAAAAGCAGGCTTTCAAAAAAGGCCTCCGAAAGGGTGGCTTCGGCCATGGGGCTAGAAGGGTACGAAAAAGAATATTTTATCCTGCTCGTAGCCTATAACCAAGCAAAAAACGCAATTGCAAAAAACTCCATTTTTAGTAAATTACGGGAAATCAGTCTCGAAAACCACGCAAACGTCACCGAAAGAGCTCTCTATCAATACTATTCCAACTGGCTCCATTCCGTCATTCGTGAATTGGCGTCCTCGATAACAACTGTTACTCCCAAAGAATTGGCCTTGCTTCTTCAAACGGAAGTCAATACAGAAGCCATTTCCGAATCCATCAGGTTCTTATCTAAAAACAATCTGTTACGCAAGTCCACTATCAAGGGGCAATACACGTTGGGCCATAAAGTTATCACCACGGGAAAGTTGCCCTCTCCGATTATGGCGGTCCGTAACCTTCACAGGCAAATGGGTTTGCTGGCACTTGATTCCCTTGACAATGTTCCCGTTACAGAACGAAACTTTTCTACGCTGACATTAGGCCTCACAAAGGATTCCTATCGGGATATTATCCAAGAATTCGCGAATTTTCGCAGAAAAATTATGGATATCGCAACCCGTAAATCGGCAACAGAGCGCATTTACGAGCTCAATATCCAATTTTTTCCCCTTTCTAAGGAAATTCCAACCTGTAAGCAAAAAATTAACAGAACAAGAAAGATCGTTTCTTCCAAAACAAAGGAAAATTCATGAATATTAGGCTCTACCAATTTCTGCTATTTCTGTTGACTCTGATTTGCGCCTGTTCTGACAGCGGCAGTAGTGGAGACAACGGCGAACAGTCCGGCGGTGCATCCGAAGCGGGAAATTCCATCGCTATCGAAGACAAGACCATTGCGGGCGTTTCCGAGAAAGGGCCGTTTATCAACGGTTCCGCTGTCACGATTTACGAATTGGATTTTGAAAACCTGGGACAGACAGGACGCACCTATACGGGAAAAATTGCCAGCGACCACGGTGATTTCCGCTTTACCCATGTGAATCTGGTCTCCCAATACGCCCTACTGGAAGTGAACGGATTCTACCGCAACGAAATTACCGGCAAGGAATCAGTGGCCCCAATCACCCTGAACGCCATGGTGGACTTTTCCGACCGCAGGACCGCAAACATCAACCTGCTGACCCACCTGGCCTATGCGCGCATGCAATATCTTGTGGACGACGGCGTTTCTGTTCTTGAAGCAAAGAAGCAGGCCGAAAAGGAAATCCTGAAAGCGTTCAGCATCAAGGACTCCGTTGGGGAATTCGAGGACTTGTCCATTTTTGAAGCCGGCGACGGTAACGCAGCACTGTTAGCCATAAGCATTCTAATGCAGGGGGATTTGAACGAGGCAAAGTTCTCTAGCAGGCTCGCAAATTTTGCTTACGATATTGAGAAAGATGGAGTTTGGAACGATAGCGTGACTGCCACAGAAATAGCAGACTGGGCAAGCGCAACTAGCAACACCGACTACTACGCCTCTATCCGCAAAAACATTACAAACTGGGACCTGTCAACAACTATCCCCAAATTTGAAACCATGGCAGACAAATTTTGGTGGAGCAACTATGGACTTGGTAACTGTGACAAAGAAACAGAAGGCGAAACTAAGAAAAATCAAAACAACCTAAGCGTGTACGAATGGCAATATTACCAATGCCATAATTCAAGATGGATTAAAATCTACGACGAAAATATTTGGACTACTGCCAGCAATCCAGACGGCATTATGTCATCAATAGACCTAAAGATTACGAATCCTCATTCCGTTTCCGCTAATTACACATTTACGGACACATTTAAGGACACTTCATCTACAGAAGCCTTTATGACAATATGGTATCACTTGCAATCTGATTCCGCATCAAATCATTTTCCGTGTTATGGGTTCAAATATTCTTATAAGGGAGACGCCCATGATTTTGAATTATACAACAAAGGAATAGCGGGATGGCTCGGCAATAAGCCCATTGAAGCAAGCAAGAGTATTACCGAAAAAATAATTTTATGGCATGAGTTAGACGACTCCTGGGTAGCAGGCCTTGGTTTTTCATGGACCCCAGGCGAACCAGTCTCTCACATAGTTTGGAGTGTTACTGGGAATCCTGGAAAAACAGGAGCTCTAGAAATTAATGATTTTAAATGCCTTTCGGAAAAAGAGGTTTTTGAACTTGAAGATTTGAACATTCCCTGCAATGAAGGCGAAATAAAAACTGGTAAAATTAGCAACGAAGAATATACTTGCAGCAACGAAACGTGGGGTATTTAAATAGCTCACCGCATCCTGAGCAGGGCCGCCACAACATCCACGGCACGGGGCAGGCTCATGGGGCGGCTCATGCCCTGAGGCAGATTGCGGAACCCTACGTTGCGAATCTTTTCGCATAGTTTGTCTGCAATTTCCCGCAGGCCGGAATCTTCTGGATTCTGGCACAGGTTCAGCGCCAGGTATCCGGCGCCAAGCCTTTGGGACTTGTCCACCAGAAGGCCGCACTTGGAAACGTCGGCCGTAAGCAGGCCCACCTGAAGCAGGCTGTCGCCGTTCAGTTTGACTTTTACCTGGCGCTCCACGGCAGAAGCGGGCCGCACCTTCGGCAAGAGGGGCTTCACGAATTCGGCGAAGGACCGAGGAACAGGGAGCGTAACGGCGCCTGTCGCACCACCTCCAGAAGGCTCGACCTGCGTACCCATATCGCAGGCGCCGAAAAGCTCCCGCGCCTTCGAATTCCCGCATTCGGCCTTGTATTCCGCCATCACCACGATGTTGTCCGCAAGGCTCAAAAAGTCTCCGCAGGCACCGGCCACCAGAATGAAGCTGAATCCCATATCCACAAAGGTGCGGATACGGTCGGTGAGGGGAATCAAAGGCTCACGGTCGTCGCCCAGCAGGGCCCGCACGCGCCGATCGCGGATGAGGAAATTCACCGCCGAAGAGTCCTCGTCGATAAGGAAGGTCTTAGAGCCCGTCTCCATGGCCTCCAGCAGGTTTGCCGCCTCGCTGGTAGAGCCCGAAGCCTTTTCGGTAGAAAAATTCTTGGTGGACACACCGCCGGGCAAGTCCCGCACCATGGCGGAAATGTCCGTCTCCCGCACGTAGCGTCCGTCTTCAACGCCCACACGGAACGTGGATTCTTCCACCGCGATTCCTTCGCGGCCATCCCCCGGAACGTGTGGATAGACGGAACGGACCAGGGCGTCGAGGAGGGTGGACTTTCCGTGGTAGGCGCCACCGGTTATGACCGTCACGCCCTTCGGGATTCCCATACCGCGAATGCTCTTTCCGCCAATGTCGAATGTTACCGCCAGTTCTTCGGGTGACTTGAAAGGAACCGCTCCCGAAAGGGGCTTTTCCGAAAGTCCCGACTCCCTGGGAAGCACCGCCCCGTCGGGCACAAAGGCCACAAGGCCCCGCACGGGTAGTTCCTCCAGAATGGCGCGACGGGTGTCGAGCACCTGGAAACTTTCCTCCACCCCCGCAAGAATTTCGGGAGTGCAGTAGAGGCTTGCCGAAAGCAGGTCAGGAAGCGTCATGGTCAAGATTTCTGCCGCCAGTTCCGCCTGGATCTTGCGGCCCTCGCCGGGGAGGCGCACCGCAAGGCTTGCCCGGAGCATGCCGTTATCCACCCAGAGGGCGTTCCGCACCAGCATTTCCGGCCCGGGAACCTCCATCTCGATGGCGGCGTTCTTTTCGGGAAACCGCTCCGCCACGTTCTTGCTGAGCCTGCGGAGCAAATAGTCTGAAATGGCCAGGCGCCGCTCGAAGGAGCCGCTCCACTCCCCGCCGTAGCCGAGGGTCTGCAGGGGGGCGGTCACCAGAATCCGCGATGCCGGCGCAAAGGGGTCGCCCTGCACGTGCAGAAACTCCAGCGTAAAGTCGCCGAAATCCCAGGCCTTGTCGGCGAGGGAGCGGTACAGGCCGTAGCTTTTTCCGTCAAAGACGCGGATTTTCTGGTAGAGGGCTTTCATGGGTGAGAATGTAGAAAAAATTCAGAATTCGGAGTTCGGAATTCGGAGTTCAGAAAAAAGCGTAAACCGAAAGCCGCGACAATTGCCGCTTGATTGTAATTCTCAATGACTTTTGGGGCTGTTTGCTATGCCTTTTCGGGCTTTTTTGGCATTTTTCCGTTTTTCTGGCAGAAAAAAATTTATATTCACAGAGAAAACAAAGTTTTATATAAACAAACAGGAGTAATCCATGAAGAAACTGTACATTCTGGCCTTGATGGTCGCATTCCTTTTCACCTCCGCCGTCGCCGACGACGATCCACCTCCTCGTGGCAAGGCCGCCACCGTGACCATCATTACCAACCCGCCTAACAGCGACGTTTACCTGGGCGGCGAACTTCTGGGCAAGAGCCCCATTGAAAACCAGTCCGTCCAGTCCGGCCGCCAGACCTTGGTGGTGATTGACCAGGGTTTCGAGCTGGTGAACCAGCGCGTGAACGTGTGGCCCGGCAACGACAAGCGCAACAAGTTCGACTTCGGCACCAAGATTCCCAAGGGCAACATCAAGGTGACCACCATCCCCGGCAAGTGCCTCATCTACGTTGACGGCGACAACGCCGACAAGACCGACGGCGCCGCCCTCACCATCACGAGCCTCGACGCCGGCGACCACGTTGTCCGCGCCGAATGCAGCAACGGCCGCTCTGCCGAAGAACTGGTGACCGTCCGTGGCGAAGAAACCGCTGAAGTCACCCTGGACGCTTCCAAGGGCAAGAAGTACAAGAGGTAATTCTCGCGACGCAAACGCCGCGACGTTCCGCGGATTGTCCAAGCGTCATTCCGTGCCTGGTTGGTGAGCCTGTCGAACTATGGCACGGAATCAAGATTCCCCGGCGTAAAGCTGGGGATTTTTGTTCGATTTGGCAAATCAATTAGCTATATTAACCATCGTAAACATTAACCTGAAAACAGGAGAAAACCATGTCCAAGATTTTGACACTCTGCCTTTGCGCAAGTCTCGCTGCCCTCATGGGCTGCTCCGGTGGCAAGAAGGTCACCCGTATCGACGAAAACTCCGTCACCGACCTTTCCGGCGCCTGGAACGACACCGATTCCCGCCTGGTGGCCGACGAGATGATTACCGACTGCCTGAACCGTCCCTGGTACCAGACCATGATCCAGCAGAAGAACGGGATTGTTCCGACGGTGGTCATCGGCAAGATCCGCAACAAGAGCCACGAACACATCAACGTGGAAACCTTCGTGAAGGACATGGAACGTGCCCTCATCAATTCGGGCAAGGCCGACTTTGTGGCCAACGCCGAAGAACGCGCCGAACTGCGTAACGAACTGGCGAGCCAGGCCGGCAACGCCACCGAAGAGACCCGCAAGGACGCCGGCCAGGAAATCGGCGCCGACCTGATGCTCACCGGAACGCTCAATTCCATCGTGGACCAGGAAGGCGGCGAGCAGGTCATCTACTACCAGGTGGACCTGGAACTCACCGACATCCAGAGCCACCGCAAGGTCTGGGTGGGCGACAAGAAAATCAAGAAGTACGTGTCCAAAGACAGCGTGAAGATGTAGTTGAGAGACTAGTGGCTAGGGGCTAGAGACTAGCCCCTAAATCCTAGATCCTAACCCCTTTTATCCGACTACCTCATACCTATGAAACGTCTCCTCCTTCTGCTAACCGCATTCCTCTTAGCGTCATGTGCCAACAAATCCATGACGCGTTACGAGACTCTTGCCCCGACGCTGGAAAAGGAAGGCTTCGAGGCCACCATCGCCGAGGTAAAAAAGGAGAAGGACGACCTTTACGGAAGCAACAGCGAGTTCCTGTACTACTACGACCTAGGAATTCTGCATCACTACAACAGGAACTTCGACGAGAGTATCAAGAACCTCTCTCAGGCCGAAAAAATCTACGAAGATCTTTACACCAAGTCCGTGACCAACGAGGCGGCGGCCATTGTCACCAACGACAACACCCGCCCTTACCGTGCAAGGCCCTTCGAACTCTTGACCCTGTACCAGTACCAGATTCTGAACTACCTGGCCAAGATGGATATCGACGGTGCCCTGGTAGAAGTCAAGCGTTCCCAGATTGCCATGAACGCCCTGTACCAGAAGGATAAGGACAAAGTAAATGACAACGGTTATCTGCGTTATTTGCAGGCCCTGGTCTATGAACTGGACGGCGACAACGACGAGGCGGCCATCGCCTATGTGAAGGCCATCAAGGCCTACGACGAAGGCAAGATGGGGCTCCCGAAGGAGTTCTTCGAGTTTGCTACCGAAAGCCTGCGCCGTGCCGAAAGGGGAGACGAAATCCGCGCGCTGAAAAAGCCGGAACTTGCCGCTACGCCCAAGGCCACCGCCGTACACGAGCAGGGGCAAGAAATCATCGTGCTGGGCTATGCGGGTCACAGCCCCATCCTCGGCGAGATGTACCTGTCGGGAACTTTCGTAAGCGCAGGCGCCATGAACCTCTACTACAAGGACGGCGAGACCGGCAGGCAGATGTCCTTTACGCTGGTGGCACCTCCCGTGCCCGGCGCCGGAAGTGGAACCTTCCACATCGGGTTTGCCCTGCCCGAAGTCCGCACATATAAAAGCCGCGTGAACCAGTTCGAAGTCTCCCTGGACGGCAAGACCCGCGTAAAGCCCGAGAAGGTCATGGACGTGGACCAGGAACTACGGCAGAACATGGACGACGAGCGGAACACCGTCATCACCCGCACGGCGGTCCGCGTGATTCTGCGGACTATTGCCGCCCAGAAGGCCAAGGAGGCCACCAACACCGGCAACGGCATCTTTGACCTGCTGAAAAACATCGCCGTAGATGTAGGCCAGACCCAGCTGGAACAGGCCGACCTGCGCGTAGGACTGTTCTTGCCGGGTTCTTTTCACATGACCCGCATACCGGTAGAGCCGGGTAGTCATGACGTGAATGTGGCGGCCATAGGCCCCCACGGAGAGACCGTTGGCGTGTACAAGTTCGACCGGATTGCGGTGCGTAAGGGCCAGAAAGTGCTACTGATCGTTCCGGCCATCAAGTAGCGGGACCGCACAAGTGCAAACCGCCGATGAAAAGTCCGCAAAATGCGGGCTTTTTCGTTTGTTTCAACCTGCACGCCCGACAAAAATTTATATTGTTTCATTGTAAAGCTTCAACGAGGAATCACTATGAATTTCAAAGTCATTCTTGCAGCGGCGGCCCTGCTCGCCACCCAGTCCTTCGCTATCATCGGTATCGGTGGCCACTACGCCCCCGGATTCGGCACCAAGATGAAGGCTGGTCCAGTACTTCCCGTAACCGAAGGCATCCAGTTCGGTCACGAAGGTTTCGACGGCACCATGCAGGGCTTCGGCTTTAAGCTGTGGATTGACATTTTGCCCATCATCGACATCGAAGCTACTTACAACATCCAGTTCGGCTCCTACGATGCGGCCCTCTATGTCGACGGCGTTGCCGAACCGCTCCCGCTTGAAATCGAGCTGGCAGGCACTCCTTTCGGCAAGGCGAATCCCAAGTTCGTGGCCAGCGGCCTGGACGTGTCCATCACCTATCCGCTGACTTTTATCCCCGTCATCCGCCCCTATATTGGCGGTGGCGTGACCTACCACCTGAACACCTTCGTGCTGAACCAGAGCTTTGTGCAGGGAATCATCGACGACCCCGCTATTTCCGAAATGATCAAGAGCGTCGCCAACAAGGAAGGTCTTGACCCCGAAGCCCTGCAGCAGAAAGTCCAGGAACTCGAAACCCTCGGTCAGACACTCAAGCAGAAGGTGCAGGACAAGGCCATGGATGAAGGCCTGAAAACCAGCATCGGCGGTCATGCCCTGGTGGGTGTCCGTGCCAAGCTCCCCATCATTCCCATTGCCGCCTACTGCAACTTCAAATACTACTTTGGCGGAGACTATCCCAAGGAAGTCGATGCCGGCAACATGACTCTCGAAGTGGGTGGTGGATTCGCCCTCTAGAATTTGAATTGAAAGGAATCAAGATGAGCCAGAACTCTAGCAACACAAGCATTCTCATTATCGAAGACGAAATTGCCATTGCCGAGGGTCTTGTAGACCTTTGCGAACTGAACGGCTACAACGTGAAGCACTGCGCCGATGGCGAAACAGGCCTTGCCGAAGCCTTGACCGGCCAGTATGGACTAATCCTTCTGGACTTGATGCTTCCTGGTATCGACGGCTTTACCGTCTGCGACAAGATTCGCGAAAAAGACAGGAGCACCCCCATCATTATCCTCTCTGCCAAGAATTCCGACGAGGACATCATCAACGGCCTCAAGTACGGTGCCGACGATTACATTCCCAAGCCCTTCTCCGTACCCATGTTGCTCGCCCGTATTGAGGCGGTGCTGCGCCGCAGCCGCCAGAGCGCCGAGAACGAAGGCAAGCTGGTGGCAGGTAACCTGAAAATCGATTTCCGCGAATACCGCGGCACCCGCGGAAATGAAGAAATAGCCTTTACCCGCAAAGAAGTGGAAATTCTTGAATACCTGTGGACCAACCGTGACCACGCCGTTCCCCGTTCCGAACTGCTACGTAAAGTTTGGGGTTACGAAAATGCCGAGTCCGTTGACACCCGCACCGTAGACATCCACATCACCAAGCTCCGCAAGAAAATCGAAGACGATCCTTCCCACCCGAAGTTTCTGGTAACGTTCCGCGGAGAGGGCTACCAGATGTGCTCTACGCCTGAATGCACAAAGTCCACGTAATCTTCGCCTCCATCTTTGTTGTCATCACGATACCCCTGGTAATACTTCTTTACCAGGCGTATTCGCAGTTGCAGCTGGGTACAAATTCACTCTACACGGGACACGCCATGTTCGTGGCCAACACCCTAAACCAGAGGCTTGCCCGTGATCTAGCAGTCGAAGAAAAACGTTCCTATTCCGAATACGGGTTCATCCGTACCGTACAGGTCATCGGCGGCGAAGAAAACACTTTGTCCGAACTAGTGGATTACCCTGTCACCAGCCAGTATACGGGACTCATAGGGCATTTTCAGCTCACTCCAGACAACACGCTCCGCACGCCGTTCTTGCCCGAAGGGCGCTTCGGTGAAATCCTCCTAGAGCAAATTCCCCAAAGCGAAAGACAACGTCGCGAAGAAGTCCGTAACAAGATCAAGGCCATTCTGGACGAACTGAATATCGAAAACCGCGGTATCGAAGCTATGGCCCAGCCTAGAGATTCCGTGGAAAAGGTCATTGACCACATCTACAAACAAGACCCCAAATTAGGCCATAGCGAAAAAGAAGAATCCGCCAGACCCCACCGAATTGAAACGGCATCTGAAAAAGAAAACCTGGCCTTCAACGCCGAATCCCAGAACATAGACAGCTTGACCTCTACACCGGTGAATTACAATTTCGAAGTGGAAATCGAACCCTTTATGGCGAAAGTCAACAGCGACTATATCGTCTTCTTCCGTAACGTGACCAGGGGCAGCGAACTCTATATCCAAGGCTACATCGTTGACACCAAAGTCTACCTGAATAGCCTGGTCAAGAACGAGACCCAGTTCTACCCCCTCGAAAAAGACTTGGTGCTGGAATTCAAGGACGGGCCGCGAACATTGCTTTCTTTTGGCACACACGATGATTCCCAAGAAATTTTCTCTACCAAGTTGATCCCGCCCCTCAACAAGATTTCTCTGACAATGTATATGAAAAACAGGGACGATTCCAGGGGTAGTTCATTCTTGATTTTCCTCGGAGCCGTGGTGCTTATCATCTTGGGCGGCGGTCTCGTGGCTATATACCGCCTGACTCGAAGCGAACTGAACCTGGCCAAGAAAAGGCAGGACTTTATTTCTGCGGTGAGTCATGAGTTGAAAACGCCCCTGACCTCTATCCGCATGTACGCCGAACTTTTGCAAAACTCCTGGGTGGCAAACGAAGAGAAAAAACAGAAGTACTACAACCAAATCGCCAGCGAGGCAGACAGACTTACGCGCCTAATTCAGAATGTTCTTAATTTGTCCAAACTGGATGGAGACCGTTGGAATGTGCAGCTCGCCAAGGACAGGCCCAAGGCCGTGCTGGACGACTTTGTGGCCACCTACAGCAAGAACGTAGAAAAGCACGGTTTCGAGCTCACCGTTTCTTCGGACACCGATGTTCGGGACATCACCCTGATGATGGACCGGGACGCCATCATGCAGATCTTGATGAACCTGGTGGACAACTCGTTGAAGTTCTCCAAGGATGCGGATTACAAGATGATTGTCATCGAACTCCGCATCAAGGATACCGACGTGTACCTGGCGGTGCGCGACTACGGTCCGGGCATTCCGCCCGCCGAAATGAAAAAGGTGTTCCAGGAATTCTACCGCGTCGAAAACGAAATGACCCGCCGCACAAGTGGAACGGGAATCGGACTTTCTATGGTGAAAAAACTCTGCACCCTCACCAACATGAAAATCGAGATGGAAAATGCGAACCCGGGACTCCGCACCAAGATCCATTTCCCACCGCTGGAAATATAGGGATTAGGATCTAGGGGCTAGGATCTAGGATTTAGGGGCTAGGATTGTCATCCTCGCGAAGGCGAGGATCCGATTAAGGTGTCGGTGCTTGACGGCCTAAAAATGTCATATCCAATCTGGTCGGGGTTCTTTTTTGTATTTTTAAGGCATGACGCAAGAAGATATTCTCAACAATCCGGAACAATACGACCTCTCCATCGAAACAGTGGGAACGGGAACCCTGAAATCCCCCATGAAAGGCGTGCCGTTCGTCTCTGACGGCGACCGTATCAGCCTCACCACCGACGTGAACCGTATCAAAAAGTTTATCGATAACGGGAAGGCGATTCCCTCCCTCGAGGCGGCAGGCCCCCGAGAAACGATTTTCCACGACCCCGCCTGGACACGTGCAGGCATTGTGACCTGCGGCGGACTTTGCCCCGGCCTCAACAACGTCATCAAGGGCCTGGTACAAGTGTTGTGGTTTGACTACGGAGTGCGAAACATTTTTGGCATCCCCTACGGTTACCGCGGGCTGAACCCGGCCTACGGCTACCCGCCTATCATGCTGAACCCCGACGTGGTAGATGCCATCCAGGATGACGGCGGCACTATCCTGGGGAGCTCCCGCGGCATGCAGGAACCCTCCGTGATGGTGGATACCCTCATGCGACTGAACATCAATGTGCTGTTCTGTATCGGCGGTGACGGAACCCTCCGGGGAGCCCACGCCATCGCCGAAGAAGTCAAGAAGCGTCGTCAGCCCATTTCTGTTATCGGTATCCCGAAAACTATCGACAACGACCTGAATCTGATTGACCGCACCTTCGGTTTTGAGACTGCAGTGCTCAGCGCCACGGACGTCATTACCAGCGCCCACAACGAAGCCAACGGGGCTTTCAACGGTCTTGGCCTGGTAAAGCTCATGGGCCGCGACTCCGGATTTATCGCCGCCTACGCGGCTCTCGCCACCACGGTGGTGAACTTCTGCCTCATTCCCGAAGTACCCTTCACGCTGGAAGGCGAAAACGGACTTTTCAAGGCTCTCGAAAGCCGCTACAGCAGCGGCAAGACCCATGCCGTCATCGCCGTGGCCGAAGGTGCCGGACAGGATCTGTTCAAGGGCCTGCCGGAACGCAAGGACGCCAGCGGCAATGTGTTGAAAAACGACATCGGCGAATTCTTGACCCGTGAAATCAAGAACCACTTCGACAAGGTGGGAATCGAAGTCAACATCAAGTACTTTGACCCGAGCTACATGGTCCGCAGCATCCCCGCCAAGGGAACAGACGCCATTTTCTGTTTCCAGCTGGCCGAAAGTGCGGTGCACGCAGGCATGGCGGGCAAGACCGACATGGTGGTGGGCAGCATGAACGAACAGTTCAGCCATGTGCCTATAGAATACGCAGTCAACGAACGCAAGAAAATCAATCCCAACGGAACGTTATGGCATGCCGTGCTTGGCGCCACCCGTCAGCAGGACTACTTCTCCGGAAAAGGCAAGGGAAGGAAGTGACGCGTCGCGTCATCCTGAATGAAATGCCGTTAGGCATGGAGTGAAGGATCCAGGCCCGAGGGAAAAGAATGCAATGTACCCCAGTTCTCTAGCCATCCTCCTCTTCGCCGCCATTTGCAGCTTTGCAAATTCTGATTTGGCATTTGCGGATTCCTGCTACAAGGCCCGCGCAGAACGTGCCAAGGGCGACAAGGCCGACAAGAAGAACGCAGACCTGATGATTGCCGCCTACAAGCGGGCGCAGAAAGATTCCACCATAGCAGAAAAAGCAACCGAAGGTTTGGTCAAGAGCGTCTACTTTGCCTTCCGTTTTGTACCCTTCGAAAAAAACAAACGCAAGGCCAAGCTCGACAGCCTAAAAGAACTCAGCGAAAAAGCCTACAATCGCTATCCGAAAAATCGCGAAATCGCCCACATCTACGCGGCATCCGTTTCCATGTGGGGAGCAGAGAAAAACCCGCTTGCCGCCGTAAAAGATGGCGTGGCCGCAAAGGTTCGCGATGTAGCCACCGCCACTAAGAACTACCAAGTTCTCGGTCGCGCGCATCAATTGCTGCCTTACATTCCTATTATCCTCTCGTGGCCAGACAAGGAACTCGCCGAGAAGTATCTGAAAATGGCCCTAAAAGACGATCCAGGGGACATCTACAATTACTTCTTCCTTGCGGAGTATTACCTGGACGAAAAAAAATACGACGAGTCCCAAAAGTATATCGACAAGGGGCTTGCCCGTGGCGTGCGCACGGACTACTTTCTCGAAGACCGCCGGGGTCGCTGGCACCTGAAAGAAATCCAGAAAAAATTGAACACGAAAGTCGGGAAGAAATAGGTTAGGGAGGGCCGAGCCCTCCCTTGTCGTTATTTACCCCGTGAGCCACAAGTGCCTCGTATTAACGAGGCATGGTGGCGAGAGTGAGCGCCAGCCCTGTACTTGATTGCCAAAGTCTAGCGCGAACGGTCTTAATTTGCCTGAACGGCAGTCAGCGCAATGGTATAGACAATGTCTTCTACCAGGGCGCCACGGGAGAGGTCGTTCACCGGCTTGGCCAAGCCCTGGAGCATGGGGCCGATGGCGATAGTGCCGTGGGCGCTCCTCTGCACGGCCTTGTAGCCGATGTTACCGGCAGAAAGGCTGGGGAACACGAACACGGTAGCCTTGCCGGCCACAGAACTTCCGGGGGCCTTCAGAGAGCCGACGCTTTCGACGGTAGCGGCATCGTACTGCAGCGGGCCATCCACCAGCATCTCGGGGCGGGCTTCCTTGACCAACTTGGTAGCTTCGCGCACCAAGTCGGCGTCGGGACCCTTGCCGCTGTTCATGGTGCTGTAGCTCAGCATAGCCACACGGCTGGGCAGCCCGAAGGCCTTGGCGGTGTCGTCGCACTGCATGGCAATGCCAGCAAGCTCTTCGGCGGTGGGGTTCAGATTAATCGCGCAGTCACCGTAGATGTAGGTCTTGCCGGGCATGCACATAAAGAACACGGAGCTTACGGACTTGACGCCGGGAGCGCACTTGATAACCTGCAGGGCAGGGCGGAGCGTGTCTGCGGTAGAATGAACGGCTCCGGAAACGAGACCGTCCACTTCGCCCATCTTGAGCATCATGGTGGCAAGCATCACGTTGTCGGCGAGAGCCGCACGGGCAGCCTCTTCGGTCATGCCCTTGGACTTGCGCAGTTCCACCAGAGTGGGCACGTACTTTTCGGCAAGTTCAGCCGTCGGTTCGATAATCTCGATATCGGCAGGGAGGGAAACTCCCTGTTCCTTGGCCACCTTGAAAATCTCGTCCTTCTTGCCCACCAGCACGGGTACCGCAATCTTGCGGTCAATGACCAGCTTCGCGGCCTGCACGGTGCGGGGCTCGGAACCTTCAGGCAGCACAATGCGCTTCTTCGCCTTTGAGGCCTTCAGGAGCAAGCCTGCGCGGAACATGGCCTGGCTGGTCTTGCGCTCGGCAGCGGGGGCGGCAAATTCCTTCGCGAGGCACTTGGGGCAATGCATTATACGATTCGGGCAGAACAGGTCGGCATCTTCGCCGTTGCAATAGACCTTCGCGTCCAGGGCGGTGGCGAGGTCGTCGTTGAACTTGTGGGCCAGCACGTCGTTCATGCCTTGTGCACCTTCCACCACCACGGTATCTACAGAGGCAAAGTCCTTCTGCAAGAAGTCGGCGGCAATCTTCTCCATCAGCACGGCGGAACGGTGTTCCTTCAGTTCCGCCGCCGCCTCGGCACCATTTGCGCAGGGCTTGTACACAGCGGTCTTGACGCCTGCGGCAGCGGCGGCGTCCACAACTTCTTTTACCTTCGCGGCCATCTCAGCGGCGGCAGCAGCAACCAGAATTACTCTATTCATAACAATCTCCGTTTTTCGGCGCCAACGGGCGCCCTTAAAATTGAACCCCTAAAAATTAAGATAAAAAAAGCCCTGCGGCAAAGCCGCAAGGCTCATATTCACAGTTTCGAGGCGGTTGACCTTACGCGAAATTGTAAAGGTCCGTAATATCCTCGCCAGCCTTGTCGTACATCCAGAACTGGTTCACATGGGCATGTTCGTCTTCCACCAGGTCGATTTTCATGCTGTGCTTGTATTCCAGATAGTGGAACATACGGGCCATGTCCTTGCAGAACACGTCCACCAGGGGGCTGCTCACCACCAGGGTCACTTCCTTCAGTTTTCCCTTGCCGTGGGCGCGGGCCATCCAGCGGTCGATCATGCCCAAGGTAGATTCCAGCGTGGCAATGCGGCCACCGCCGTGGCACACCGGGCAGATTTCCGTCTTCTCGGTCATCAGGTTCATGCGCACGCGCTTGCGGGTCACTTCCATCAGGCCGAACTGGCTAATGGGAGCGGGGCTGATAGGCGCCTTGTCCCGGCGAATCGCCTTGCGGAATTCCTGGTAAACCTTTTCGCGGTCCTCGTCGGTCTCCATATCGATAAAGTCGATGATGATAAGACCGCCCACGTCGCGGAGCCGGAGCTGCTTTGCAATTTCGTGGCAGGCGTCGATGTTGGTCTCGAGGATGATCTTGCTCTGGTCCTTGCCGTGGACCTTGGGACCGGTATTCACGTCGATGGACACCAGGGCCTCGGTCTGCTCGATGACCAGGTTTCCTCCACGGGGGAGCGGTACCTGGCGCTGCAAGGAGCGAGCGTAGTCGTTTTCAATCTTAAAGTACTCAAACAGGCTCTCGTTACTGCTCCAGAGCTTCACCTTGTCCAGCTTGTCCGGAGACAGCACCTTCAGGTAGTCGCGAAGGGCAAAATATTCGTCCCGATTGTCGATGTACACGTAGTCCGTGTTCTCGCCAAAGTATTCGCGGACCGTCTGCTCGATAGAATCCGACTCCTCGTAGATGCAGGTCTCGGCGGGCATGGTCTCGAAGTTGTACTTCGTCTGTTCCCACTTGCTCTCCAGTTCACGCATCTGCTTCTGGATTTCGAATTCGGACTCGTTCAGCCCGTTGGTGCGCACGATATAGCCCACGTCGCGGGCCTTCAGGCGGCGGACCACCTTCTGGAATTCCCGACGCTTGGCATGGTCGCGCTCGCGCTTGGACACGCCCACGAAGTTGGTACCCGGCATGCACACCAGGAACCGGCCTGCAAAACTCAGATGAGTCGTCAGACGGGCACCCTTGGTGCTGATAGGTTCCTTCACCACCTGGACCATGATTTCCTGGCCTTCCTGGAGAATCTCGTCGATGGAGATTTCCTTGGAAGCGCCTTCCTCGTCGCCGTCGTCGCCGTATTCCCGGCGCAACAGCTCGTTCCTGTCCATGGCGTCGTCCTGGTGCAGGAACCCTGCCTTCTCGAGACCGATATCGATAAACGCGGCCTTCAAGGCGGGAAGCACCTTTTGAACGACACCCTTATATATATTGCCCAGGACCCTGGTAGAAGACACGCTTTCCACGACCAATTCCGCAAGTTCGCCATCTTCCATGATGGCGATGCGCTTCTCGTAAGGTGTCTTGCTAATCAGGATTCCGCGCTTACACTTATTTGCCATAAAACTCCTAAAAGTAAAGCAAAATCGATTAGACAAACCCCTAAAAGGCCCTCCAAAAGTATGGAACGCCTCCGAACCCCGCCGGTTTCTTGACGGAAAGTACCGCCCGCCCGCCAAAACAAGGTCTAGGGACCTTAAATATATAATAAGAGATTAGGATCTAGGGGTTAGGGGTTAGGGAATTGGGGGATAAAACGCTAATTTTCTTACTACAAGGGGGGAAGCCTCCCCCTCGGCGAAGCCTGTAGTCTTCGCCTACCCCCTCCGCCGTCATGAATTGGTCTTTTTATACGATGGATAGAACTTTCAACAATTCCCTCTTGTTTGCCCCAAGGGCAAAGAACATCTTGATCATCAGCTCCAGCGAAACACTTGCATCAGCATGTTCAACCTTCGCATATCGAGACTGGCTTGTATTCGCAAGGACAGCCGCCAAAACCTGAGTTTTTCCGCATTTTTTCCGCTTGTTGACAAGAGCCTTTGCCAAAGCAACCTTCATTTCAACAATTGCCATTTCGGCAGGACTTAATCCCAAAAAATCGTCCACATCACCAACTATCCAGCCTTTTTTCTCCAGACGCTCTTTTTTCTGCTTATCCATTTTTAGTCCCTCGAGTCATAAGATTTCAAGCGCTTGCGACAAAGTTCCAAAACTTCATCAGGCGTCTTGTTCGTTTTCTTTTCTGTCCATAAAATTACGACAATTGCATCCACATCAATCCGATAAAAAAGTCTCCATGTCTTATCCTCATCATTGATACGCAATTCATGACAATGTGCTCCTATAGAAGGCATAGGTCGGCTTTGCGGCAACGACAATTTCATTCCTGATTGCAATAACCGTAATAAGTATCCTGTCTCAATCCTTGCTTTTTGCGATAAAGGTGGCGTTTGAGGTTGCTCATGTAGCCATGCTATGGGTTTGTAGTTCCGGTTCATAAATATATATCAGATTTGACATAATGTCAAGGGGTGTTTTTAAATCCTCCTTATGGTCCCTACGTGTATAGACGTATTTTTGCAAGAAAAATTGCCTTTGAAACGAGTAAAAAGTTTTTTCCATAAACCTCGCCAACGAATATGACGAAATGCATTAGATTTTATATCATTATTCACGATGGGTCGTTTAGCAATATTCCGTAAAGTTCTTTATCTGGTGGCAATGATTGCCGCCGCGGTTGCAGCCGAAGAATCCGCCGCAATCCCTTCCGAAGGGCTTGTGGCGTATTTCCCCTTCAACGGCACTTTTGAAAACAATGCCGGCACAGAAATCGCCACCGCCGAAAACCACGGAGCCACATTTGCCGCAGACCGATTCGGCAACGAGAATTCCTGCGTCGCCTTTGACGGCAACGGGGCCTACCTGGAAATTCCGGACAACGACGTTTTCAGCATTTCCACCGCAGGCGCCCTGACGGTTTCGGTGTGGGTCAGCCCCGAAGTGCTGAACTTCCAGAATGCCGAAGCCGGTGGCTACGTGCACTGGATGGGCAAAGGGGAGCCCCACCAGCATGAATGGGTGTTCCGCATGTACAACAAAGACCTTGCCCAAGGCCAAGAAAACAGGCCAAACAGGATGTCCGCCTACGCCTTCAATCTAGAAGGCGGCCTCGGTTCCGGAAGCTACGTGCAAGAAGAAATCCAAGAAAAAGAATGGATCCATTTTGTGGCACGCTACGACATAGAATCCAACAAGATTACTTTGTTCAAAAACGGTATCCAGAAAGACCAGGACGATTTATACGACAAGACCTACGGCGTGCAAGTCCAAAACGGGACGGCACCCCTCAGACTCGGGACCCGCTCCAAGTGGAGCTATTTCCAGGGCTGCATCGATGACCTGAGAATCTACAGCCGTGCCCTTTCTGAAAGCGAAATTCTGGCACTCTACAACGAACCCGCGCCGAAAGACAACGCCGAAATAGAAAACCCCGAAGAACATAGCTCCAGTTCATCAGAAGTCATCAATCAAGAAGAGTCCCAGACTATCTGGAAAAATTCAAACACCATAAACCGTTCGAAAGTCAATTTCTGGAGCAAGAAATTTTTCGACCTGAAAGGACGCCTGGTGCGAGAGGAATAGAAGTTAGGGGCTAGGATCTAGGATCTAGGGGCTAGATTCTAGCTCAAATGGCCCGGAGGGGCGCTGACGCTGTTCTTGATGGCCGCCTGCTTGGACTCCACAATCTTGTCGGCGATGGAACGGACCTTTTCGGTAAGCCACAGCCACGACTGTGAACCTTCGGTATAGTCCGCCTCCCCAAACATCTGCACGCGGCTGTCCTGGCGCATCTTTTCCACCTGACGGAAAGCCTTCACGTCCCCTTTCGGGTAAACCGCAAAGGTAGAGCCGCCATTGTAATTCAAGATGCTGAAAGCGGGCACGTCCGAAGGCCCATCGGCAATGTAGAGCATGTTCTCGAAGGGCACGCGACGGTCGCCCCGGGCAATAGTGGAATTCACATCGATATCGTCGGGATACTTGTTGCTCCCCTTGTTGATTTCAAAAAGGTAGCGGGTCTTGGAAGTATTGTCCAGGGCGCAGGCCACCTGGCTGATTTCTCCTTCGGCAGGGGCTGCACATACCTTCGACGCATCCGTATCAAAACCGGGGAGAGCCGGCGTCTCGATAAATTCACATCCGAAAATTCCATCCACGAAGGGGGCAATGGCGCTCCCCCGGATAGTTTCCGCAAAACCAGTGCTCACCACGTAATGTTCCAGCTTGATATCGAAGGCCTTGTATTTCGGGTCCGATTCCACAAGCCCCTTGATGTTCCCGAAAAATTCCGGAAGCCCCGGATAGAATACAAGCTCCCTCCCGAACTGACGCAATAGTTTGTTCGAAAGGCCCTTGAACAGCCCCTGCTTCACGTAGGTCAGCACATGGTTCAGGTAACTGGTGTCCGGATTCACGTGCACGCCGCTGCGGCCGTAGTATTCGCGGAGGGCGTTCACCTCCCGCCAGAATTTGCCGCCATCCACGTTGTAATGGCGGAACAGCGGCTCCTGCATGTAGCTGCTGATGAGGGTCTTGTCACAATCCCACACGAGGGCGATGATGTTCTGTTCGAAAGGAGTCATGGGTGTTAGGGGTTAGGATTTAGGGGCTAGGATCTAGGGAGTGTGAGGTTCGGGGCTCGAGGCACGGGGCGTGAGGCTTGATGGGAACAAGAGGTCATGGTGGTTAGAACCGTTGGTCTCAAGAGGTGTGGCTATAAAACTCATAACTGACTACTGATAACTCATTACTCTCATATCACTGTTTCGTTATGAAGTAGTCCTCCGGGTTTATGGGAGTGCCGTCCAGGCGGATTTCGTAATGGAGCGCCACGCTGGACTCCGTGCCGCTCTCGCCGATGATGGCGATGGGCTGCCCGCGCCGGACACGCACGCCCGGCTGCACCAGGGCCTGCCCCAGGTGGGCATAGAACGTCTTGATGCCTGGCATGTGCTCGATTTTCATGGAAAGCCCGAACCCGCGATGGTTGCGGACTTCGGCCACGACGCCCGCACCGGTGGCCACTACGGTATCGCCCACGGCCGCCACGTAGTCAATGCCCCGATGGGGCAGTTCCTGCTCGGTAAAATGGTCGTAAATCATCTCGAAACGGTTCTTGACGGCGTGGCTGTTCTTGAAGGGGTGCAGCACAGGCACCATAGCCGCCGTCACGGAATCCTGCTCCAGCCGGGCAAGCAGGCGCCGGAAGGTCTTCTCGATTTCGGCAAGGCTCTTGCGTTCGCTACCCGAACGCATGTCCCGGCCGGATTCTTCCAGGGTGAACCCAAGCCCGCTGAGGCTTACGGTGCTGTCCCGCAAGAGCCGGGTCTCTTCGGCCTTGAGAATGGACTCGTCCACCGACTGGCGGATATCCTTAATCTCCTTCTTGATGGCCATGTTCTGGCGGTACACCGAAAGCACGTTGCCGTCGGAAAGGTTCGCCACAATCTTCTGGGGCGAAAACAGCACGAACCCGAGAATGGCGCAAGCCAAAAGAACCACCATCACGACCACCCTGGTCAGGGAAATCTTGTAGTTCTTGGGCGCCGAGGTCTTGCTCGGAAAAACATGGACCTCAAGCTTTTTCACTCTTCCCCGCAGATTCCTTGGAAAGCTTCTTTTCCAGTTCGGCAATCTTTTTCTGGCTTTCTTCGATGCCGCCGATAATTTCCACCACCGACGGGTCGTCCTTGATGGCCTTCAGAAGGTCGTCTTGAACGGCTCCGTAGAGCTTTTGCCCCAGGGCCTGGAACTTGGTCTTGAGTCGGCTTTCTTCGGTTGCCAGTTCAACACGTACCAGGGTCGCGGAGGCAAACCCCATGGCATGGTTTTTCAGCTTATTTAGCACTGTTTTATCCATAAGCGTTCCTTTTTTCACTCTTAAAATAGTAGTTTTTATTCCATAAAACAATGGAGATTTTTTATGAGCCGGAGAGATCGTAGGCGTGCCATGCAGAATGCAAAGAATTTCACGCCTAAAAAGTCCAATTCCATGAACAAGTGGGTCATCGTGGCCCTGGCCGTAATCGCTGTGGTATTTTTCGTCGGAACGACTATCATTCAAAGGGGTGCCTAATCTATGAAATTCCAAATCCAAAAAGCTGTATTCCTGGACGCTCTTAGCGCCGCCGTCAATGCGGTGCCGAACAAGTCCACTATCCAGATTCTCAACAACTTCGCCCTCAGGCTCGAAGGCAATGTCCTCGAAGTGAGCGCGACGGATCTGGACCTGGGCATCAGGGTCAAGGTGGAAGTTGAAGGTGAACGCGACGGTTCCGTGGTCATCAACGCCCGCAAGCTTCTGGAACTGGTGAAGAGCCTCGTAGATCCGAGCATCACTACCGTAAGCGTAGATGTGGAAAACTACCTCGCCAAGATCCGCTGGAGCGAAAAGGGCCAGGCAAGCATTACCGGTTTCGACGCCAGCGATTTCCCGCCGTTCCCCGAAGTGAACGAGGGCGAAACCCTGAACTTTGCCAAGAGCGAACTGGAATTCCTGGTCGAAAAGACCAAGTTCGCCACCTCTACCGACTCCACCCGCTTAAGCCTGAACGGCATCTTCCTGGAAGCGGGCGACGGCAAGGTCTCCATGATTGCAACCGACGGTCACCGTCTGGGCCGTGCCGCCATCGAGCAAGAAGGCGCAAGCCTGAGCAATGGCGTCATCGTCCCCCGCAAGCCCCTGGAACAGATTTTGCACATGGCCAAGGCCGATGCCACCATCGAAGCCCGTGCGTCTTCGACCCACATTTTGTTCAGCACCGAATCCATCCAGGTGATTTCCAAGCTCTACGAAGGACCGTACCCCAACTACCGTGCGGTGATTCCCCAGAACTTTGAACGCACCGTGCAGCTGAACACCGTAGAATTTTTGAACAAAATGCGCAGCGTGATTTCTATGGCCAACGCCCGCACCCACAAGGTGCGCCTGCAGTTCGAAGGCAACAACCTGGAACTCAGCGCTTCTGACCCGGATGTGGGCGGCGATTCCCGCGAAGCCCTCTCCGTGACCCACAACGGCGAAGGCTCCTTCAGCATCGGCTTTGACGGACGCTACATTTCTGAAATCTTCAGCATGTGCAAGTCCGAAGAAACGGTGATGAAAATGAACAACCCCATTGGCGCCTGCATCATCGAGCCCGTTGGCGAAGGCCTGAACTTCAGCTTCTTGCTGATGCCCACCCACCTGACCGACGACTAACCGCAAGGTGCAAACAAACTAAAAAAGGGGTGTCGCACAAGCGAGCCCCATTTTTCTTAGGGGTGTCATCCTGAGCGAGTGAAACGAGTCGAAGGATCTAGGACTATGTCTATCCGCAAACGCATCAGCAAGAAGATTACCAAGGCACTCCACGACTTTGGCCTGATTGAAGACGGCGACAAGGTACTTATTGCCGTCAGTGGCGGCAAGGATTCCAGCGTGCTCCTGATGGAACTGGCCGCCCGCATGGGAAAGTTCTTGCCCGACTGCGAAATCGCCGCCATCCATATCCAGAGCGACTTTGCGGACAAGGCCCCCCGGGAATTTCTGGAACGGATGGCGCAGCAGTACCCGCAAATTCCCTTCTACTTCAAGGACGTGGCGGTAGAAGGTCGGCTCAAGGAAGGTCGCAAGTTGAACTGCTACTGGTGCAGCACCCAGCGCCGCACCGAACTTATCAAGTTCGCCCGTGAAAACGGCTACAACAAGATTGCGTTGGGCCACCACATGGACGACATCGTAGAGACCCTGCTGATGAACATGCTCTACAAGGGCGAATTCAGCGGCATGCCGCCCATGGTGCCCTACGAAAAATACCCGGTGAGCGTTATCCGGCCGCTTTGCTACTGCGAAGAATCGGAGATTATCGAATACGCCGAAGATGCCGATATTCGTAAGTTCACCTGCACCTGCGAATTTTCCAAGGCGAGCCACCGTAAATCTATCCGCGAAGAAATCAAGAGCCTTACCAAGGGCAATTCCACCCTCAAGGCGAACCTCTTTGAAAGCATGCGGAATATACGGATGGACTATCTGTTGTAGGCATTTTTTGTATATTACCCTCCGGTTTCCCAAGTGGGATTCTTTGTGGTTCAAGAGGTTTTGAATCAGTTGCGTCGGAATCCTTGAACAGATTGACCGGTATGTCCATTCCGTCATGCGGCTACACGAAGAGAACCGCGTATTTAGCGGGTTTCCCACCATGGCGATTATCTTCTACAACGGACGCGATAACTGGGATCCTCTGAAATTATTGGAAAATGGTTATCCCAAATATTTTCACGGGGCGGTTCTTCCGTTCAAGTGCACCTTCATAAACATGTCGGACATTCCCGACAGCGACTGCCTCGCTTGCGAAGACACCGAAACGGGCATGGGAATCGTAGCCATGAAGTATGCCTTTGACAAGGACGCTTTGCTTTCGGTTTTGCCGCAGTTCAAAAGCGCTCTGCAGAAGATGGACGGAAATAAGGCCTCTTGCCTTTTGCAGAAAATAAGTTTATATTTAAAGGAGTACGTCGACCAAGGCGTTCTAAAGGAGTTGAGCATGGCCTTCAAGAGCATAGGACAAAAATACGGCTTTGTGAGTGCCGGTGACGTTTTTCGCCAACAGATTGCCGACGCTCGTGTCGAAGAACAGCAAAAAACCGAAGCAAAAGCCAACGAGGACAAGTTAAATACGGCCAGGGGGCTCCTCCAAGACGGAGTTTCCATGGAAATTCTGACCCGACGGTTCAACCTCCCCGAAGAAGCGATTCTGGGAAAGTAGTTTTCTAACCTTATAAAACATCTAAGCGGCTCCCGATGGGAGCCGTTTGTGGTTTTTCCCACACACTTTTTTGTATATTACCCTCCGGTTTCCCGAGTGGGATTCTTTGTGGTTCAAGCGGTTTTGGACCAATTGCCAGATGGGTCGGCGTTCCGGCCCGAATTCCCCTATTATCAAATGAACAAGGCCATCGCGGCCGTTCTCCGCGTGTGGCCAGGAGAAACTATGACGAACGAAAATACAGGCGCTGCAAAGCGCAGCCACGATCCTTTCTTCCGCTGGTTATTCTCAAACACCACGCACGCAAGGAACCTGCTGGAACTGTCGGCGAAGGTGAACCGGGAACTGAGCGAGTTCCTCTCGGTGGTGAACCTGGATACCTTGATTCGGATTCCCGATTCCTACTCGGAAGTGGACGAGACCGGCGAGGCGGATATCGCTTTCCGTGTGAACGTTGCCACGGGCGCACCCGTGCTTGTGGGCATTTTGCTGGAGCACAAGTCGGGGCGTGATGTAGGAATCCTTGAACAGATTGACCGCTATGTCCATTCCGTCATGAGGCTACACGAGGAGAATCGCATATTTAGCGGGTTCCCCACCATGGCAATCATCTTCTACAACGGACGCGATAACTGGGATCCTCTAAAACTACTGGAAAACGGATATCCCAAATATTTTCACGGGTCCGTGCTTCCATTCAAGTGCACCTTCATAAACATGGCGGACATTCCCGACAGCGACTGTCTCGCTTGCGAGGATGCTGAAACCGGCATGGGAATCGTGGCCATGAAGTATGCCTTTGACAAGGACAGACTGCTTGCAATCTTGCCAAAATTCAAGGGTGCGTTGCAGAAGATGCCCTACGAAAAGGCGACTTGCATTATTTCCAAAGTGAAGTTATATTTAGAGGAGTACGTAGATGACGACCTCATCAAGGAGCTGGACATGGCATTCAAGAGCATAGGGCAGAAATACGGGTTCGTCAGTGCCGGCGATGTCCGCCGCAAGATGGTGGCCGACGCCGAAGCAAAAGCCAACGAGGACAAGTTGAACACGGCAAAGAAAATGGTTCGCGACGGAGTGCTGTCCGTCGAAAACGCCGTGTCGTATTTCGGCTTTACCAGGGAACAGATTCTTGAGAACTAGCCGTAGTTCAATATTAACATCAAAGCGGCTCCCGATGGGGGCCGCTTGTGGTTTTAAAAGAGGGAGAATTTCATCTACCAGTCGCAGGTGCCGTACTTGCCTATGGCATAGATGGAAAAGTCATTGGTCGTTCCGGCACTCCCCTTAAACCCAATTTCAATGCGAGCGGCCTTGGCGATTGCCTCTCCCTTGTCTACGGCAGTCCCCCAGCCTTCCTGTATGAAATCGTCCCAAGTTACATTGGCAAGAGACTTGTCCTTTTTCAAGGGAATCTTCGCCTGGATAAGGTCGGAGCCGGTCGCCTCATCGTCACCGTTGAACCTGACGATGAGATAGAAGTCCTGTGTCGCGGAATAGACCAGGCACATGCCGCCCCATGTCGTGATATCCGCAGATTTCTTTTTGAAGTCCATATACGAATACAAGGATTTCCGCAAGTACATGGCGGATTACTATGCCGAGCAGAAGAAAATTGCCGGCTTTTCGTGGAGGAGTTTCGCGAAGGCCGCGAAATTCAGTTCACCCGTGTATCTGAAACTGGTATGCGAGGGCAAGAGCGGGCTTTCAAAAAAAGCCAGGGTCCGCGTTGCAGGTGCCATGGGCCTTTCCGGTTTTGAAAGCGACTTTTTTGTACTCCTAGTAGCCTACGACCAGGCAAAAGACGCCAAGACAAAAACAGAGATTTTTAATAGCCTGCAAGAAATCATCCTGAGCAACAGGGTCGGCATTCTCGAAAGGGCGTTTTTCGAATACTACTCCAACTGGCTAAATTCGGCCATACGGGAACTTGCCGCATCCGTAGATTCGGCAAGCCCGAAGGGGCTCGCCAAGCTCTGTTTTCCGGAGGTCAGCGCAGACGCCGTCGCCCAAAGCCTCAAGTTCTTGACCCGCAGCAAACTCCTGCGCAAATCCACCAAAAAGGGGCAATACACGCAGGGCCGCAAGTCCATTTCTACGGGGACGCTCCCTTCTTCGGTGATGGCGGTGCGGAACCTTCACCGGCAAATGGGGAACCTGGCCGTGGAATCCCTGGACAGCGTTCCCGTTTCGGAGCGGAACTTTTCCACCATCACCCTGGGGCTTACCGAAGGGGCGTACAAAGATATCGTTGCCGAGATGCAGAACTTTCGGCGCAAGGTGGTGGATATTGCAGCCAAAGACCAGGGGACAGAGCGGGTCTACGAACTGAACCTGCAGCTGTTCCCCCTTTCCCAGAAAATCCCGCCCGCAATGCAAAAGAAACATCCCAACAAGGATTCGTAAAATGTACCTGAGATTCGTCGCCCTTCTGGTTTACCTGCTCCTGTTTGTTGTCGCCTGTTCCGACAAAGACAAGAACGCGGGCGGCACCTCGGAAGCCGAAAACTCCATCGCCATCGAGAACAAGGACATTGCGGGCGTGTCCCAGAAGGGGCCGTTTGTGAAGGGTTCCAGCGTGACCCTGTACGAACTGAACTTTGAAACCCGTGCCCAGACGGGAAAGAGTTTCTTGGGCAGAATATCGGAAGACATGGGCACCTTCGCCATCTCCAAAATCGAACTGGCGTCGCAATATGCCCTGTTGCGTGTCGACGGGTTCTACCGCAACGAAGTAACGGGAAAGGTATCCGCAAGCCAGATTACCCTGAACGCCATCTCCGACCTTTCGGACCGCGACAACGTGAACATCAACCTGCTCACCCACTTGGAATACGAGCGGGCGCTATGGCTTGCGCAAAACGAGGACATGACCGTAAAACAAGCCAAGAAAATTGCGGACCAGGAAATCTTCGAAGCCTTTGCCGAGGACTTTGCGGGCGAAAGCGTGGAGGATCTGGACATATTCGGAAATGCCGACGGCGATGCCGTTCTGCTCGCCATCTCCATCATCATGCAGGCCGGCAGGAGCGAAGGAGAGTTCTCCCTTTCCCTGGCAGACCTTGCCAAGGACATCGAAGAGGACGGCGTCTGGAACGACTCCCTGGAACGGGCCCAATCCGCAGACAACGCCTTCGAAGTCGAGTTGGCCCAAGTCCGTGAGAACATCCTGGGCTGGAACATTTCCCAAAATATTTCCATGTTCGAGAATTACGTTGAATATTTCTGGAGCGATGTTTTCGGGCTAGGCAGGTGCACCGAAAAGAGGGAGGGCGAAATCCGCCCCGACACAAACCCCAAATCCCGTTATTTCAATGAAAAATTTATTTGCGAAAAACTACATTGGCACATGCTTGGGAAAAAACTATCATCAAGCTCAACAGAAGAATCTTCCAGTTCAAGCATTTCTGCTGAAAGTTCTTCTAGTTCGGCAAATGACTCATCGGAAAGCGGAGACTCCAGTTCCAGCGACTCCAGTTCCAGCGGCAAGTCCAGTTCCTCTATAAAACGCAGTAGTTCCTCTAGGCAGTCCACCGCCACCATCGACCCGCCCTACAAAGAAGAAACATCCATCATCGATCCGGAAGTCCTTGCCATACTGGGAACGTGCAACGGCGAAGGCGAGGGGTCGGTCAAGAAGGCTTTCAATTCTTCATTCGTATGTAAAAGCGGACTGTGGTATAGCCTTCTCCTCGCCGACATGGAACAGGATTCCTGGTTCAACCCAAAAGTTACCTATGGCACACTAATTGACCAGCGTGACGGGCAGACCTACAAGACGGTAGTCGTCGGCACGCAAAAATGGATGGCCGAGAACCTGCACTACGGCGGCGAAAATGCGAGCGAGGAACTTGCGACAAATATGGCAGATGAAAACCTGTGCCCCTCCGGAGACGAAGAATATTGTGAAAAGGCCGGGTATGTCTATACATGGACCGCAGCCATGAACCTTTCCCCCACATACAGGACAAGAATCGTAAGCAATTACCCAATTACAAGCAACCATCAAGGAATTTGCCCAGACGGGTGGCATGTCCCCTCTAAGGAAGAATGGAACACGCTTCTCGAATACGTAAAGTACACCTATAACGAAGGAGTCAATGCCATAAAGGCTACCGATAGCTGGGTCTGGTTTAGCGGGGATGTCGCCCCGACAAACGTAACCGGCTTTTCGATGCTCGCCACGGGGATGACCTGTGAATCATGGGGACGAATCGATATGGGCATATCAACAGCCTTTATTTCTGGAGATGTTCCAACAACCGCGCTGGGCATACCCTACCTTGCTATCCAGGAATTTCTCTACAACGAAAATAACATAAAGGGATCCATTGGCACATCTGATGCATTCAATGTCCGCTGCGTAGAAAACGCCGCGCCCACATCCAGCGAAAATTCCAGTTCGTCGGTCAAGCAAAGCAGTTCTTCCCAGCAATCCGCCACCACCATTGACTCTCCCTACGACGAGAATACATCCATCATTGATCCGGAACTTCTGGCCATCTTGGGAACCTGCAATAGCGAAAACGAGAGCGCCGTGAAGAAGGTATACAATAATTCATTTGTATGCAAAAGCGGGTTGTGGTATTCCTTGCTCCTTATCGATATGGAAAAGGATTCCTGGTACAATCCAGATATTACCTATGGTACATTGATTGACCAACGAGACGGACAAACTTATAGAACCGTTGTCATCGGCACACAAAACTGGATGGCCGAGAACCTGCACTATGCGGGGGAAAACGCTGACGCCACCACATTGGCAAATTTGGCCGAGGAAAATTTATGCCCCTGGAATGACGAAAAATACTGCAGCAAGTCCGGCTATCATTATTCTTGGACGGCAGCCATGAACATATCGCCCATATACAAAAATCGCATTGCCGCAAGCTACCCTATCACGGATAAACATCAAGGCTTATGCCCTAATGGCTGGCATATACCTACATATGACGAATGGAACGAACTTTTTGATTTCGTCATATCTGTTTATGGTGAAGACGCTCCGTCTAGAGCATTAAAGGCTGTTGATGGGTGGACATGGTTCAGCAAAGAACAAGCCCCGACGAATTCTACGGGATTATCCATACTTGGTACAGGACAATACTACAGTTGGGGACATTCAGAGGGCGAAGAAATCGGACAATCAACCTACTTTATAACTGCTACTACGCCTGAATCCAAGTATTATATGATAGAACTATTCGGCTTTACCCAAAATTTACATGACATTGGTAATTATTATTTTTCACAACCCGCATTTGTCCGCTGCGTAGAAAACGCCGCGCCCTAACGTATTTCCACACAAAAATCCGCACTCATAAAGGTCCGCGGCAAAACCGCTGGGCTTTTTCCTATAAAATAATGTATATTCACATATGAGACACAAAAACACTATCATAAAAAAGGATAAAATCTATGGCAAACAAATACGCAGGTACCCAAACCGAAAAGAACCTCCAGGCCGCCTTCGCTGGCGAATCCCAGGCCCGCAACAAGTACACCTACTTTGCCTCCAAGGCCAAGAAGGAAGGCTTTGAACAGATTGCAGCGCTCTTCTTGAAGACCGCCGACAACGAAAAAGAACACGCCAAGATGTGGCTCAAGGAACTGGACGGCATCGGCGATACCGCCCAGAACCTGAAGGCCGCTGCCGACGGCGAGAACTACGAATGGACCGACATGTACGAGGAGTTCGCAAAGACCGCCGAAGCCGAAGGTTTCAAGCCCCTGGCCGCCAAGTTCCGCATGGTGGCCGCCATCGAAAAGCACCACGAAGAACGCTACCGCGCCCTGCTGAAGAACGTGGAAATGCAAGAAGTTTTCGCCAAGAGCGAGGTGAAGGTGTGGGAATGCCGCAACTGCGGGCACATCGTGGTGGGCACCAAAGCCCCGGCCCTTTGCCCCGTGTGCGCACACCCCCAGGCCTATTTCGAGGTGAACGCCGAGAACTACTAATACAAAAGCCGCGACTTAGTTTCGCGGCTTTATGAAAGTTATTTCAAGATCAGGGTGCGGTTCAAGATGGCCGTGCCCTTTTCGTTTTCTAGCCGAATAATATATTTGCCTGCGGGCAACTTATTCAGGGAAACGGAGGCATTACTGCCAATATTCTTGCTCAAGAGTAGTCTTCCGTTCAAGCTGAACAGGCTAAGCCTGCTCATGCCAGGCGCACTCACATGAAGGGTACGGTTTTCAATGAACATGCGGGCGGTCGCGGTCACGTTGACCCGTTTCATTCCCGTAATGAACTTGGTGCCTTCGGGAGCGCCCACGATAAGCCCGCGTCCTACCGTGCTCATGTACACCACGCCGAAGTTGTTCATGTCGCCCTGCACAAAGTTCCCGTTGCCCGGGCCGCCGAACTGGTGCATGTCATCGTTCACGCGCTCAAAAGTCTTGCACTTGTCGGTACTGCGGTAGATTCCAATCGGGTCACCGGACTTGGCCGCACCCCAGATAAAGATGGTCTCGTAGTCGGCTCCTTCCTTGGCCTTGCCGATACCCACAGCGATGGCGGTGCTTGCACCCGCGCAGCGGTTCCAGGTCTTGCCGCCATCTTCGGTGTAGGCAAGGCCGTTTTCGCTAAAGCCCTTGGGCTGCCAGACCTGCGCCTGATCCATGGGAACCCACAGGTGACCTTCCCTACCCGGCACCGTGCGGATGAGGCCGCCGCCGTTGTAGTATTCGCCTGCGGCATCGTTCTGCAGGCGGGCTCCAGAAGTCGCGAACGTGGCGCCGCCATCGGTAGATACCTTCAAGTTGGCCTGCTGATCCACCAGGTAGAACACATCGGGGTTTACCGGGTCCGGAGTAATGCGGGCGTATTGACTTTGGCCGTCCATTCCTGTCACCTTGCTCCAGGTCTTGCCGTTATCCGTGGTGCGATACACGTCGCTGCTGTTATCCGGACGGTGGAGAATCACCTTGCCGTCGGCAGACATGGCAAGGGTTCCCTGGGCTCCCATCAAGGTCGTTTCCAGTTTTTTCCAGGTGGACGCATTGTCGTCGCTACGGTACATGACCATAGAGGTAATCCCCGTCCCGGTGGAGTAATCCGTCACCTGGCCCGTCCGCACAAAGGCCTTTGCCAGGGGGGCGTATCCCAAGCTGTTGGTTGTGCCGATGGTGGGCGAGTGGCGCGGAGTGCTCTCGTTGATGTCGGTATAGGCGGCGCCGTCATAGTCACCGATGGCCGTTACCAGCGGGCCTCCCGGAACGCTTACGATATCAAGAGGCACGGTCTCTTCGATGCCCCTGCTCTGGAATTTCCACAGGGGGACTTTCGCGGTGATGTCATCTGTCTGGAAAACGCCGTTTCCGCTGGTGACCCAGGCTTCCTTGTTGTTGAAGGGGTTAATTTCCACAGAACCCGCCCAATGGATGGCGTTGCCCGAAATCCATGCCGTTCCGTTTGCATCTACGTTGACACCGTCATTGTAACCCTGGCCGTGAGTCCAAGTGGAACCGCCATCTTTTGAAACATAAATGCGGTCGCCATAGTTGTCCTTTCCATCCTTGTAAAGGTGTCTTCCTCCATAATAACAGAGGGTAGTCACCACAATGTGCTTGGGATCACTCGGGTCAATGGCAATGCCGCCAAAGCCGTGGCTTGCGCTTTGGCTTCCATCACCCATACGGGCCGTAGTGCTTTCGTCCTGGAAGGGGGTAATGTTGGTCCAGCTGCCGCCTGCGATGTTGTACTTGTACACGGCACCCTTGCTTACACTATGGGGGCCTTCTGAACTTGCATAGGTGATGTACATGTCGCCACCTACGATTTTTGCGCGGTGGGGCATCAGATCTTCGGGACCTCCCGAAATGGTTGTCCAGGTGGCGCCACCATCCTTACTGACCTGCAGGTTTTCTGTCTTTTGAGAGATGCCGATATAAATGGTCTTCGTGGAACCATCGGAATTCTTACCCTGGGATTCGTCGAACAGCACAAAACTGATGCCGTTCACATTGGTAAGGCCGTTGCCTGTTGCAGAAGAAAGCGCAACCTGGTAAATACTGGTCCAGGTCTTGCCGTAGTCGGTACTCTTGTAGAGGCCCTTGGTGCGGCTACCGCAAAGGAGAATGTTCGTCTTGTTCGGGTCCACAGCCAGCTTTTCGCCGGTCTGGCGGCCCATGCCGTTGCCGTGGGCGAGCATTTCCACATAGCTGGTGTCCCAGGTGGAGCCGTAATCTTCGCTGCGGAGCACTGCGGTCCGTCCATCGCTAAAGTAGCCCGTTCCCGCCAGCACGTAAATACGCTTCGGGTCCGTGGGGTCCAGCGCAAAGGCCTCGGTACCGTAAAGCCCCTTGTCGTTTTCCGAGATGAAATCCATCAGGGGAATCCAGGTCTTCGACGAAAAGTCGAAACGGTAGATGCCGCCCACGTCGGTGCGGGCGTAAAGCAAGTTTTCTTGCTTCGGGTGAAATATCACGGCAGACACGAATCCGCCGCCGTCAAAGCGGACATTACCCCATTCGTATTTTTCCACTGCAAATGCCTGGGTACAAAGAACCCCGGCCAAGGCGAGTACTTTCCAATCCATATAAACTCCCTATATTTGGCAGAAATATAGCCATTTGTCTTGTAATTTCAAGCATTTTAGGGCAAAGGATTGTTTACCTTTTTCTATCTTTTCGCCGTAATTTTTAACAGTGTCCGCGGGCAAGGGCCCCCGGCAGTATAAGGAAATAAAATGAGCGTAGTCGATACCGTACTCCACAAGATCTTTGGTACGCCCCATGAACGCAAGGTAAAGCAGCTTAGGCCCGTCATCGCCAAGATTCATGCAGCACGTGAATCCCTGGAAGCCCTGGACGATGCCGCCCTGGCCGCAAAGAGTGCGGAATTCCGGGAAAAGCTGAAAAACGGCGCCACCCTGGAAGACATCAAGGTAGAAGCCTTTGCCGTGTGTCAAGAAGCCTGCGACCGCCGCCTGGGTATCTTCAATATCTTCAAGCCGGAATTCGAATTCGACTTCAGCCGCCTGGGACCCGAACTGCAGGGCGCAGTGGAAACGGCCAAGGCAGAACTCGCCAGCGGCAAGAACGAATGGGAAGTTTACCTGCCTGCCGCCCTCTACGCGAAGGTCCGTGAGCTGTACCCCGAATCGGTAAAGCCCTTCCGCATGATGCCTTTTGACGTGCAGATGATCGGTGGCCTGGTGCTACACGAAGGCGCCATCGCCGAAATGGCCACCGGTGAAGGTAAGACCCTCGCTGCCGCCCTCCCCGTTTACCTGAACGGTCTTTCTGGACATGGCGTGCATGTGGTGACAGTGAACGACTACCTGGCCGGCCGTGACGCCAAGCAGATGGGTCTGGTGTACCAGTTCCTGGGACTCACCGTGGGCCTTATCGTGAACGGCCTCAATTCCGAGCAGCGCCGCAAGAGCTACAACAGCGACGTGACCTACGGCACCAACAACGAATTCGGCTTTGACTACCTCCGTGACAACATGGCGGTAGAACCCAGCCAGCTGGTGCAGCGGGAACTGAACTTCTGTATCGTGGACGAAGTGGACTCTATCCTCATTGACGAGGCCCGTACGCCGCTCATCATCAGCGGACCTGCCGAAGACGCTACCGACAAGTACGCCAAGGCCAACGAGATTGCCCAGAAGCTTGTCAAGAACAAGGACTTCTCCGTCGACGAGAAGGACAAGAACATCCAGCTCACCGAAAAGGGCGTAAACCACGTAGAAAGCCTGATGCAGATTACCAACCTGTACGGCGAACACGCTGACTGGGTGCACTTCTTGGACCAGGCCCTGCGCGCCTGGCACCTGTACGAACGCGACGTGGATTACATTGTGCGTGACGGCGAAATCATCATCGTGGACGAAAACACGGGCCGCCTCATGGAAGGCCGTCGCTACAGCAACGGCATGCACCAGGCCATCGAAGCCAAGGAAAAGGTGCAGATCCGTCGCGAGAACCAGACCCTTGCAACGATTACGTTCCAGAACTACTTCCGCATGTACAAGAAGCTCTCCGGTATGACCGGTACCGCCGAGACGGAAGCTACGGAATTCATCAAGATTTACAACATGAACACTTGGGTGATTCCCACCAACAAGCCCTGCATCCGCAAGGACATGCAGGATATGGTGTACAAGTCCGAAGGGGCCAAGTGGAAAGCCATCGTGGCAGAAATCAAGGACCGCCACGAAAAGGGCCAGCCCCTGCTGGTGGGTACCGCCTCCATCGAAAAGTCCGAACACCTCCACGGCCTTTTGGAAAAGGAAGGAATCCCCCACGAGGTGTTGAACGCCAAGAACCATAGCCGCGAAGCCGAAATCATCCAGTACGCCGGCTACAAGGGCAAGGTGACCATCGCCACCAACATGGCCGGCCGTGGTACCGACATCGCTCTCGGCCCCGGAGTTACCGAAGTGGGCGGTCTCCACGTGCTGGGTACCGAACGCCACGAATCCCGCCGTATCGACAACCAGTTGCGCGGACGTTCCGGCCGTCAGGGCGACCCGGGCTCCAGCCAGTACTTCCTCTCCCTCGACGACAACCTGATGCGCATCTTCGGCGGCGACAGCGTCAAAAACCTGATGACCCGCTTTGGCGTAGGCGAAGACGAGGTGATTACCCACCCCATCGTAAGCCGCTCTATCCGTAGCGCCCAGCGTCGCGTGGAAGGCCAGAGTTTTGATATCCGTAAGCACTTGCTGGATTATGATAACGTGATGAACGAACAGCGCAAGGTGATTTACGGACTCCGCCGTCGTATTCTGAACGGCGAAGACATTCGCGACGAAATTATGAACCGCATCGAGGACGCCTGCGACATCAAGGTCAGCAACTACATTCCGCCCAAGAGCTATGTAGAAAACTGGAACCTGGAAGGGCTTCACACCGACCTGCAGCGCAGCCTCGGTATGGAATACAATCTGAGCTTCGACGATGCCACCAAAAAGACGCCGGACCAGGTGCTGGACGAAATCATCGAGCTTTGCAAGGCGCGCTACGACAAGCTCACCAAAATTATTCCCGACGCGGACTTCCGCAATATCGAACGCAGGTTCTTGCTGATGACCATCGACCAGGTGTGGAAAGAACACCTGTACGCCATGGACCAGCTGAAGGACGCCATCCGTTTCCACGGATACGCCCAGAAAGACCCGCTGATGATTTACAAGAACGAAGGCTACAAGATGTTCGAGGGCTGCATCGAAAAGATTGCCACCCTGACAATGCTCCGTATCTTGAACATCCGGATTACGCTGCCCAACGGACAGACCGTATCGCCGGACCAGCTGCAGTTGCGTGAACAGCCGAAGCCCGAAAATGCGGGCGATGGCCAGCAGGAATCCGCACAGTCCGCCGAGACCGCGCAGGCTCCGGAACAGCCGAGTACCGAAGGTGCCAAGGCCGCAGGCCTTGCCGGTCAGGCCGCAAGCTCCGAGACCAACGCCATTTCCGAAGGCCAGCAGGCGGCAAGCGAGGCTGCACAGCCCATGCCCCAGTCTGCACTGCCGGGCACAAGGCCTACGGTACGTCGCACCTACACGAACCCTGCCGTTGCCGCCGCCGCACGCCGCGCCCAACAGGCAGGCCCCAAGCTGGGTCGCAATGACCCCTGCTGGTGCGGTTCCGGCCTCAAGTACAAGAAATGCCACGGCAAAGACGCGGAATAAACTGTAATGTCATCCTGGGCACGAAGGGCCCGGGATCCATTCTTCTCGTAGTCGCGCCTGTATAAAACCGTATGAATTCCGTCGGATCCTCGTGATTCTATCGCCACTGCGTGGCTCCAGAATGACAGCGAGGATGACACTTCTTGAAACCCGCCTTACTAGACCCTAAATCCTAGCCCCCAATCCCTAGCCCCTACCACTCATAACCAAAATCTATCTTTCCGATTAAAACAATATATTTGACATGGGGCCCCTACAAAAAGTATATTACTTTATGAAAAGCGCCACATGGTGGCAAAGGGGGGCGATATGACTGAATACGTTGGTTTTTGGAAAAGGGTCGTGGCAACCCTCATTGACAGCGTCTTGATAATGGTTATTACCCTGCCGCCACTTCTTGCCATTTACGGCATGGCCTACCTGGAAAACGGCGAGACTTTCCAGGGCCCGGCGGATATCATTTTCTCGTACCTATTGCCCATGGTCCTTGTCATCTTGTTCTGGGCCAAAAAACAGGCCACCCCCGGCAAGATGGCCGTGTCTGCAAAAATCGTAGATGCCAAAACTGGCGGAAAGCCCTCCACAAAGCAGTGCGTCGGACGCTACTTCGCCTATATCCTTTCGTTCATCCCGTTTGGACTCGGCTTCTTGTGGGTGGCATTCGACCCCAAGAAACAATCCTGGCACGACAAGCTCGCCGGAACCGTTGTGGTGAAAATCGAACGGTAAGCCAAAGCTGCCTGCCCTTTTTTATATTTGTTCCCGTTCATTTTTCACTTTCGAAGGGAATAATGTTACAGGGAATTCTTGCGTTTGAATGGTTTGGGCTTTCTGGAAACGCGTGGTTCACCATAGTCGTCGTGCTTCTGCTTTTTGCAGCTATGATCTTTTCAAAGCTGCGTGTAGATGTCATCTTTCTTTTGGGAATGTGCGCCCTCTACCTCAGTGGCGTCCTTGACCTGAAAACCGCATTCGGCGGTTTCAGTTCTGCCTCCGTCATTATCATCGCCGTGCTTTACGCCGTCATCGCCGGCCTCAACTACACGGGCGTGCTGAACTGGGTTGTCAAGCACATGATGGGTTCCCCCAAGACCGTTTCCCGCGCTATTCTTCGCACCATGTTCCCCGTGGCGCTCTTGAGTTCGTTCCTCACCAACACCACGGTGGTAGCACTCTTTATCGACGTCATAAAAATCTGGTCCAAAAAGCTGGGCATATCGCCGTCAAAACTTTTGATCCCCCTTAGCTACGCCTCCGGATTGGGTGGCGCCTGTACCTTGCTCGGCACGTCCACGAACCTTATCATTTCAGGACTCTACACGGACAGGACAGGAACCCAGATGGGAATTTTCACTCCCACCCTTGTCGGACTGTTCTGCCTTGTGGTAGGAGTTATCTCCATCGTCGCCCTGCAAAAACTGCTCCCCACTCGAGTGTCCCCCTTGAGCAACGGCGGTGACGAAGACCTGACCCTGGAACTCCATGTCCCCTCCAGACACAGGCTTGTCGGCATGTCCCTGCAGGAGATTTACGAACAGAACCCCAATGGATTCGAAAAGAACAAGAACTCCATCTTGGCCATACGCCGTTTTGACAACGAGGTGGAGGTCGCCACCCCTGAAACCTATATCATGGGTTCCGACAACATCATTGTTTCGGGCAAGGCAGAACAGCTCCAGTGGATTTGCGAGCATCTGAATCTAAAGAACGACCACCTGAAGGGGTACCTGGAGAACGCCGTAAACAACAGGACCTGCGGCAAAAAGACGGTCCTCGCCTCGCTTATCATGCTCGCCATGGTCCTGCTATCGGCATTCAACGTGCTGCCCCTGCTTTCGTCCTGCATGCTTGCCGCCATCGCCATGGTCGTCACCCGCTGTTGCACCAGCACCCAGGCGGCAAACTCCATCAACTGGAATATCCTTATCGTATTCTCGGGCAGTATCTGCCTGGGCAAGGCCCTGGAATCTACGGGGGTGGCCCAGCTGATTGCAAACAACCTTCTGAATATCTGCGGAAGCAACCCCTACGTAGCCCTTGTCGCCATCTGCCTTGTCGGTACCTTCATTACCGAATTTATCAGCAATAGCGCCACGGCGGCCATGTTCTGCCCCATTGCCATCAGCGCGGCCACGACCTTGGGCGTAAACCCCCTCACCTTCTGCATCGGCCTGATGATTTCGGTGAACAGCAGCTTTGCCACCCCCATCGGATCCCCTACCCACATGCTGGTCTATGCCGCTGGCGGCTACAAGTTTACGGACTTCACGAAAATCGGCCTGCCCATGAATTTTATTATTCTTGCGGCCAACCTGTTCATCACCCCCATCGTATTCCCTATGTACCCAGCATAATGGGTTGTTCCGAGCCCAACAATTACTACATTTGCCCTAGCTTTCTCAAAGAGGAAACCCATGGAAACATCCTTTGTCATTTTTAACGTCATCGCCCTTATCGTGGTCATCGTGGCCGCATTCCGTATCGGTGCTTCCGTGAGCAAGGCCACGAAAAAGGAAGCCTCCGAAAAGCAGAACAACATTTCTTACGAAGAATGCATGGCCCGTAACGCCAAGAAGTTCAATTACGGATCTTTCACGGATGCCCGCGACGGCGAAACTTACCGCACCGTAAAAATCGGTGACCAGGTCTGGATGGTGGATAACCTGCGTTTCAAGACCGAAGGCAGCTACGCTCCGAGCAACGAAGAGGCCAACGTGGCCCAATACGGCAGACTCTACACCTGGACGGCTGCACTCGGCATCCCTGCGGAATACGGCGAGCAGGATCCTGCCAAGGACCTGGAAATATGCCATAAGATTCGCGAAGACAACTACCAGGGAATCGCACCCGAAGGCTGGCATATCCCGAGCCTCAAGGAATGGGAACAACTTTTGAGCAATCTGCCTCCCAAGTCCACCGGCGACGAACTACGCAGCGCCTGCTTCTGGGGTGTTCCAGGCGAAGATTCCTTCGGGTTCTTTGCCGTGCCTGCGGGTTACCGTTTTGACAACGGCAGCTTCTACCGTTTCAGCCGTCGCGCCCGTTTCTGGTGCAAGGACGAATACGGCAAATCCAACGCCTACCGCCTAAGCATCACCAACAAGACCTTCGATATCGAAGGCGTGTACCGCTCCGACGCCATGTCGGTGCGCTGCATAAAGAACGCCTAAACGGATAATTTTCCGATTCGACGAACTGCCCTGGCCTAGGCCGGGGCTTTTTCCATTTTTCAACACTTCTTATTTCCGCTATAACTCAAAACTCATAACTGAATACTCACAACTCATAACTTAATTCTATCATTTCAATGAAAATTATGTATTTGACTTTATGAATTTAGGAAGGTATATTATGGACATAAGAAACAAAGAACTTAAAAACACAAAGGAGTTTATCATGAAACACGCAATCGCAACATTCATTTTCGTCACTAGCATCGCAGGTTTTGGCGGATTCGCAAACGCACTCCCCATCGCAAACACCACCGGCGCCGACGCTTCCAAGAGCGTTGCATTGGACCAAGGCGCTAACCAGTGGAATCATTTCTCTTCCCAGGACAAGTACTTCCGTGGCGGAAGTATCCGCGGTGGGAGCATCGCTCTGGACCAAGGCGCCAACCAGTGGAATCATTTCTCTTCCCAGGACAAGTACTTCCGTGGCGGAAGTATCCGCGGTGGGAGCATCGCTTTGGACCAGGGTGCCAACCAGTGGAACCACAGGGGCGATGACGACTGGGGCTGCAACCCGCGTCGCGTGTTATAACATTTCCGAAAAGGGTCCTTGTCAGGACCAGGCGCCCACAACGGGCGCTTTTTTTTGCATATTTACAGCCATGAAAACGGCAAAGCGCTTTTTTAGCCTGGAAGGTATCGACGGCTCCGGCAAGTCCACCCAGATAGACATGCTTATCGACGCCCTCACAAAAGAGGGCTACTCTGTGGTGAAGCTCCGGGAACCCGGCGGCGCAAAGATTTCGGAACGGATCCGGGAGATTTTGCTGGACCCGAGTTTCAAGGGTGTCATGGCCGACAAGACGGAACTCTTGCTGTACAACGCCGCACGGGCACAGGTCATTGCCGAAATCATCCAGCCCGCCCTCGACGCGGGAAAAATCGTCATCGCCGACCGTTTCGCCTGGAGCACGTTTGCCTACCAGGGGTACGCCCGGGGTCTTGGGGCCGAGCAAGTCCAGCGGCTGACGGAACTGACCTGCGACGGCTGCTTTCCGGAGCTGACCGTTGTGCTGGACATTGCCGTCGAGCGGGGCCGCGCTCGCACCGCAAGGCGGGGCGAAGCACCCGATCGGCTGGAGCAAGAAAAGGCGGACTTTTTCGAACGGGTGCGCAAGGGTTACCTTGCCGCGGCCCGCGACTACCCGGACTGCGTTTCCGCCATCGACGCCGACCGGAGTCCCGACCAGGTCTTTGCGGACCTGTATAAGCTGGTCAAGGCCAGGCTACAGAAGTAAAGCCTGCCGATGTTCCGGCGCCAATCCTCAGTGAAACTACTCGATTTCGCCGGATTCCTTCTCGAAAACGACTCTGTGGGTAATGGTCTTATAGCCACCATCGGTCACCGTCTCGAAAATCAATGTGGTGCCGTCAGCAGAGACATGCCCCTCGGGTGCTTCTCCTCCACTCACATAGGTGATGGTTCCGGTAGACTCGTCAAAATTATAGTCATAGGAACCGAGCAGATCGCCACCGCCATCAAGACAATCCAGAGAGCCATCGGAGTAAAACAACATCTTCTCGCCGGCAGGGGAACTCTGAGGTTCTTCCCTGTCTTCACAATTTTCGGACATCATTCCGCCATATTCACTAAATTCCCCGAGCTGCAATTCCCCTAGCTGTGACATGGCTTCTTGCACGACCGCGCACTGCTCGGCGTCGGTAATCTTGTGAATAAACACGTCCTTGACCAAGACCCACCTTCCGAGAATACTCTTGGCGTCTTTGCTCCTTTCCATGGAAGAGGAGGATTCCTCTTCTACACTGCTAGAAGATTCCTCTTCCGGCTCCTCGCTAGAGGAACTCTTGCCAAATTTGGACTTGGAGGAGGCAGTGTCGTCCCGAATTTCCTTCTCGTTCATCTCCCCTTCCAACTTGATATTTTTCCCGGCTTTTGCCTCAACCTTTTTGGTGTACTTTTTCCCCTTGCCGTTCATGAACGAAACTAGGTGGGAACCTTCTTCTTTAAGCACCACCTGATGTTCGCCGTCCTCGTTGGCACCCAGGGCGATGATCACCTTGCCGGTGGCTTCCCCGATGGCGATGGTCATCGCGCCGCCATCCAAAGCTTCGCCTCCCTCATCGGTCAAGGTGACTACAGTAGGTTCTTTCAAGGCTTCCTTTGTCTTGTCCACAATCTTCTTAGTCAAATTGGACAACATCTCTACATCTTCTCCGGCCATTTCCGACAGTTTTTTCGCATCGTCATAGCCGTCTATAAGAAGGCTTGCGGCCTGGTCCTTTATTTCGTCGGCGGACATGCCCTTGGCTTTGGTGACGAGGGTGAGAGTCTTTTCGACCTTTTCAATATTGTCCATGGCGTCCGTGACCGCATCGGGCATAGCCATTTTGAAGAGTTCCACTTCAAATTCGGCAGCCTTCTTAGATATTTCCGCCCCGGTCTTTGCCACAGTCTTATTGATAAACTCCGCCTCGTCAGCAAAAGAAGATTCCGTATTGTAATACATGCGGTTGTATATCTGGAGCGAGACGTCGTCGTAATCCCCGTTATTGAAATTTTTCCACCAGGTCAGGTAATCGGTCTCCCCTCTTTTCTGGTTTTTATCAAGACCATTAAAAAGAATTTCCAGGTCGTTTTTGCTCAACGAACCCGCCACGGCCATGGCCTTTTCGCGGGTCGACTTGCCACAACCCCGCAACGAATACCAAAAATCCTTGAGGGCGTAGGCAACGCCCACCCCATTTTTCTGAAGGGACGGAGTCTCGCTGACCAAGGCCTGCATGCTGTCGATACGCGTCCAGGCGGCCTCGTACTGGTCGACCTTGGAGAGCACCTTGGACATCACCTCGGCATACTCTTCGGCTTCTTCCCGGTCCACGCTGTCGGTAAAAAAGCCGTCCTCGCTCGACATAAAGGCAATGGGGGCCACCTGCAGATACTCGGCAAGGTAAGCGAATTCCGCCAGATTGTCCAGGTCGCTCCGCATTTCGGCGGACTCGAGGTATTCCCGCAGGTTCTCGTCCGAAGCTACAGTGCCACCACCTCCACCACCGCCACAGCCGTAAAGGAGGATTGCCGAAGCGGTGAGTGCCGCCAACATCAAAATCTTTTTGGAATATCTCATAGTCCTAATATATACTCATCCTTTCCATAACGCAAATCAACCGTGATCCACGCCAATTAAAAAACACTTTCTCTGTTAAATTTTATACATTTGTGCAGTAAAATTGCCGCTTTGGGCCAGTTTCTCCGACTTCGGGGGCATTGACTCCGGGCTTTATCTATATTTTGAGGCACTATGGCACTTTGCTTAGAAACCGATCAATTGGAAACCGTCCAGCGCATCGTGGGTCTTCATTTCGAGGGTCTCGAAGTCTGGGCATACGGCGCCCGGGTTACGGGCGTGGACCTGACCCCCGACACCCAACTGGAACTGGCAGTCATCACCGACAAGCCCCTTTCCTTCGAGGCCATGACCGCCGTGGAAAAGGCCTTCGCCGAAAGCGGACTCCCCTTCGGAGTTGACGTCATCGACTGGGTGAAGCTCCCGGAATCCCTCCAGAAACAGATCAAGAAAGAACACGACGTGGTCCAGGCCGCCCCCGAAAACTAGGCTGTCCCCATCATGAACCGAGTCCTACCCCTCCTTTTTACATTGCTGCTCTCCACTGCCGCCCTCGCCGACGGCGAAATCGACAAGGCCAAGGCCCTCATCAAAGACGGCAAGTGCGCCGAAGCCGTGCCCGAGTTGCAGAAACTTTCCAAGTCCCAGTTCAAGAAACACGCCGGAGCCCAGGCCTCCGTGATGCTTGCGGAATGCTACCTGCGCGAACACAAGCGTGACGAAGCCCTGGGACTTACCTCCAAGTTCCTGGAATACCACGTTTCCTCGGAATACCGGGAACGCATGGAACTGGCAAAAGCCATCGTCACCCTTGAACAGGGGGGCGTCTACGAAGGCGTCGAGGCCATGCTCCGGATTCTCGCCTACTCCCAGAACCCGGCCGCCAGAGCCCATACCAAAGAGGTGCTCATCAAGACCCTGGCCGCCGACCTACTGAATGCGGACCAGCTCCAGAACCTGCTGGAAAAGTACCCCGCCGACAAGGAAGTCATCGGCTGGATGCAGCTCCAGATCGGTCGCGAATGCCAGAACGCCGGTCGCTACCGCGCCGCCCGCTACTGGTACAAGAAAGTCATTAACGGCGGCAACGCCGAAAGCCTGACCTCCACCGCCCAGAAGGGCCTGGACTCCATGAAGGACGCCGGTTCCGGCAAGCCCACCCTGCTGGTGCTCGCCCCCCTCTCCGGAAGTTTCGCCGTATTCGGCAACGCCGCCGTCCAAGGCGTGTTTTTGGCCCACGAGCAGTCCAAGCTCAAGGACAAGGTGAACATCCGCTTCGCCGACACCAGGGCAGACGCGGCCACCGCCCTCATGCGGACCCAGCAGGCCATCAGCCAGGACAGCATCATCGCCATCGTGGGCCCCATCATGAGCGCACCGGCGGCGACGGTGGCAGCCTGGCTCGGAAGCAATTTCCAGAACATCCCCATGCTGACCCCCACCGCCACCGACGACGGTATTGCAAAGCTCGGCCCCAACATCTTCCAGGTGAACATCACCATGGACAACCTGGCCCAGAGCATCGCCGACTTCGCCACCAAGTGCCTAAACATTCGGGAATTCGCCATCCTGTCGCCACTGGGTGACTACGGCGCCTCCATGTCCCAGAGCTTCACCCAGGCGGTGGACCGCAGGGGCGGCACCATCATCGCCTTCCGGAACTACGAAGAAGGCAGGCCCGACTACAAGACGGAATTCGACCTGTTGCGCGACGTACGGTTCAAGCAGCTGAACCGCCGCCGGAACATCGCCCGCGGAGCCACGGACCTCGACGCCATCAGCCCCAAGGAACGTCGGTTCTACATGCAGGATTCCACCTTCGAGATTCCGGGCATCTTCATCCCCGCCACCAACCCAGGCGACGCGGGCCTTATGGTAGGCCAGGTGGCCTTCAACAAGATTTCGGGCATCAGGCTCGGAACATCGGGCTGGTATGGCCGCGAGTTCCTGATCCAGGCCAAGAAACTGGCCGACAGCACCTTCTTCAGCGTACCTGCCCTGGACATGAATTCCGAAGCGGAATCCTACAAGAAATTCGCCGAGAGCTTCCAGGAAAAATGGGGCGAAGAGCCCGGCGAAGACAAGGTGAGCGGCCTCAGCTATGACGCCGCCAACATCGTGTTTACGGCCTTCGGCAAGAACCCGAACGACCTGACAGGCACCATCAACAAGACGGCAAACTTCAAGGGGATCTACGGCGACATCACGTTTAGCCGCGGGGTCAACACCAACTCGAAGATTGTCACTGTCCGCAAGGGCAAATTCGAGACCATGGACGGCTGCAAGATCCCGAGCCTTGAAGCCGAAAAGGCCGCCGAAGAAGAAGAAAAGAAAAAGGCCGCCAAGTAAGCGGGCCCAAACGGCACGCCCTGGCGAGAAACTGCATGACAGCCCCCGCCAGGAGTGCGTTCAAATATACATTACCGCACTAGGCAGCTTCTTCGTCGTCAAAATCTACCATGGGGCCGTTGATACTTGCCACCACAAACTCGGCAGATTCTCCGTCGCGGTAGATTTTGTACAAACTATCGTCATCCATGATATCGTCCAAGTAAACGCCGCTGGTGGCGCTCAGTTCTTCGCGGATACGGTCCTTGAAAACCTGAAATCCAGGATGCAAGATAGAGAATGTTATGGCGGATGTCTTATGGAACAAATTCATAATGGTTACCTCCATAATGGGTTTCTCCCTGCCCTAGAATATACCACTCTGCGCGCCGCAAAGCAAGCACCGTAAGGATTTAATAGGGATTGGGTAAATTGCGCTGTGAAGCCATGTGCCCGCTACAACACTGCAAGTATTTTGCTGCAACGCCTTGATTGTCAAAAAGTTGCAACCACATTCATTTATCTTTTGAACGAATTTAATAACAATTTTTGATTATTCCAATTTGGATTAAAAAATTCTACCTCTTCCCTAATTCCGAATTCCGAACTCCGAACTCCGAATTCTATATTTGCTTTCATGTTCCTGCGCACCATCGCCATAACGCTTCTGCTTGCATCCCTTTCCTTTGCCGAAAGCCTGAGCCTCGCCCTGCCCGATTCCCTGGAACGGCTTGTTGAAAAGGCTACAGGCGAGACCATGGCCCTGGACTACAAGGCGGCCCTCAGTACGGCACAGGCCCTCAAGGCAAAAGACGAAGGGGCGGGCTGCGTCATCGAAAGCATTGTGCGGATAAGCATGTACGACGACCTGGGCGACACGGCGGCCCTTTTCAAGGCAGGCGAGAGCCTGGAAAAATGCAAGGCCCAAGGCCTGTGGCAAGGGCTCCAGATGTTCGAGCTTGGCTTTGTGCAAAGCGAGACGGGGCACTCCATCAAGGGTGCCATGAAAACCCGCTCCGCCGCCAAGATGTTCGAGGATTCCAAGGAACTGGACCCACAGGCTTTCTACGCCATCTACGCCTACTATGTGGACCAGAGCTTCAGCTGGCTCCCCTTCAAGTCCGACAACCGGAGTCACTACCTCACGGTGCTGGACAGCGCTTCCAGGGTCTCCAAGCGGTTCTGGCCCCTGTTCTTGACTCCGTTAATTTGGATGTACTACGACAAGGAAGACTTCGAGACGGGCTTGAAACTGGCCGAGCGGGGGCAGAAAAAGACAGGCGGACATCCAGTTCTCGCGCAAATTACCGCCGACATGCTCTATCGGCTCAAGCGCTACAAAGAGGCGGCCATCATCTATGAACTGAGTGCCGACCAATACCTGAAGCGCACCGGCAAGAGCATCCGCTACTGGTGTTCCGTGCTGAACCTGATTCGCATTTACAACGACAAAGGCGACCTTGATTCAGCAAAAAAATGGCGGGAAAAACTCAAGGACAAAGATTACAAGGCCCTGGAAAAATGGATGCCGGGCTCCCTCATGGACGACTTGAAAAAGAGGAAACTATTATAGTCATTCTGTAAACTTTCCCCCTACTTATGTAAAAAAGAGCCTGTAAAGAAAATTTTCAGGCTCTTTTTGTTTTGCATCTCCGTTTTATACATGTACGACAGGCCTCGGTATTAGATGTCCAGAGTCTAGGCCGAGCGGTCATAAGTGAGCAACAAGCCTCAGATATTAATCTGAGGCGGTTGCGAGAGCTCGGACCAGCCCTGAACAGATGTCCAGAGTCTAGGCCGAGCGGTCATTACAGGAGAAAATATGCATCACAAACAGCCATTCCATATCGCCTTCTACGTTGACGGCTTTACCCTCAAGAAGGTCAACACCTTTTACCGAAAGTACCACCCCTTCCATTCCACCCTGGATTTTCTGGGAATCAAGAACTGGGCCAGGGACCAGGCCCTGCGACTTTTCGACCCGCCCAAGAAATATGCCCTGATGGACAGCCACTACTACCACCCCGACAGGGATCCGAAAAGTTACGGCTCCACCAATGACGGTATTTTCAACCTCGAGCGCGAACTGCGCTACGCCGGATTCCAGATTCACTACGCCACACGAGGTCAGGACAACTCACCGAACCTTTCCCTGATAGAAGACGCCCTGACGTTTGCCACCTACAGACACGTGGATGCCGTCATACTCCTCAGCACCCAGGGGCAGTATTCGCCCCTGCCCGACAGGCTCGGCGAAATGGGAATCCCTATGCTGCTCTTGGGCTGGAATTTCGCCTTTGAAAGGTGCAACCGGTGGGTCCACTGGAAAACGGACAGCCTCTTGCGGGATAATTCGGCCTACTATATTGCCATGGAGCATGTGGCCAACAACAACCCGCCTTCCCTCTATTCGGATGTTAGTTTATTCAAAATCAACACGCATATGCCCAGCAAAAAAGAGACCCGCATTTACGCCCTGGACCAGCTATTCAAGCGGCCGATGAATCGGGTGTCGTAAAAGAAAGATCCCCGCCTTGGTTCGACTTCGCTCACCACAGGTCGCGGGGATGACATACTGAAGTTATGGTTGCCGGGGAGACATATCAGTCCCGTCGACAACCGGGACAAAGATTAAAGCTTGGCATCCTGCTTCTTCTGCCATTCGCTGCGGAAGATCCAGGTGAGGCGCACACCCACGAACCAGGTGTCACCGATATTGTCGGTGTCGTAGTCGCCGTAGGCGGTATCAACCTTCTTGCCTTCGATTTCAAGTTCGTTGTAACGGACGCAACGGTAACCACCGTAGGCACCCACAGCGATGGGACCAAATTCCAGACGCAATTCCAGTTCGGAATTGAAGGTAGAGGCAAAAGTGCTGTAGTAACGGTCCCTCATAGAAACAGAGGACTTGTCGTTCGCGTCATAAACTTCGAAGTTGGAAGCCAGGTGGAAATTGATGAGGTTGAAACCGAAACCAACGGCAGGAATCAAGTTGATGAAAGTATGTTCGCCAAAGAGCTTCCAGCCGAACATCCAGTCTGCACCGTAGGCAAACCAGCGCACGTCGTAGAGCGGGAACTTCATAGAGGTAGAGCCGTCTTCGGAGGTGGCGCTATAAGAAGAACTGGGGCGTTCCGATGTCTGGGTAGGCATGAAGTTGATGTCAAACCAGGTGAGGAACTGCTTGTACTGGGCACCGATGTTCACATGCATGCCGAAGTAGTAGTCATCGAAGGTTTCGTACTTCAGTTCACCGGCATACTTGGTGCTGTCGCCCGTCGGGTCCTTGTGGTAACCGTTCAAGAAGGCCGTCTTGTTCACGTACTTCTGGTACTCCGAGAACATGCCGCGGTAGTCGGCGCCGATAGAGATAAATCCACGTATATGGTCCTTTTCGTAAAAACCAGCCTCGGTATCCGCAAGGGCGCCGGTTGTAAAAGTCATGACGCACAGCAAGGCAGGCAAAAGAAAAGAGGTTATTTTTGTCTTCATAAAAGACTCCCAAAAGGAATTTCTAGGTATATAAAATACATTATGTTTGGGCCCTGCGGTCTATAAAAATTCATAAAATGTTAAAAATCAACACGTTACGCACATTTTTCGGGCCGGTCCTGGGGGCGAGGACGGCCCTTTTGGCGGCCACCTTCATGCTCCTGATGGGCTGCTCCCAAGAGAAGACCCCCGAAAAAACGGCGGCGGACTGCGCCCCCCTACCTGCCCTAAAGTACAGCAAGAACCTCAAAATCGGCATGTCCTGCGGGGAAAAGGTGGCCGAAATCCGCTCCATCGTAGGTAGCGACACCCTGGTAAAGCGGTTCATCTTGAGGCCGAAGGGCAGCTCCATCGGCACCCTTCCCAAGGGGCTGGAAGGCGCCAGCGTCCTGCAGGTCCCGCTGGCCCGTGCGGTGGCGCTGTCGTCGGCACAGGTGGGCTTCATGGCGCGACTCGGGCTAAAGAACGCCATCGTTGCCGTGGGCGAAGGAAAGTACATCGCCGACAGCGCGCTCTACGAACGGGTCCAGAAGGGCGAAGTAGCCGAAATGGGAAGCGGGCCCACCCTTTCTCTGGAAAAGCTCCTGGCCCTGAAACCCGACCTGGTCATGAACTTCGCTACCGGCGGAGCCTACGACGATTACCAGCGGATAGAGGCCCTGGGGCTCCCGCTGATGCTGACTTCGGAGTGGCAAGAGGAACATCCCCTGGCCAAGGCCGAATGGATTAAGTTGTTCGGAATGCTGTTCGGTATGGACTCCCTCGCTAGTGCTGTTTACGAACAAAGTAAAGCCGACTACCTTGCTTCCTTCAACAAATCTGGACTAGAGATTGCTTCGCCTTCGGCTCGCAATGACACCCTCTCGTCTCTCACCTCTCGTCTCTCGTCTAGCAACGGGGGCGTTGCGGGGGTGTCCCCCGCTAGAGGGGGTAGCGAGCAACAACGTGGGAGCGAGGGGGAGACTTCCCCCGCCAATAGTTCCGAATTCCGAATTCCGAATTCTGAACTATCTTGTCCTCGCGTGCTTGTAGGCATGAGCTACGGCGGCGTGTGGTACGCACCAGGTGGCAATAGCTATACGGCACAACTGATCCAAGACGCCGGCGGTTGCTACCTGTGGGCAGGCACCGAGGAACGAGAACTCAGACTTCCGCTGGAGCAGGTCATTGCGCTGGCCGATTCCGCCGACATCTGGATAAACCCCGGCATGTTCAGCACCGCAGAGGAAATCCTTGGGGCGGAGCCGCGCGTCGCCCGCATCAAGGCCTTTAGGGAAAAACGGGTGTTCCAGAACGACGGCCGCAAGGGACCGGGCGGCGGAAACGACTTCTACGAAAGTGCGGTGGCACAGCCCGAAAAGGTGCTGAATGATTTCGTCTGGGCGATAGGGGCCTTTAAGGACTCCGAAAAGGCGGACAGCACGGCTCCGGGCTCCCGCTGGTACAGAAATATTTTTAATTTTTAACACACTATGAAACAGCATACGGGTATTGGCGACTGGATTGCGACGTCCTACGAATCGGGAACGCCGTTCTTGCAGCAGGTCCCCAGGGACTGCGCCGACTTTTTGTTACTGAACGCGCAGATTCGCGAATATGACGCCGGCGAGATTATTATCAACGGCGATTCCGAAGGAATGGCTTTTTGCGTGCTGCAGAGCGGCCGCGCCCAGATTTGTGGACAGATTCTGCCCGACGGCCACTACAGCGTGCTGGCCTATATCGAAAGCGGCGGATGCTTCGGCGAAATGTCCATCATTTGTAACGAGCCCACCAGCAATACGGTGATTGCCGCCGAAGACGGCTGCACCGTGCTGATTATCCCCCGCGACGAGTTCGTGGCGTTCCTGGAAAAGAACCCGAGCATCATGGTGTACCTGTACAAGGTAGTGGCCGGGCGTCTCCGCGCCAAGAACAAGGCCATCGACGAATTTGAAAGGCTTTCTCTGCTGGCTTCGGGAAGGGTGTTGCCCTTTATCGATTTTGCTCAGACCATGGAAAAAAGCCGCATTACAGGAACCGTTATTTTCGAAAGCGGCGAAGGAAAGGGATTTATCGCCTTCCAGGACGGCCGTATCTGCTGCGCCAAGTGCGGCAAACTGGCGGGGCCGGATGCCTTGGAAAAGCTGCTCTCCTGGGGTGACGACACGCTGTTCAAGCTGGACACCCACCTGATGCCGGACACCGTGAACATCAACCAGATGTCCGACACCACGAGCCTCATCCTGGATGCTCTCAGAAATATTGATGAAAAACAAAGCGCCCAGTAAAACGGGCGAACACAGTGCCCGACTCTAGGGCAAAGGAAAAACGATGAATTACGCAGACGCAGGAGTTTCCCTGGCCAGAGCTGACGAAGCCATGGTCGGTGTGAAGAAATCCGTACGTACTACATTCAACCAAGGCGTTTTGGGCGACGTGGGCAACTTCGGCGGCCTGTTTACGCTGAACCACCTGGGCATGAAGGACCCCGTCCTCGTGAGTTCCGTGGACGGCGTGGGCACCAAGCTCAAGGTCGACATCGAGATGGGCACTCACGAACTGCCGGGCCAGGACATCGTGAACCACTGCTGCGACGATATCCTTGTGCAGGGTGCGCGTCCGCTGTTCTTCTTGGACTATGTGGCTACGGGCCGTCTGGAACCGGGCGTGATGGACAAGCTGGTGGCTGGCATGGCCAAAGCCTGCCGCGAAAACGACCTTGTTTTGATTGGCGGTGAAACTGCCGAAATGCCGGGCTTCTACGGTCCTGGCGACTACGACATCTCCGGCACCATCGTGGGCGTGGTGGAACGCGAAAACATTATCGACGGCAAGAAGATCAAGCCGGGTACCATCATCCTTGGCCTGCCTTCTACCGGATTACATACAAACGGCTATTCCCTGGCCCGCAAGGTGCTGTTCGACGTGGCCGGCTACAAGGTGGACACTCTCGTTGACGGAATGGACAAGACCATCGGCGAAGCTCTCGCCATGCCGCACAGGAGCTACTACCCGAGCCTCATCGATCTTTGCAACAAGAAGATTATCCAGGGCCTCGCCCACATTACCGGTTCGGGCTACCAGGGCAATATTCCCCGTATCCTCCCGGACAACGTGGACGTGATTATCGACCGCACCACTTGGGACCCGCCGATGATCTTCAAGCTCATCCAGCAGGCAGGCTCCGTGGAAAAAGACGAGATGTACAATACCTTCAACATGGGTATGGGCATGCTCATCTTTATCGACCCCTCTGACAAGGCCGAAGTTACCGCCCACCTGGAAGCCAAGGGCGAGAAGTGGACCCAGATTGGCGAAGTGGTGGCCGGCTCCAAGCAGGTGAAGTTCAGGGATTAACGCACTGTTAGTGCAATTAGTAGTTCGGAATTTGGATTTATGATTTCGGAATTAGTTTCTAAATCAATTCCGAAATCCGAATTTTGAATTCTGAATTACAAAAAGGCTCGCACGAAAGTGTGGCCTTTTTTGTGTATCGTGCACCCCTTTGTCATACACGGCGCACCCTTTTGTCATCCCCGCGCAGGCGGGGATCCACTATCATCTTATCAACGCTTTACCTGCCAATAATTACTGGCAACTAAATCCCTGCAGTTCGAGGCCCGCGCGCATCTCGCCGTAAGTAGACGTACGCTTCATGTCCATTGCCTTCATAAAACGGCAGTTGTTGTCGATATGGATGCGGAACCCGCTCATGGTGGGTTCCACCTCGCCCTTGCCGCTGGCGCGCACGTGATCCATCAGTTGCTCGCGCTTGTCGCTCAGTTCGGGGGGCACAAACACGTCCGTCACGATGTCCACGTTCTCGATTTCGTAGTCGCCGAACACGAACGAAATGGTCACCAGGTTCTTGAGCCCGTTGAACTGGCCCGGAGTCTTGCACACCATATTGCGCTTCGCGTTCTTGACCTTCTTCTGCTTGGCAGCGGGCTTCTTGGAAGGCGTGTACTGCAGAGCGGCCAGCAGCTCCTCTTCTTTGACGGCACCCACCAGCTGGTTTACAATCTTGCCGTCGCGCACCATAAAAAACGTCGGGAACGCGCGAATCGGGAGCGTAGCCTTGATCTTGTCGATGCCCGGCTCGTCGATGCCCACAGTCGCAATCTTGATGTCGGGGTAATTCTTCGCGATACCGATGAGCGTCGGGATCATGATGAGGCACGGCGGGCAACTCGTAGAAGTGATATCCAGGATGACCGGCTTCTTGGAATGCAGAACCTCACTCTCGAAGTTAGCGTCGTTCACCTTGACAATCTTGATGTCTTCGGCCGGGGCCGCCTTTGGGGCAGCGAACGTGTAAGATGCGCCGCCTGCCACGAGGAGCAGGGTGCAAAGCAAAAAAGCGAATTGTCTTTTCATGATGTTACCTTCTACACCGAAAAGATACAACTTTTTACACCGGGCAGTTGCTATAGGATTTTCTGATAACCGATTTTGCCGGGGCAAATACATTTCTGAACTTTTGTAGCCTTTATTGTAGCCCTATTGTAAATCTCTTCATTTTAACACATTCTTTCACAAAGAAGAAAGTCTCTGTTCAAGTTCCTCGATGGTAGGCATTGTGCCTTCAACCTTTTCAGGGTAGAATTTTTCCAATTCATATTCCGAAATGCTGATAGGTTGCGTACTTGATTCCAGTGCGTACTGTGCCTGCACCTTGTCCTTTTCCTTGCAAATCAGCAGACCGATTGTCGGGTTGTCG
>OCVV011359336.1_pt1 | contig 61391 bp, 53 predicted proteins | sample 1539721 | NCBI WGS metagenome assembly OCVV01 (sample SAMN02144230, study PRJEB22623) | gut metagenome | biome: sheep rumen | host: Ovis aries | place: New Zealand
AATTCATAATTATATGCAAAGTATTATTATTACCGGCGGAGCCGGATTTATCGGAAGCCATGTAGTACGGCTGTTCGTGAACAAGTACCCTGAGTACCGCATCATCAATGTGGACAAACTGACTTATGCCGGTAACTTGGCAAACCTCAAAGACATTGAGGACAAGCCGAATTATCGTTTTGTACGTGCAGATATCTGCGATTTTGACACGATTTATGCTCTGATGCAGGAAGAGCACGTAACCGGTGTTATCCATCTGGCGGCGGAGAGCCATGTGGACCGTTCTATCAAGGATCCGTTCACTTTTGCGCGTACGAACGTAATGGGTACGCTCAGTATGTTGCAAGCAGCGAAACTGTATTGGGAGTCGTTGCCGGAGAAGTATGAGGGCAAACGTTTCTATCATATCTCGACGGATGAGGTCTATGGGGCGTTGAAACTGACGCACCCGGAAGGTATTGAGCCGCCGTTTACCACTACGGCTTCGTCTGCGGAGCATCATTTGGCGTACGGAGAGGATTTCTTCTATGAGACTACGAAATACAATCCTCACTCGCCGTATTCGGCTTCAAAGGCCTCTTCGGATCATTTCGTACGTGCTTTCCATGACACATATGGCATGCCGACGATCGTAACCAACTGCTCGAATAACTATGGTCCTTATCAGTTCCCGGAGAAGTTGATTCCGCTGTTTATCAATAATATCCGTCACCGCAAGCCGCTTCCTGTTTATGGTAAGGGCGAGAACGTGCGCGACTGGTTGTATGTAGTGGATCATGCGCGGGCGATTGATCTGATTTTCCATAAGGGCAAAATCGCCGAGACTTACAATATCGGCGGCTTTAACGAGTGGAAAAATATCGACATCGTAAAGACGATTATCAAGACGGTTGATAAATTGTTGGGGCGTCCTGAAGGAGCAGATTTGGACTTGATCACTTATGTAACGGATCGTGCGGGACACGATATGCGCTATGCGATCGACTCGACGAAGCTACAAAGAGAGTTAGGCTGGGAGCCGAGTTTGCAGTTCGAGGAGGGAATCGAAAAGACCGTTCAATGGTATTTGGACAACCAGGAATGGCTCGACAACATCACTTCCGGCGATTATGAGAAGTATTATGACGATATGTATAAGAACCGTTAATGAACGTATAGAAATCGTTCGTAAGGACAAAAAAACGCTCTTCGTGAGCGTTTTTTTGATGTGTGCTGCTATTTACAATCTCTTTTTGAAATACCATTTTTCTGAATCATAATCCAGGAAATAAGTCAGGCCTTCCTGTTGTTTGATGATGCTTTCGTTGGATAGTTTGATGGTTTGGGGCAAATTTCCGTCTTTTTGCACGTCATAAACAAAAGTCCCACTTGCATAAGATGAAATATTATTCGCGTTTATCATATCATCGCTTATCAATGCTTGATTGTATCTTATGTTTAAGATATGATTACCAGTAACTATTGCTTGCAGTGAGAGATGACATAATTTATCGCCGCGGATATTTTCACCTTCCATGACAACTGTAAGAATCATTTGGCCTTCCTCGTTTAAGAACGAGGTTTTAACCACCGTATAATTCATATCGCCGATGAGATCGTTAAAAAACGCTATCCTATCCGTTTCTTGATAAGGGAAATAACTCTTCAGCAATTCCTCGCTGATGGTGTTCGTTTGTGGTTCTTCAGCGGGTTTGCAAGCAAACAGAGCTGCACACGTGAGTAATAAAAATAAGAATCTCTTTTTCATAATAGTAAATTTATAAAGTTGTAAAATAAGTGCCATCAAACCAGTTTGATTTGACGGCACAAAGATACTGCTTTTTAGTGATATGTGCAAATTTATGAGTTGGGAAAAATGTTGGGAAACGTATTACCCGGCTTATCACGCGTTACGGTACGATTTGGGAGTGACGCCGACGTGGGATTTGAAGAAACGGTTGAAGAAAGCGACATTGTCAAAACCGAGATTGAGGGCAATCTCTTTAATCTGTCGGTTGGTGATCTTCAGTTGGCTCTTGGCATCCGTAATGATGGCTTCGATGATGATGTCACCGGCTGTTCGTTCTCCGACGGATTTGATAGTGGAACAGAGGTGAGGCAAGGTGAGCCGCATGGCGTCCGCATACTGGCTAACATGATGCCATTCGTGGTAATGTTGCAGGACAAGTTGGCAGTAGTCCTGGTAGATCTCCGTTTTGCGGTCAAGAGGCTTGACAAGGTATTCGTCCTGTTCGTGTGCATACTTAGCGTACGAGGTGCGGAGAAGGTTGAAAATATGTACCATTTTCTCGGTGTCGAGCATGGAGGGTGTGGCGTTCAGAGCAGCAACGATGGTGTCGTACATCTTGTACATGACTTGTGCGTGGTTTTCGCTGATGGAAACTTTGGGCGAATGGAGCTGTAACGAGGAGAGGGACATACGGTTATTAACCGTATATTTCTCGAGGAACTTACTGCCAAAGACGATCCAATAGACGAGTGCATCATCGGAGAACTCGCGGATCAGGAGGAAACTGCCGGGTTCGAGGAGCAGTACGTCGTTTTGCTTGAAGTCGTACTCGGTGACGTTGATGGTAGCGTGCGCTGTTCCGCGAACCAAGAGTGCATAGACGCCGCAGGTGATTTTGCAGGGGTAACGGCCGTATTCATTCATGAGTTTACCACTGGCATCTCCGATCATGTAATCGCCATACGGGCAATCAACAATAGGTATATTATTCTCTTTCATCTTAATAAAAGTATTGAAATTCGGTGCAAAGGTAGTACTTTTTTTTGAATTATGCAAATAAAAGTGCATTTTTATATGCGGAAAAGGGAGAAAAAGGTGGTTTAAGGGAACAGGTTGATACCGACGATGGTACCACGAGAGCCGCTGAATGTAACGTTTATCTATCGTGTATCTATCGTATATCTATCGTATATCTAACGTGTATGTATCGTAATTACAAGCGGATTTATAGCGGATTTATAGACAAGAGGAAAGAGGAGAGAGGGAAAGAGGAAAGAGGGGGATATAAAGAGACAAAAAAAGAAGAACCACGGGGGTTCTTCTTTTGACCTTTGCGTATCTGATTACGCCAACGTATCTGATTACGCCAATTTGTTGATCATACGAGCGAGCTTTGATTTGAGGTTCGCAGCTTTGTTCGTGTGAATGATGTGACGCTTAGCCAGTTTGTCCAACATAGAACTTACTTTAGGCAGTGCTGCAGCAGCAGCTGCTTTGTCAGTGGTTTTACGAAGGTCGCGCACAGCGTTACGCGCTGTTTTAGCGTAGTAATGATTGTGAGCTTTGCGAGCGGCCGTTTGGCGGATACGCTTCAAAGATGATTTGTGATTTGCCATCTTGTTTTTTTAGTTTTTATCGCCCATATATGGTCGATTCATTCGATCCATTATAAGGGCGGGATTAGTTACTGTCCTTAGGCATTGAGAGGATTTGCCATTGGACTTGACTTTAGGGAAGGTCTTTGTAGTGCCAAGGGGAATCGAACCCCTATTGCAAGAATGAAAATCTTGAGTACTAACCGTTATACGATGGCACCTCGCGTTCGGCAACAAGATTGCAATGTTCATACCGCTCCGCTAAATGAACGGGCAACTTGTGCCTCCGCTCTCCCCAAAAATTATAAATTTTCGGGGGCCCCAATTGTGTTAAATCGGGAAAGCGGGTGCAAAGGTACTACTTTTTCTTGACATACGCAAATATTTTAGCATTTTTTTTGCATTTTTTGCATTTTTTTGTAATTTTTTTTGCATATATCAAATTTTTTTCGTACCTTTGTGCCGAATTTCGTGTGCGCGCGTACAACATGCCTGTGCGTGGACATAATAATATAAGGAATAAACCCATAAAAACAGATACCATTTATGTCAGAAAACGCAATCATTATTGCCATCGTAGTAGCCGTAGTGCTTCTCTTGGTGCTTTCGTATGTCAAGACGTCTCCGAATCAGGCGTTAGTAATATCCGGTTGGCCACGTCGCAAGCCGAAATTTCTGATCGGAACCGGTGGTCTGCGTATTCCGGGACTTCAGAAGGTGGATAAATTGTATTTGGGTCAGTTGAGTGTGGATATAAAGACCGATTCGCCCGTTCCGACATCGGACTTCATCAATGTGGATGTAGATGCGGTAGCGAAAGTGCGAATTGCTCCGGAGTTGATAGCGACGGCAGCAGCGAACTTCTTAGGTAAGACTCGCGAGCAGATTGCTTCCGAGATCCGTGATTCGCTGCAAGGAAACATGCGTGAGATCATCGGAACGCAGGATCTTCGTTCGTTGAACGTGGACCGCGACGGGTTCTCGAACCAGATTCAAGAGAAAGCCGCTCCGGATATGGCGAAATTAGGTATTGAGATTCTGAGTTGTAATATACAGTCGATCACGGATGGTGAGGGTTTGATTCATGCTTTGGGAGCCGATAATACGTGTAAGATCACGAAAGAGGCTTCGATCAACAAGGCGAATGCCGAGCGTGACGTGGCGATAGCCCGTGCATTGGCGTCGAAAGAGGCGAATGATGCGCGTGTGGCAGCAGAGACAGAGATAGCGATCAAGAATACCGAGTTGGCGGTTAAGCAGGCAGATCTGAAGAAACAGGCGGATACGCAGTCGGCGATAGCAGATGCGGCTTATGAAATTCAGCGTCAGGAGCAGGCTCGCGAGATCAACGTCAAGACGGTGGAGGCAGAGGCCGCCAAGTCGATTCGTCAGCAAGAGAGGCAGAAAGAGATCAACCGTCTGAGCGTGGAGGCTGAGGTGGAGAAAGCCAAACAAGAGCAGCTACTCCGTGAGCAGGAGATTGCGATCCAGGAGAAACTGTTGGAGGCGAAGATCAACAAGCAAGCAGATGCGGACAAGTACCAGAAAGAGATCGACGCGGCGGCGGAATTAGAGCAACGTAAGCGCAAAGCAGAGGCTGAGCGTTATGAGGCGGAGCAGAAAGCGGCAGCAATCAAAGCACAGGCGGAGGCGGAGTTGTTCGCTAAACAGCAAGAGGCAGCGGGTATCAAGGCAGTCGGAGAAGCGGAAGCAGCTGCAATCAAGGCGAAAGGTGAGGCAGAAGCAGTTGCGATGGATAAGAAAGCCGAGGCTTACAAGAAATACAACGGAGCAGCGATCGCAGAGATGATGGTGAAGATTCTGCCGGAAGTAGCAGCGAAAGTGGCAGAGCCGTTGACGAGCATCAATGACGTGCATGTGTATGGTACGAGCGGCTCCGAGGCAGCGGGTATCAGCGGAAACGTGCCTGTTGTGATGCGCCAGACGATGGAAGTTATCAAAGAGGCTACCGGTGTCGATATGGCGTCGATCATGCAAAACAACAGCCAGGTGATCGCCGGAGAAGCCAAAATCAAGAAGAATTGAAATAGAAAAAATAGAAAGAAACAAAACAGAAAGAAATAAAACACAAAATAATGGAAGAACAACAAGAAAAGTATGATGGATCGAGTATTCAAGTGCTCGAAGGATTAGAGGCGGTGCGCAAAAGACCAGCGATGTACATCGGCGATATATCGCTGAAGGGTCTGCATCACCTTGTTTATGAGGTAGTAGATAACTCTATTGATGAGGCACTCGCGGGATTCTGTGACGAGATCGCGGTACACATCAATGAGGACAATTCGATCACCGTACAGGATAATGGTCGTGGTATTCCGGTGGACATGCACCCGAAAGAGCATAAGAGCGCGCTGGAGGTGGTAATGACCGTATTGCACGCTGGTGGTAAGTTCAACAAGGATAGTTACAAAGTGTCCGGCGGTTTGCACGGTGTGGGTGTGAGCTGCGTGAATGCACTCTCAACGAAGATGCATGTGGAGGTTTACCGCGACGGACAGATTCATTGCCAGGATTATGCAAAAGGTAAGCCGTTGGCACCTGTTCATGTAATCTCGGAGGCAGAGGCAGTGGGCAACTGGGAACAACGCAAGACGGGTACGTTTGTGCAGTTCTGGCCGGATAATACGATCTTCACGGAGACCGTTTATCATTGGGAGATTTTGGCGAACCGTATGCGCGAGTTGGCATTCCTGAATGCAGGAATCAAGATCGTGCTGAAAGATAAGAGAGGACCCTTCCCGACCTCCCCTGAAGGGGAGGCGCAGAAAGAGCGCAAGGAGGTGTTCTATTCGGAGAAGGGTTTGAGTGAGTTCGTGCGTTATATCGACGGTACTCGCACGCCGCTGATTAGCGAGGTTATTCACCTGAATACCGAGAAATACGGTACGCCGGTAGAGGTAGCGATGATTTACAATACCGACTTCAACGAGAATGTACACTCATATGTGAACAATATCAACACGATTGAAGGTGGTACGCACGTAGCCGGTTTCCGCGCTGCTTTGACGCGTGTGATGAAGAAATACGCGGAGGACAGCAAGATGCTGGAGAAGGCGAAGCTGAAAGACAAAGACGGCAACTCGACGATCGATCCGAACGATTTCCGCGAGGGTCTGACGGCAGTTATTTCCGTGAAAGTGGCAGAGCCGCAGTTTGAGGGTCAGACGAAGACGAAGCTCGGTAACTCGGAAGTAGCCGGCATGGTTTCGAGTGCCGTAGCCGAGGCATTGCAGAACTACTTGGAGGAACATCCGGATGATGCGAAGAAGATCGTAGAGAAAGTGATTTTGGCGGCTCAAGCACGTATCGCCGCCCGTAACGCGCGTCAGAGTGTGTTGCGGAAGTCTCCTTTGAGCGGCGGTGGTCTGCCGGGTAAATTGGCGGATTGCGTGAGCAAGGATGCGGCTGAGTGCGAGTTGTTCCTGGTCGAGGGAGATTCCGCAGGCGGAACTGCGAAGACCGGTCGTGACCGTGTTCACCAAGCCATTCTGCCGTTGAGAGGTAAGATTTTGAACGTCGAGAAAGCGATGGAGCATAAGGTATTCGAGAGCGAAGAAGTCCGTAATATCTTCACGGCTCTTGGTATCACATTCGGAACCGAAGAGGACCCGAAAGCGCTGAACTTGAGTAAGATCCGCTACCACAAAGTAATTATCATGGCCGATGCCGATGTGGATGGCGCGCATATAGCCACTTTGATCATGACCTTGTTCTTCCGCCATATGAAAGAGGTGATCGAGCAAGGCCACCTTTACATCGCTTGTGCTCCGCTGTACAAGTGCTCTAAGGGAAGCTACAGCGAGTACTGCTGGAACGACCAGCAACGTCAGGCGTTCATTATGAACTACGGAAACGGCGACGAGCGTCAGATCAAGACCCAGCGTTACAAAGGTTTGGGTGAGATGAGCGACGAGCAGCTGTGGGAGACGACGATGGACCCGGAGCGCCGCGTGCTGAAACAGGTGACGATCGAGAATGCCGCAGAGGCAGACCGAATTATCGCGATGCTGATGGGCGATGATGTAGCGCCTCGTAGAGAATTCATAGAAGAAAACGCTACATACGCAAATATAGATGCATAATGAAAGTAGCAGTATATTGTTCGGCGAAAGATGCTATCCCTGAGGAGTATTTGGGACTTGGGGATGCGTTAGGGACATGGCTCGGCGAGAACGGCTATGTGCTGATTTATGGCGGAGCGACCGGTGGACTGATGTCCCGCGTGAGCGATTCCGCCAAAGCAGCCGGCGGATATGTGATCGGAGTAATTCCTCCGCGGATCATCTCCTGCGGTCGGAAAGCCAATAACTGCGACGAGATGTACCGCGTCCGGAGCATGTCCGAACGCAAACAAGCCATGCGCGACATGGCAGATGTGGTGGTATGTCTGCCGGGCAGTTACGGTACATTGGACGAGATGATGGATGTTGTGTCATCCGCCATCGTGGGCGAACACCACAAACCGACATATGTGCTGAACTACAAAGGCTTTTATGAGCCCCTGAAACAGCAGATCGAACTGATGCGGAGCCTGCATTTCATTCCCGAACAAGAAGCATACAAGCCTGTGTTTGTTGACACACTTGAGGAGTTATTCAACTCGTTAAACTGTTAAACCGTTAAATTGTTAAACTGTTAAGCCGTTAAATTGTTAAATTGTTAAATCGTTATATTATATGAATCTATTTACAGCCCGACTGACCGGAAAAATGCTCTCAGCAGAGCAGTTTGAAAAGAACATTCACGACATGCAGGAACGTGTCAAGCGTTGGCGAGCCATAGAGAAATCGCCTGAATTGGCAGAGTACAAAGAGTTAAAAGCAATCATCGAGCAATCAGATTTCCAGGAGAAGATGAGCGAGATGAAGAACCGCAAGTATTCTGATACCAATGAAGGCCGCAAGATGAAGACCTTGAACCGTCTGAGTTCCACAATGCGCATGAAAGGATATAAGTATGCGTTGGAGAACGAGACCTTCCAAGCTTTCCTGAAGTCGCAAGAAAACGGCGTTCTGCAAAACCGCGAGGATAACTCCATTTCCGCGAGCGAGCGCAGGATGTTCAACATGATCTACCGTTCTGCATTCTACAAGAACTACCAGAAAGTGGCTAATTCGCCGGAATTGAAGCAGTTGACGGAGCTGGAGAAGGAGACCTCGACGGAAGATTTCCAGAAACGGAATGCTTTCTGGGCAGATGCCAAACGCTGGGAGCACTCGGAGGAGTACAAGACGTACCGCCGCTATCAGGAGTTGGCGAACTCGGAAGATATCAAGTTCTATTTCGAGTCCCGCGAGGAGCAGATAGACTGGGCTGAGCTGTTCCGTCCTTCTTTTGAGGACGATATGTCGAGTTCAAAAAACTGGAAGCCGGGCTACGGATATGCAAATCCGGCGATGAAGGATGGTCACTCGCGCACGAGTGAGTTGCAGGCCTATAACGGCGGCAAGAACACGTTCTTTGCCGAGGGTCGTATGGACTTAGAGACCCGCGAGGAGAGCAAGAAAGCCGTGGCTTGGGACGAGAAGAAAGGCTTTGTGGAGCATGTGTTCAACTACACATCGGATGTGATGAACACGAAAGAAGTGTTCATGCAGGAGTCCGGTATGTTCATGGCGAAAGTTCGTAGTCAGGGTATCGGTCACCATTTCTTCGGTCTGACAACAGGCAAGCAAGGCAAGCCGATGGTAGCTTTGTATCATTTTAACGGCAATGTACACCAGATGGGCTTGGTAGATGGCGCTCACACGAAGATGGTTGATCTGACAGGTATGCTTCGTTCGTTGTACCACGTATATACGTTCCGCTGGACGAAGACAGAGCTGATTTGGTACGTGAACAACATGGAAGTACTGCGCATGCCGAACACGCTGCCGAAGGAGCCGATGTTCTTCTTAGCACAGAGTTGGTTGCCGGGCAATGAAGCAGGCGGAACAGGCAAGTTGAAGACCCAATGGTTGAGGGTTTTTAAATCGGTGGATTAAAAACCGTTAAACTGTTAAGCTGTTAAATTGTTATGTTTTTGATAGCGGGGCCATGCGCCATAGAAAATAGAGATGTGGTCATGCAGACGGCAGAGGGGCTCTGCGGTCTCTGCGAAGAAAGGGGAGTGAAACTCTATTTCAAATCTTCGTACGACAAAGCGAATCGGACATCCGCATCTGACCGTGGCGTTGGCATGGAAGAGGGTCTCAGGATCTTGCAGGAAGTGAAGGAGCAGTATGGTCTGCCGATAGTGACGGACGTGCATGAGAGCTGGCAATGCAAGGCAGCTGCCGAAGTGGCGGATGTACTGCAGATACCGGCATTTCTGAGCCGTCAGACGGATCTGCTGCAAGCTGCGGCTGCGACAGGAAGGGTCGTGAACGTGAAGAAAGGTCAGTTCATGGCTCCCTGGGATCTGAAAGGCGCTATCGAGAAGATAGAACAAGTGTCAGCGGATGCCGCGAAGAACGGGCATGTATGGCTGACCGAACGTGGTTCGTCTTTCGGCTACGGTCGATTAGTGGTCGATATGACGTCTTTGGTAGAAATGCGCCGATTCGGTTGTCCGGTGGTGTTTGACGCGACTCATTCGGTCCAACAGCCTTCTTCACAAGCCGGCATAACCGGCGGAAACAGGGAAATGGTACCCTATCTGATGCGTGCAGCGTTGGCTGTGGGAGTAGATGGATTATTCATAGAGACACATCCGGAACCAGAAAAAGCAATTTCCGATGCAGCAAATCAAGTGCGTTTGGCGGACATGAAGCAGCTGCTGGAAGAGGCATTGAAGATAGACCAGTGTTTGAAGAACAGATAAAAGGAGAAGATATAAACGATGGAAGCAACAATTACCGTTTATTGCAAAAACACCCGCACTTATCATGAGGTGCCCCGCGGTATATCGCTCATTGAGTTGAAAGATTTACTGCACATTCAGCTGCCATACCCAATTATTGCAGCACACGTGAATTACAAGGTAGAGAACCTGGATTTCTTGCTGTACAAGCCCAAAGACGTGGAGTTTCTGGACGCCAGTTCACCGAGCGGCATGCGTGCATATGTGCGGACATTGGGCATGGTGTTGGCATGTGCGGTGAATGAACTATATCCCCGCATGGACTTACGTGTAGAGCATCCGATCAGCAAGGGTTATTACTGCACGCTTCAGTGGCACATGAACAAGGATGCGGATGAGTGTCTGGCAACCGCCGAGCCGCCGTTAGTGACGCCGGAGATGGTTCAGCAGATCAAGCAACGAATGGAGCAAATCATCGCAGAAAACCGTCCTATTTATGAGGAAGAGAAGCAGACAAAAGAGGTGATCAAGATGTTCGCCGCGCGGTTTAACAACGAGAGTTCGATCTTTGAGACGCTCGGAAACCCATATTGCCGCTATTTCCGTATGGGGGATTTCATTGATTACTACACGAATGTGCTGCTGACGAGTTCCGGATATATCACGCTGTTTGATATTGAGCCGTTCAAAGACGGTATGTTGGTACGCATTCCGAACCGCCAGAACCCGCTTATTTTAGAGGATTCGATTCCACAGGAGAAGATGTTCTCTATTTTCCAAGAATACAACCGTTGGAACAAACTGCTGAGAATCAATAATGTAAATGACTTCAATATTGCATGTAATGCGAAGAAATCGTTTGAGTTGATCAAGTTAGCCGAGGCGTTGCACGAGAAGAAGATAGCTCAGACGGCTGATGCTATCGCGGAAAAGCGCCCGAAGATTGTGTTTATCAGCGGTCCTTCTTCGTCCGGAAAGACGACGTTCTCCAAGCGTTTGCAGATTCAGTTGATGGTAGATGGAATCAAACCGGAAGTGTTGTCGATGGACGATTACTTTGTGAACCGCGTTGACACTCCGAAGGATGAGCACGGAGAATATGATTTTGAGACCGTACATGCCGTAGATCTGCCGTTCTTCCAGAAACAGATGCATGACCTATTAGACGGCAAGGAAGTGGATCTTCCGACGTACGATTTTACTATTGGCGAACGCGTGTTCAAGGGTCGCAAGTTGAAGTTGCAGAAAGATTCGGTATTGGTGATTGAGGGTCTTCACGCATTGAACCCCTGCGTGCTGCCGGATGTAGATAAAAGTCTGACTTTCAAGATCTTCGTTTCGGCGTTGACGACCATCAATATTGATAACCACAACTGGATACCAACGACGGATATCCGTTTGTTGCGCCGGGTAGTGCGCGATTACAAGTACCGCGGATTTTCCGCGCGCGAGACGATAGCCCGCTGTCCGTCGGTCATCCGCGGCGAGATGAAATGGGTTTATCCGTTCCAGGAAGAGGCGGATGTGATGTTCAACTCCGCGCTGATCTTTGAGTTTGCGGTATTGAAAAGGCATGCCGAACCGATTTTGCAGGAAGTACCGAAGTTCTGCGAGGAATACACGGAAGCACACAGATTGCTGAAGTTCCTGCAGTATTTCGTGCCAATACCCGAGCGCGAGATACCGCCCACATCGTTCCTGCGTGAGTTCGTCGGTGGCAGTTCGTTCAGATACTAAGATAATTGAGAATTGGGATGAAACGAGTAATAGTTATATTTTGCGTATTGATTGCCGCTGTTCAGATGTGGTCTGAAGATACGATTGCGGCGAGAGTGGATACCATAGCGGCTGTTGATTCGGCGGCAGTGGTTGCAACACGTCCGAACTTATTGGACGAGATGAAAGGTGTGGAAGTTGTACAGGACTCGGCAGTCGGCGTGCTGTTGGACTTGGCTATACATGGCAAGCGTGAGTTGGTGGAGATAGACGGTTTCCGCGTTCAGGTCTATTCGTCTAACCAGCAACAAGCAGCCAAGATGGAAGCTTTAGAGTTGGAGGCACAACTGAAAGAGAAAGTGACGCACACGATCTATGTGCAGTATTTGCCGCCGTTCTGGAAAGTGCGTGTGGGCGATTTCCGGACGTATGAGGAAGCGCGCGATTACAAGAAACTATTCGTAAAGATGTTCCCGAATATGATGGGAGATACCTATATTGTACGGGACAAAATACAAGTAATACAATGAGTTTGCAAGATTTTGAACCGAAAGCGGAAGTAACCTCCGCGATAGCTCAGTCTGTAGAAGCGACACTGGCTCAGATAGGCGAAGACCCAAAGCGTGAGGGTTTGTTGAAGACGCCGGAGCGTGTGGGTAAGGCGTTGCAGTTCCTTTGCAAGGGTTATCATGAGGACGCAGAAGCGATTCTTCGTTCAGCGCTTTTTGAGGAGGACTACCGTCAGATGGTAGTGGTCAAAGATATTGATTTCTACTCGCTTTGCGAACACCATATGCTGCCGTTTTTCGGCAAAGTACATGTGGCGTATATCCCTAATGGGCGTATTACGGGTCTGAGCAAGATCGCGCGCGTGGTAGATGTGTATGCGCGCCGGCTACAGGTACAAGAGCGACTGACGACGCAGATCAAGGATTGTATTCAGAACACGCTTAATCCATTGGGAGTGATGGTGGTAATTGAAGCAGAGCACCTGTGTATGCAGATGCGGGGTGTGCAGAAACAACACGCCATGACCGTGACCTCTGATTTTACCGGCGCATTCAACCGCCAAGAGACGAGAGAAGAGTTTTTGAAGTTGATTAAGGGTTAGGAGATTTCCTCTTTTTCCCAATTAGGAAAGGGAAATAGGTGTTGATGATCCATATAACCGGTATTTCCACCAAGATAGCTATGGCCCATAGACACAGGCTTCCAACGGACGACTGAAAGAAATCCAATGGTAAGCCTGCTATCATCGTAACTCCCTTGATAGCACCGAAAAGCGGAATATGCGTGCAGAGAATGATGAGTGTGTTTTGACCGAGATAGCATAATAAACGCAGCAAACCGGCGCAACGCTCCAGTAAAACAGCCAGCGACATCCACATCCCCGCTACGGAGAAGGCGGTCAGATAGAATAGCAGCGGGTTTCCCAAACGACATCGTGAGATGCTGATATCCGCATTGAAAAGGTATCCGAGCGTAACGCCGGCAACGGCTCCCGCCATGATCAGCAGTAAGGTTTTCGATTTTAGTGCAGTTATTCTGTTGATGAGACTCACACCTTGTTCCGCGCTAAAGGCATAAAGTGGCAGGATGATCAATGCAGCCGTCATTTCCCATATTCCTTTTATCCCGAACCAAGCCAAGACGCAACCGACTACGGCTGCGAATAGGACACATGCCCGGCGCATCCATTTTTTAGCAATGTGCCCGATCACGTAGTACATCCATTCTACCATCATCATACAACAGAGGAACCAGAGCGGCCGGTTCTGTTCGAGTGCGTCCACATCTCCGATCAGCATGCCAGCCAGCGGAGACCACCATGCGGAGGCATCTGTGTCCTCGCCGAAATTGCGTCCGATGGACAGCCATGCTATCCAACTCAGTACTCCGAAAACAAGGTAAGGTATGAGCAGTCGGAGGGTTTTGCGCCGGAAAAATGCGGAAGGAGAGAGGCTGGTATCGGTAAAGAGACCTGCCGCCATAAAGAACGCCGGCAGGCAGACCAGATAGACAAGGGACTTGACTGGGGGCGTGATATTGGTGTGATATAAGACCACTGCCAAGGTAGAGAACGCCTTCATGTAGTCAATCCATCCTATGCGACGGGAGTCTGCCATCTTCTTATTCTAATGAGAAGATATCCAATGCGGAGTAATTTCCTTCGGCTTTAATACCCACCGCTGAGAGTACGGAATGGTAGAAAAAGTCGGTACGATACCGCTTGTACCGATTAGCTTGCAGGGCTTGGATTTTTTCCGGGAAAAGTTGCGCATAGCGATCAGAATACCAAATTACACAAGCAGGATTGTGCAAGGGCTCAGCATAGCCAGCATGCAACCACTCGCCGTTATCGCCCAATGCCTCTCCATGGTCGCTGATGTATAGCAATACGGCGTTCCGATGTTCCAAACTAGCAATTAAACTATCGAGAAGAACGTCCAGATAAACAACGGTGTTGTCATAGGAATTGATAACTTGCTCCTTTTCATTGTTAGTAATGATGCGGTTAGTGGTTAGAGGCTGGAAAATCTGCCATTTCGGCGGCACATGCAGGTTGTAATACCAATGGCTTCCAATGGAATGCAACACAACCAATTGTCGTGCGTCATGGTTTCTTAGCAATAACGAATCCATAATCGGAATCATCGTTTCATCGTACCAGGAGTCGAATACATAAGCAGATTTAGCAGCGTTCAAGAAGATGACAGTGTCTGATTCGTGGATGAACGCCGCGTATGTCTTACCATTGTCCTGATTACTTATCCACGCAGTATAGAAACCAGAATTGTTATACGTGCGGACAAAAGAGTGATATGAACCACTCCAGTCCTTATGGAGGCTGTCCGCCGGTGATAGGATATGTGGTACGCTGGTAGCGGTATAAGTATATTCACTATATATATTCGGCAGGCTCACCACATTCGTTCTTTTAGCAAGGCGCGGACATGTCTCCCGATCGTACCCATTGAGACTCAAATGGTCTGCCCGCATTGCTTCTCCAAGCACTACCACCACATCTATACTATCCGGAACGGCTTCGGCTTGAAAAGGAAGTACGTGGCGATCGGTATGAATCTCCTGCTGTTGCTTCTTATATTCCACAAAACTATGTACGATGTTGTATGGATAGCGCTGATTGATAGCAGATTTCAAGTGCCAATGGGCATTATAATAGATGAGTATGAACAGGACGGCTGCAATTGCGTGTATCCATGTTCGCCGGAGTACAATATATTTTTCTCGCCAAACGACCAATACCACGGCAATGAGCATGTTCACTCCAATCCAAGCCACCAACTGCCAACTGACTACACCAGCTACCGTGCCACTATTGGTATGCAGCGTAGCATCAATAATCATGGGCGTTATTGTAGCATGAAAAGCCACGCGGAAATATGAAATAGCAGCTCCAACAGCTCCAAAAATCGGAAGGGTTATCCATGCAACCCATCTATTGAGTCCCAGCAGGTAAATTACACCAAAAGAAGCACCGCTAATGGCAATTACATAGACACACATCGTGACAACGGTGCGCCAGTTCTCTGCCGGATTATCGAAAAAGTCCGGCAAGATGAAGCAAACAGCCGTCCATATCGTGGCGCAAAGTGTCCAAAGAAAATATCTAAGAATATATTTTTTCATGTTTATCGGATTACTAAAATCTTAACTACAGTGTGCCCGCCGTTTGCATTGCAGAGAGCGGTGTAAACGCCCGGAGTAGCTTTACGTCCGTCCGACAGTTTACCGTCCCAAACGGCAGTTCCACCGTGGCTTTTGGTCTTACAAACGAGGTTGCCTCCAGCATCGATGATGTTAACGGTGGTGTTATCCATCAATCCGGCAATAGTGATTACTCCATCATATCCGGGTCGCACCGGATTCGGATAAGCATAGGCACTCGCCATCGTCTTTTGCGGTTCACTGGCATCGCTGCGATAAGAGGCAATACCTTTTCCCGTTCCCACAAACACTTCACCTGTAGTCGGTTCTATTGCGATAGACAAGATTTTGTTAGACGGTAAGAGGCTGTTATTCTCGGTGAAATGAGCTACGGTAATGGTGTCTTCCTCAATCAAATACAAGCCCGAATTCTCAGTTCCGATCCATATCCGGTCTCCACCGTCAACCGCCATACAGTTAATCTGCTCTTCTCCCAAGAGATAATCGCCCAGATTAGAGCCATCATTACGCGGGATAATAATCCGGCGGCATTGATTGGATGTAAAGAAATCCACCTCGGCAGGGATGATAATAATACCCTTCTCCGTTCCGATCCAAACCCGATTAGCATGGTCTTGTACCAAACTTCTGAAACAAATCGGCGCAACTGTTTTATTTTCCTGGTCCACAAAAGAGGAACGTTTCACGCAACGGTCATCTCCGCCGTAAGTTGGTGTTCCTTTATCGTGGAAGAGGAGCACACCAGTCTCAGTACGTTGATCCAGAATCCATTTGTACTCACTATTTCTGCGATCCATAGTTGTGCATCCGGGGGTATAGAACCGCAGAGGTTTGCCATTTACAGTAGGAGCAGAAGCATGCCAGTTTCCATCCGGCGAAAGGATGTGAATCGGTTTTCCGACTCCGGTAGGATTGAGTACCCATAGATTTCCCTGTTCATCGGTCAAGGCTCCATCTGTTCGGGTATAATAGATAGGAGAAACTGTTGCGTTAGCCGGTTGCAAGGTACTATTTCCGGTGGTGTGTTGCTTATAAAAGACATAGTTTTTGAACTCATACACACCTGTTCCGTACGTAGCGACATAGAAATGTCCTGCATCCTTCGGATCCACAGCAATAGAGACCGGATCGAGCGCCCGTTGACCGATATGCGGCATAATATCCGCCTCTGATATTCCCCGCCAATTAGTACAGTCATAGATGTTGATACGGGCATCGTTGATATATTCGGTAGCCCATCGTCCTCCGACAGCGGAATAGATCTGACCATGTGCAGCGTGCATCGTATAACCGACATTACTATTTGGACCACTGGGGTGATAATAATTATCCCCTTGTGTACTAAGGCGTATCATGCCAAAGTTTGCTTCTGCGAGCCAATACTCTCCTTCGGTATAAACCGCATCGTTGAGATAATAACGGTCCGACAAACCTGCCAATTGATTATCGTCTGTGAGTTGGAACAATTTACGCTGTTCGTTGCAAAGCAACAGCTTATTGTTGCAGCTATGTATCCAAGAGAATGGTTCGGGGCGAACAAGATTCCACTTGTTATTTTCCCAACGATAGAGCGAATCATGTTGCAGGGTATAAATCGCATCGCGATAGACAACCGCTTTTTGCAAACGGTCAGTCAGGACAGAGGATTGATGCCAATAGGAATAATCCACCAAGTTATCTTTGGATGAAGCGCTGAACATCTTATTCTCCCCAAAGGCATAGATAGAATCGCCCAATTCGAAGACTTGCTCCACATTCACAGAAGCGGCTTCCGAGCCGATATAATAGGTGTCTGTTATCTCCGATTTTTTCAAATTAAGCGCAATTATACCAAACGGCATAGCTATATAGGTATATTTCTTGCCGGCATAAATGCTGTTGATAGTTCGGTTGATAGAGCCGGACTTCACATACAGATCGGGGATAGAAGTTACCGTTTTAGAATCATCGTCCAAGAGATCAATCATGCCACTTTCATAGCCGATTATCAGTTTTCCGGATGAGTGATCATACTCGATTTGAGAGATAGCAGAACCATTCAGGCCGTTGGATTTGTTCCAATATGTAATAGCATCGTCTGCTCTATCCAAACTCCACAAAGCTCCCCCTTTGGTTCGCGCGTATATTGTTTTGGCGGTTCCAACTATTTGTGCAGCATCCGAATAGGAGAAATGCAACCGCCACTGCTGCATGCTACCGTAATTCGTGTTCTCCTCTTTAGAAGCACGTGAATCCTCTGTCGGCAGGGCTCTCTCATCATAACTTACGAGGCCATCTGATGTACCGACATACATGATTCCTTGTTCATCTTTAGCAAAAGAAAGGATACCATTACCAGACATAGCGGAGTTATCGGTTGTGTAATGCGCCACCATCTCATCCACATCCGAAGATAGAACGTAAATACCCAAATTATCCGTTCCAACCCATAGTTGTCCGTTCTTATCCTCGCAGATGGTTTTTACAGGCATTGTAGTCATGGGGTTCTCACCGTTATTATCCATTACATCGGGCAGAAGGATTGCATCCGACAGGGCATAATTCATATTTGCCGGGAGATAAGCCAAACCCAAGTTGGAACATATCCATATGCGCCCTTTGCTATCCTGCTTCAAGTCATAGATCTCCAACGGTTTGTATTCTTTTCCGTATTGGTCAATCCATTGTGAACGATAGGTGATTTCATCATCCGAACTATCCCAAAGCGTTCCGTTGTCGTTGATCCGGCAAACACCGGTGTTATTTCGTCCTAAAGCAATCCATTTATAGGAAGGATGATGCGTGTCAATTAAAAAACCTGTTGGAGTTTGCATTCTAAGAGGTGCATTATCAAGTACCACCGGGAATGCATGCCAATTTCCGGCATAGTCGATGCAATGGATTTGGGGAGTTGTACCGGCGTTTAACATCCACAGATTGTTCTCGTTGTCAAATTGCGCGAAATCAACACGTGTGTAGTTTGTAGGATTGCTCGGAGCCGCAGCTAACAGTGTGCTCACTCCATCTCCCGCGAGGTATTGGCGCACAAGCGTATCGTTTTGAAATTCGAAGAGTCCGTTACCGTAACTGGAGACATAATAATGTTTCTGATCACGGGGATCGACAGCAACATTCATGAAGTCGTTTGCAGGAAGTCCCGTTTTGGCTTTAATATTGTCAGCCACCACGTTTGTCCATTTATATCCGTCGTAATGCATTACAGCTCCGGATCTTCTATATTCCGTAGCCCATCGTCCACCAGGAACAATCCATACATTCTTGCCATAGGTGTTAAGACGATAAGGGACATTAGAAACCGGTCCCTGCGGTTTATAGGTAATACGTGCAGATTCGTTAAATCGGATAATACCCTCATTTCCGCCGGCGTACCATTCGCTGTTGGCGTCCTTGTAATGCACTCCTTTGTCGGGATTCGGTGCAATACGTCCACTGCGGAGTTCCCGCTTCCAGACGGTGTAGTCGGAGAGGTTCGTTTTCATGGAAGCACAATACAGGCTATCCGTTGAGAAGGCATAGATGCTGTCTCCTTTGATGCTGACATCCTTAACCGGGGTCTCCAATCCGCCAGGTCGCAACCAGTAACTATCCACCAGTTTATTCTCGCGCAAGTCGAATGTCTGCACGCCGAAATGGGTAGAGAGGTACGCCATGCGGCCTTGAATAGTGACATTGTAGATATCCTTCCGCTGCGTCATGTCTTTGTTGTAAAGATCACCAATATAACGCATTCCCTGTTTGGTCAGGATATCTATTTTTCCGTTCGAATAAGCGATTAGCAGCTGCTGTCCTTTCTCGTCATAGTGGATGCATGAGATGCCTGTACTATGCAAGCCGGACAAACGGTTGTAGATCGTTATTTTCTCGCTCTGTTTATTTACGCCGAACAAACTACCGTCAGACAGGGCATAGACCATATCCTGCGACATAGCAATCTGTGTCACATTATTATAAGCGAAATGAGTTACCCAATTCTCAGCTGCAAGGGGAAGCACACACAGGAATCCCAATGCCCATACGGATATGTACCGAATCATTCTCATAATTTTTCAATAAGCGCTTGTAACGCACGCGCACGATGACTAATAGTATTTTTTATTTCAGGAGACAGTTCTCCGAAGGTTTTGTCAAATCCTTCGGGTTTGAATACCGGGTCATACCCGAATCCTCCTATCCCATGTTCCACGGTTGTTATTTCTCCGCGCACGATACCTTCTACTTGCGTGACAGCGTGCGTGCGCGTATAGATAAGGGTTATGACCGTTTTGAATTGGCATCCCCTATTCTCTTTGCCATCCAGTTCGCGCAAGGCTTTTGCGCGATTAGCGGCATAAGTCTCCATTTCGGGCAGATGAATGCCTGTTTCCCGTTCCGCCCAGCGCGCGGTATAGACGCCCGGCTCGCCGTTGAGGGCGTCAATTTCCAAGCCCGTATCGTCGGCGAAGACACCATCCACGTCCTTGAGGGTTTGGTCGTTTACGAAGTCCATTACGGTTTGCGCTTTGATCAAGCTGTTTTGCGCGAGCGTAGTGCCCGTTTCGTCTATTTCTTGCACAAAGCCGATGTCTCGGAGACTCAGCACTTCCACGCCGGCGGGCATGATTGCACGCACTTCTGACAGTTTATGCGCGTTATTGGAGGCAAATACCAGTTTCATCTTTATCTTTCCCAAGTTTGGTTACGGCCTAACAATCCGGCTTTGTCCAAAGAGCCCCGCAAAACCAATTTGCCGTCTTTTGTATAGATCTTGCCGTAATAGAATTTACCGGATTCGGGATCTAACACTTTTCCTCCGGTCAGGGCGTTAGCTTTCGCGTCAAACTTCATGCCACGGATGATCACGAGCCCTTCGAGCGGCGCATTGTAGTCCTCGTCCTTGCAAGTCGTACATTTCAAGCCGGGTTCTCCAACCAGCATCTTAGCAATCTTCCCATAGTACAGTCCATCAGATCCCTGATAGATTGCGACGACAGAACGGCGTTCACCGGTTTTGTCATCTATCGTTTTCCAGTCCCCTAAGATGTTCTCGACTTGTGCGCTTGCGGCCACCGAAACAAGCATAAAAAGGGCCAAAATAGATTTCTTCATATACTTTATTTTAGATTTAAAATAAAAAACGGTGCAAAGATACAAAAAAAAAATGACATACGCAAATTTGTATGTCATTTTTTTGTTTAAGTGCGCAGGATGAGACTCGAACTCACACGATCTTGCGACCACTACCCCCTCAAAGTAGCGTGTATACCAATTTCACCACCTGCGCGTCGCGTTCGGCAAAAGAGCAAAACGTGTGCCCAGAACAGGACTCGAACCTGCACACCTCTCGGCATGCGCACCTGAAACGCACGCGTCTACCAATTCCGCCATCTGGGCTGTTGCTGTCTGCAATTATGCCTAATTGCAAAAAAAAAGGAGCGGAAAACGAGACTCGAACTCGCGACCCCGACCTTGGCAAGGTCGTGCTCTACCAACTGAGCTATTTCCGCATTCTCTTCTTCAATTAAGTTAAAGAGCATCGCTTCTTTTCGAAAGCGGGTGCAAAAGTACTGCTTTTTTTTGACATGACCAAATTTTTTGACAAAAAAATGCAAAAAAAATGCTTTTTTTCTCAAAATATGGATATTTGCAACATAAAATAGTGTTTTTATAACTCTTTATTACGTATGTTTTAAGAGTTTTAGTGGTGGTAATAAGAGGTGTGTCATTGGTTATAAAAATGTAGAGAAATTTGATTTTTTTTCTTGCAGGTATTGCATATATGCGAAAAAAGTTGTAACTTTGCACCCAAATTGGTTAAAACGCGAAAATGCGAAAATATACAAATACTAAAATATTATGATTCTTGACAAATTAGAGAATGCCGACAGGTACTTTGATTGTGTACCGGGCTTTGAGCAATTCATGAAATTCTACAACGAAAACGACCTTGAGGAAATGCCGGCGTGCAAGATCTACCTCGATGGTAAAAATCTCTTCGTAAACATCAACGATTTTAAGGGCAAAGAGGAGTCCAAATGCCGCATGGAGGCACACAAGGACTACTTAGATATCCAAATTCCTCTCGGCGACGACGAGGAAATGGGCTGGAAAGCCCAGGTGGATTGCCAGGATGTGACCCAGGAATACGATGAGGGCAAGGATGTAGAGTTCTACAGCGATAAAGCAACGGCTAAGTTTACCGTTCCGGCAGGTCATTTTGCCGTTTTCTTCCCTGAGGACGCCCACCAACCGGGCATTGCACCGGGCAAAGAGTACCGCAAGCTGATCGTCAAAGCACGGGTTAACGGTTAAGAGGACGAGGGTAAAGTCGTGGTATGATACCGAGAATCACCCCGTAATCACCCCGTAATCACCCCCTTATCACCCCCTTCAATCAGTAATTAACTACTTAACATACTTAAAAGTACCGGATGTGTACATATCATTATGTGTACATATCATTTACTTAACTTATAAATACTACTTAACTTATAAATACTTAAATTATGGCAATGAAAGACATTGAAACGAGCAAACTGCCGATTGTGGCACGTGATCCATATCTGGAGCCTTACGAGGGCGCCTTGAAGGCTCGCGCCGAGTACGCTAAAAACAAAGAGGCGGAGCTTTTAGGAAAGCCCGCCAAGAGTCTCGCAAAAGGAAAAGAGAATGATCATGCTTTAGCAGATTGGGCTAGCGGTTATCTGTACTTCGGTTTGCATCACAAGAAGCCTTATACTGATGAGAAAGACAATAAAGTAGCCGGCGAATGGGTTATGCGCGAATGGGCGCCTAACGCGACCGCGATATATATAAAAGGAGACATGAACGGCTGGCAAAAGGATGAGAAATACCGTTTGCAGCCGATCGGAAACGGCGTCTGGGAAGCCAAAATGCCGGAAGAAGCCATCAAACATGAGCAGTTGTACAAGCTGTTAGTGGAATGGCAAGGCGGTTACGGCGAACGTATACCGAGTTATGTGCGCCGCGTTGTGCAGGACGAGCAGACAAAGATCTTCTCCGCACAAGTGTGGGACGAGCCGGAATATGAGTGGAAAAACCGAAAACCCCACCCGACCTCCCCACAAGGGAGGAGAAAGAGCAGCAACGAAGCTCTGTTCATTTATGAGTGCCATATCGGTATGAGTTCGGCGGAAGAGAAGGTGAACTCGTATGAGGAGTTCCGCCGCGATGTACTGCCGAGAATCGCCAAGTTGGGCTATAACTGCATCCAGATCATGGCTATTCAGGAACACCCGTACTACGGAAGTTTCGGATACCATGTATCGAATTTCTTTGCCGCCAGCAGTCGTTTCGGCACGCCGAACGAGTTGAAAGCGTTGATTGATGATGCACACGGCCGTGGCATGAAAGTGATTATGGATTTGGTTCATAGCCACGCGGTGAAGAATGAGTTAGAGGGTTTAGGCAATTTCGATGGTACTCCGTATCAGTATTTCCACGATGGTCCGCGTCGCGAACATCCGGCTTGGGACAGTTTGTGCTTCAATTACGGCAAGAACGAAGTGTTGCACTTCCTGCTGAGTAACTGCAAGTTCTGGCTTGACGAATACGATTTCGATGGTTACCGCTTTGACGGCGTGACCTCGATGATCTACCGTTCACACGGTTTAGGCGAGGACTTCAACGGTTACGGCTCTTATTTCAACGGCAACGAAGACGGCGATGCGATCATGTATCTGACGTTAGCGAACAAAGTGATCCATGAGGTGAAGCCGGATGCAATCACTATTGCGGAAGAGATGAGCGGCATGCCGGGCTTGGCAGCGAAGATAGAAGACGGCGGCGTGGGCTTCGATTATCGTTTGGCGATGGGTATTCCTGATTTCTGGATCAAGTATATCAAAGAGCAGAAAGACGAGGATTGGAAAGCGGGACATATTCTCTACGAGATGACGAACAGGCGCGAAGACGAGAAGACGATCTCTTACGCAGAGAGCCATGACCAGGCGTTGGTAGGCGACAAGACCATCATCTTCCGCCTCGTGGATTCCGACATGTACTGGCATTTCGAGCACGGTCATTCGACGTATATGGTAGATCGCGGTATAGCGCTTCATAAGATGATCCGTCTTGTGACCGCATCGACCATCAACGGCGGCTACCTGACGTTCATGGGCAATGAGTTCGGTCATCCGGAGTGGATTGATTTCCCGCGCGAAGGTAATGGTTGGAGTTACAAATACGCCCGTCGCCAGTGGCAACTCGTGGATAATCCTAATTTCTACTTTGCGGACTTGAACCGCTTTGATGCGGCGATGGTTCATCTGCTCAAGGAGAATGTGCGTGTACAAGATCCGACCGCAGATGAGAAGAAATACCACATCGGTCAACACCTGCCTTGGGTAATGAAATGGTGGGACAACGAAGGCGACCAGGTAGTGGCGTACTCGCGCGGGGACTTGCTATTCATCTTCAACTGGAACGGTCAGAAGTCGTTCAGCGATTATGGCATGCTGGTTCCTGAAGGCAAATACAAAGTAGTGCTCAATACCGACGCGAAGGAGTTTGCCGGTTTCGGTCTGGCGGACGACAGCGTAGAGCATTTCACGGAGCACGACGAGCTGTATGCACAAGACGGAAAGGGCTGGCTGAAGATGTATCTGCCGGCACGCAGCGCAGTTGTGCTGAAGAGATGTTAAAACAAATATCGTGATCTCGAAAAATAAAACAACAACTATGAAAAAGACCTTATTATTTATTTTCGCAGCGCTGGTAATGGTGGGTTGCGGAAAGCAGAACAAAGGCTCAGAGGAGACCAAAGACACGGTTGTGGTAGTGGAAGAAGTGCAAGTTCCGGTGGGTAATACCGAAGGCGCTTATTTTACGGACATTACCGGTGTCACGCCGGAAGGAGACGAGTTGTCGCTCTCCGAACTGGTGGGTCAGACCGATTATGTGTTAGTGGATTTCTGGGCATCGTGGTGTGGTCCCTGCCGCCGTTTTGTGCCGGTACTCAAAGAGATCTACGCCGGTCTGCCGGAAGGTAAGTTGCAGATTCTCTCCTGCTCGGTAGATCAGGAAGAAGGCGCATGGCGTCAAGCGTTGGACGAAGAGTTGATGCCTTGGCCTCAGATGCGCGAGGATGAGAATCATCTCTGTGCGGACAAGTATAACGTGCAGTTCATCCCTCATACCGTCCTCATTGACAGCGAGGGAATGATTGTTGGCGTGAACTTGGACGAAGCACAGATCGAGCAGGTGCTCTTCGCTGAATAATATGCGCTGTTAGTAATGCGTTTGAAAAGGCATATGGTCATTCTTAACCGTTTGACCATATGTTGTGTATATACCTTATAATATAATATAAAGATTAGTCTGTTTAGTTATGTAGCCGTTACGATGTTGGTAATGGCTTCTTGTCGTCCGATGGGCGATGATTTGTTGTCGTATGGTCAGTACGATCTGCAAGCATATGATGAAACGGGAAGCAGTCATGCCAAAACTTTCAAAGCACTCTGGACTGCGATGAACGAGAACTACTGCATCTGGGATTATGAGGCGGAGCACGGTCTCGATTGGGATGAAGTTTACCGTGAGTATCTGCCTAAGTTTGAGGCATTGGATGATACGACACGTCAGGAAAACCCGACCGATGCGGAGTTGTCCAAGCTCTATTCGTCGTTCCTGGATTCGCTGCACGACGGCCATGCGGCGATTGAGATCAAGATGAATTATATGGCAAAGCCTCTCACTTTTGTTCCCAGTATGGTTCGTGCGATGCGTGAGCGCGGCGAGGAATATGATGGTTGCCGGTCGTCAAAAAGGTACATTCACAGATCCGCGAATCGGTACTATTTATCCGATCGATGCCGCCTATGTGTTCAACAAGGAGAAAGACCAGCGCGGCGATTTCGGTTTAGCCGGCGGTGTCGGAATAGAGTACCTCCCGGCGGAGCATTGGGCAATTCATATCGAGGGCCGATGCTACTACAGTTTTATCAGCCAGACAAAGCCGTATATGATCATTCAAGACAACCGGTATAACACCACTGTGACGCTCCAAGCGGGTGTAAGTTATATCTTTTGAGGCAAAAAATGAATAAATAATTCGTTTTTTGGGGCAAATATTTGCGTATGTCGCAAAATTGTTGTAATTTTGTAGCCGAAAATATTCAAACCGCGTTTCGCCGTTAGGCAGTAGTTACCGGCAAACAAGGGTGAATAATAGTTAAAAGTTTATAGTTTATAGTTAAAAGAAAAAACAATGCGAGTAATTATTGAACCTTCGTATGACCTGCTGAGCCAGTGGGCAGCGAACTACGTAGCAAAACGAATTAACGAGTTTGAGCCGAAAGAGGGCAAGCCGTTTGTGTTGGGTCTTCCGACCGGAAGTTCACCGTTAGGCATGTACAAAGCCCTGATCGAACTCAACAAAGCAGGCAAAGTATCTTTCCGCAATGTCGTAACGTTCAACATGGACGAGTATGTGAACCTGCCGGAAGAACACCCGGAGAGCTATCACAGCTTCATGTGGAACAACTTCTTCAGCCACATCGACATCCGCAAAGAGAACGTGAACATCCTGAACGGCAACGCTTCCGACTTGGTAGCCGAATGCGCACGTTATGAGGAGAAGATCAAGAATATCGGCGGTATTCACCTGTTCCTCGGCGGTATCGGTCCAGACGGTCACATTGCTTTCAACGAGCCGGGTTCGTCCCTGACGAGCCGTACGCGTAAGAAAGAGCTGACGACCGACACGATCATCGCCAACAGCCGTTTCTTCGAGAATGATGTGAACAAAGTGCCGAAGACTGCTCTGACCGTGGGTGTTGGAACTGTGATGGATGCCAAAGAGGTGTTGATCATGGTGAACGGCCATAACAAAGCGCGCGCGCTGCAACACGCTATCGAGGAGCCGATCAGCCACATGTGGACCGTTTCGATGCTCCAGATGCACCAGCACGGTATCATCGTTTGTGATGAAGCAGCCTGCGAAGAACTCAAACTCGGTACGTTCAAATACTTCAAAGACATCGAGAAAAACAACCTCGATCCACAAACTTTACTGTAAAGAATAGTAAAATTGCAAAAAAATGACATACAAACTTGTGTATGTCATTTTTTTTGTGTACCTTTGCACCCGCAAAGGTTTTTGACAAGAATAAATGAACAAAAAATAGAATTATGTTGGAGATTTATAATTCATTAACACGCTTCAAGGAGACATTCAAACCCCTCCACGAAGGACATGTGGGTATGTATGTCTGCGGACCAACGGTGTATGGCGATGCCCATTTGGGTCATGCGCGCCCGGCGATCACGTTTGATGTGCTGTATCGCTATTTGCAGTATCTGGGCTACAAAGTGCGCTACGTGCGCAATATCACGGATGTGGGCCACTTGGAGCACGATGCAGACGAGGGCGAAGACAAGATCGCCAAGAAAGCGCGTTTGGAGCAGTTGGAGCCGATGGAAGTAGTGCAGTACTACACCAACCGCTACCACCGCGACATGGCAGCGCTGAACGTTCTGCCGCCTTCCATCGAGCCGCACGCTTCGGGACATATCATCGAGCAGATTGCGTTCGTGCAGAAGATATTGGACAAGGGTTATGCCTATGTTTCCAACGGATCGGTATATATGGACGTGGAGAAATACGCCAAGGATTTTCCATACGGCAAACTCTCCGGTCGCAACCTCAACGATATTGTGACCGATACGCGTGAGTTGGACGGACAGAGCGAGAAGAAACACAGTTACGACTTTGCGTTGTGGAAGAAAGCGAGTCCGGAACATATTATGCACTGGCCGAGCCCGTGGAGCGAAGGTTTCCCCGGATGGCATATGGAGTGCTCTACGATGGGAACCAAGTACCTTGGTGAGCAGTTTGACATCCACGGCGGCGGTCTGGATCTGATTTTCCCTCACCACGAGGCGGAGATCGCTCAGTCTTGCGCGGCGCTCGGACACGAGTCCGTACATTACTGGATGCACAACAACATGATCACCATCGCCGGCAAAAAGATGGGCAAGAGTTACAACAACTTCATTACCCTTGAGCAGTTCTTCTCGGGCAAACATGAGTTACTGTCAAAGCCTTTCGGTCCGATGGTCATCCGTCTCTTTATCCTGCAAGCGCACTACCGTTCGACGGTGGATTTCTCCTCCGAAGCCCTCGAAGCGGCAGAAAAAGGTCTCATTCGCCTGCAAGAAGCGTACGCACGACTTTTGAAGATCAAACCAGGTCAAACAACCTCAAACGATCTTCAAACCATTTCAAACCTTCGGAATCGTTGTACCGAAGCAATGGATGATGACCTGAACACGCCGTTCGTTATTGCGGCACTCTTTGATTCTGCAAAGGCAATCAATACCGTTTGGGACGGTAAGGGTACCATCTCCGAAGCCGATCTCGCGGAACTCAAAGAAGTGTGGAAGACGTACGCGATCGATATTCTTGGTCTGCGTTTGGAAGAGCAAGGGGAAAATGACAGCCAGAAAAAAGCCTTCCACGGGGCAATCGACCTGCTGCTCGGTATTCGTCTGCAAGCAAAGCAGAACAAGGACTGGACCACTTCCGACAAGATCCGCAATGAGCTGACCGCGCTCGGTTTCCAGATCAAAGACACCAAAGACGGATTCGAATGGAGTATCTAAAGGACTTATGGTATAAATACGAAAAGCACGGAGTGATGGTACTCATCGCTCTGTGTCTTTTGTTGTTTATGGTCATCGGCATCGTCAAGTGTTCGCGCGGCGGTGAGAGCCAGGTACAGCCACAAACGGAGATTATCGAGGATCACATGGTCAAATACCCCGGCCGCACGTTCAGTTACAAGGACAAGTTCAATGACCTGCAATCCCGCCAGCACGCAGTAGCTTCGCAAATCGGTCTCCCTCGTCCGCCCAAAGACCGGGATGACGCGGCAAGCATGAAGAAGAAACTGCGGGAGATCAAAACCACAAACAATTATATCGTGGACAGTTTGACGCACTCTGTTCCTTACCTGATCCCTTCTGCGGCGCGCGAACTGGACAGTATAGGCGCCGAATGGGCGGACATATTAGCCCGGAACGGCTTGCCGCACTACCGCTTTTATGTCACTTCGGTACTTCGGACGGAAGAGGACATCCGGGCGCTTCAACGTAGCGGAAACATCAATTCCGTAACGCAATCCTGTCATTGCTACGGCACAACCTTTGACCTCGCATATATGCGTTATGATAAGGTAACGCGCACACGCGACTACGTACACGAGGACAACCTCAAATTAGTCCTCGGACAGGTCCTGTTGAATCACCAGAGAGCCGGAAAAATTTACGTCAAGTACGAGTGGAAACAGAGTTGCTTTCACATCACAGTTCGCCATTAAAAGACGATTTTTTTTGCTTAAAGTGCCTCTAATTGTCAAAAAACGCTACAAAGAGCGTTTTTTTTTGCGTATGTCATTTTTTTTTAGTAACTTTGCGCCCGATTTTGTATATTGGTAATTATGCGCATATGCGTATAATAATATAGAGGGAATTTGAAGGTAGTACGTAACATACTGGTTTTGGCATTGTTTTTGTTCGTAAATGGTCGTGTTTATGGGCAGAGTGCCGGCTTGCAACAGGAGTACCTCTGCGAGATCGGTCTTCAGGCGGGTGTGAGTTACTATGTGGGCGATGGCGCGAAACATATTTTTATGAATCCTCGCGAGGCGTATGGTGTCCTTTTTCGCTATAAGTTCAACAAGCGGTGGGCTATTCAGGCGAAACTGTCTGGCCAGCAAATCGCCGGAGATGTGTATAAAGAGCACATGATCAAAACAGACAAGATGTGGTCGAACCGTCTTCACCACGCCGATGCGATGGCTGAGTTCAACTTCTTCCGTTTCGGATCGGCGAACCGGTATGACAAGCGTATCCGCCCGTACACGCCGTATATCTTCTTGGGGTTAGGCGCCAGCGTTTATGAGGACATGACCGCTACCGGAATAAGAAAGATTACCTTCTCGGGCTTCATTCCCCTCGGTATCGGCTTCAAATGGAAGTTCCACGAGCGGTGGAATATGAACATCGCTTGGCAACACAACATCTTTTTTGCAGATGATATAGAGGCCCAGGAATGGCTCAATAATACGTATCACCTCAACGGTTGGAACTGGATGAACTGCGATATTACCGGCATGCTTACTGTGGGCGTCGTGTATGAGTTCCTGCCCAGGAAAAACCCTTGTAGAAACTGCAGTTATTAAGAAAATGGATTTGAAACAACAAATAGACAAAGCACGCCTTCCGAGGCACATTGCTATCATCATGGATGGTAACGGACGCTGGGCAAAGAAGCAAGGTCTGGCGCGTATGTTCGGTCACAAACAGGGTGTACAGACCGTGCACAACATCACCGTGGCGGCTACCGAATTAGGCGTGGAGTACCTTACGCTCTATACCTTTTCCACCGAGAACTGGAACCGCCCCAAAGAGGAAGTGGACGCATTGATGAACTTGTTGGTGGACACCATCGTCAAGGAGACACCGACGCTCATGAATAACAACGTCCGCCTCCAGACCATCGGAGACATTGACCGGTTGCCCGAAACCACGAAACAGAAGTTCTTGGGTTGCATCGAACAGACCTCCGTGAACACCGGCTTGACCATGGTCATTGCGCTCAGTTATTCCGCGCGTTGGGAGATAACCCGCGCTATGCAGGAAGCGGTGCGAATGGCGAAGAACTCCGACCTCCGACCGGAGGACGTGAACGAACCATTCGTTTCCTCACTGATGACCACTGCCGAAATGCCGGATCCCGATCTCCTGATACGAACCAGCGGCGAATACCGCATCAGCAATTTCCTGCTTTGGCAGTTGGCATACAGCGAGTTGTACTTCACCGATTGTCTCTGGCCGGAGTTCACACCGGAAGAGTTCTACAAGGCGATTCTCGATTATCAGAAAAGAGAAAGACGTTTCGGTAAAACCAGCGAACAGATCACTAAATAATAAGACACATTGCGTAAGTTTTTCACCATATTAGTTCTCGTTGCATTCTCCCTGCCCCTTTGGGCGCAGGACACCGTAGCCGTTCCCGGTACGTACGAACTGCCCGAGATTGAATACGGCATGAGCCGTAAGACATACGAGATAGCGAGCATCGAAGTGGAGGGCGCAGATAGTTACGACGATTTTGTACTCATCGGCTTCTCCGGTCTCGCTGTGGGAGATAAGATTGAAGTGCCCGGCGACCAGGTCACCAAGGCAATCAAGCGTTTCTGGAAACAAGGCCTTTTCTCCAACGTCAAGATCAAAGCCAAGAAAATTGAAGGCAACAAGATCTGGCTCGTCATTGAGTTGGAGCAGCGTCCGCGTGTGAGCGAGGTGCGTTACGAAGGACTCAAAAAGAGCGAAAAAGAGGATATCGAAGTAAAAGCCGGTATCCGGCAGGGTAGCCAGATGACACCGAACGTGGAGGACCACTGCAAGACCGTGATCAAGAAATACCTCGCGGAAAAAGGTTTCCACAACGCCGAGATTCATGTCATCCAGCGACCTGACCCCGACCATCCGGGCTATGTCAAAGTGCTTGTTGGTGTGGACAAAAAAGCCAAAACCAAAGTCGGCAAGATATACATCACCGGCAACGAGGCGCTGACGGATCTGGACATCAACAAGGCGATGAAAAAAACCAACGACGACAATATCATCAACCTCTTCCGAACCAAGAAATTCGTTCGCGAGGAGTACGAGAAAGATAAAGTTGCCGTGATCGAGAAATATAACGAGAACGGTTATCGCGATGCGTATATCGTGGCGGACTCCGTGGTACCGAACCCCGAGGATCCGACTCGCGTAGATGTCTATATGACCATCTCTGAGGGTAACAAATACTATATCCGCTCCGTTAAATGGGTCGGAAACACCGTCTATCCGTACGAACTGCTGGATATGACCCTTGGTGTCAAACCGGGCGACGTCTATAACCTCAAGACCCTCAACGACCGTCTGACCGGAGACGATGACGCTGTTGCCAAACTTTATACCGACCGCGGTTACCTCTTCTTCAACGTCGAGCCGGTGGAAGTGAACGTGGAGAACGACTCCATCGACTTTGAAATGCGTATGTACGAGGGCAAGCCCGCTACCATCAACGAGGTCAAAATCGTCGGAAACACCCGCGTGTACGAGCACGTCGTACGCCGTGAGCTCTATACCAAACCGGGTCAGTTGTACTCGCAATCCGATATTATGCGTTCGCTCCGTGAGTTGGCGCAGATGGGACACTTTGACCAGGAGAAACTCGTGCCGGATATTCAGCCGAACCCCGAAGAGGGAACAGTGGACATCACTTATCAGCTCCAGACCAAGTCCTCCGACCAGATCGAGTTCTCGCTCGGTTGGGGTGCTACGGGTCTTGTCGGCTCGCTCGGTCTCAAGTTCACCAACTTCGCTATCCAGAACCTCTTCAACAAGAAGTCGTACCGCATTGTGCCGCAAGGTGAGGGACAGACCTTCTCTATCAACGCGCGTACGAACGGTATCTATTACACATCCGTTTCGCTCTCTTTCCTGGAGCCTTGGCTCGGCGGTAAGCGCCCGAACAGCCTCAGCGCAAGTATCTATTTCGCGAACCAGACAGGTTATTCAAGCCGTTACCAGAAGGCGTACCAAAACCTCTATAACACCTATTCAAACTATTATTACTATTCCGGCAACAATAACTACTACCAGCAGTTAGCCGAATCGGAGGCGGATAAGGACCGTTACCTCCGGACGCTCGGTGTTTCAATCGGTTATGGTAAGCGTCTCCGCTGGCCGGATGATTATTTCACCTTCTATGGCGAGCTCAGTTATCAGATGTATATGATGAAGGATTGGCCTTACCTCTTGATCGCTAACGGTACATCCCATAACTTGGCGGTTAACCTCCAGTTGAGCCGTTCCTCCATTGATAACCCGATCTATACGCGCCGCGGTAGCCAGTTCACGCTGGGCGTCAAACTGACACCGCCTTGGTCGCTCTTCAGCGGTAAAGATTATTCCAAACTCACGGTGGCGGAGAAATACCACATGATCGAGTACCACAAATGGAAATTCTCCGGAAAAGTGTTCACGCCGCTTAGCCGTGACAGCAAGTTAGTGCTCATGACACGTGCAGAATTCGGTTATCTGGGACACTATAACATCAATGCCAAATCGCCGTTCGAGACCTTCTATATGGGTGGTGACGGTATGTCCAGTTACACCAGTTATTCCACCGAATACGTCGCTATGCGTGGTTATTCATCCGGATCGCTCACGCCGTATGACATGGTAACGGGACGTAATATGGGTTACCTCTATAATAAATTCACCATGGAGCTCCGCTACCCGATCACCCTCGAACAGAGTGCTACCATCTGGGCGCACGTCTTCCTCGAGGCGGGTAACTGTTTCTCCAACATCCAGGAGTATAACCCCTTCGACCTCAAGCGTTCTGCCGGTGTCGGTGTACGTATCTTCCTTCCGATGTTCGGTCTCCTTGGTATAGACTGGGGATGGGGATTCGATGCCATCAACGGATCCAAACAGTATAGCGGAAGCCAGTTCCACTTCGTCCTCGGACAAGAACTATAACCTCGAGATCACGAGATCACGTAATATCGAAAAAAATAACAGCAACAATGAAAAAATTATCAATTATCAATTATCAATTATCAATTATAATAGCAGCTCTGCTGTGTTGTGGCACGACTTTTGCTAAAGATCAGTCGATAGCCTATATCGACATGCAGTATATCCTCAAAAACCTGCCGCAATACGAGCAGGCGAACGAGCAACTCACAATGCTCTCCAAACGCTGGCAGAAAGAGATCGATGCCGCCCAGCAGGAAGCACGCGTCATGGCTACCAATTACCAGACCGAGCAGATCTTCCTCTCCGAGACCATGCGTACACAGCGCGAGCAGGAAATTGTGAAGAAGGAGCAGGAAGTGCTGGAACTCAAACGCAAGTATTTCGGTCAGGAAGGAGAACTCTACAAGAAACGAGAAGCACTCATCCGGCCCATACAGGATGATATATACACCGCTATTCAGGACCTGGCGAACGAGAAACGTATCGACATCGTCAAAGACCGCTCTGCCGATCCCTCGCTGATCTACATGTCCTCCAAACTGGACATCTCCGATCAGGTACTACAGAAACTCGGCGCAAAGTAACGCTGTTACCGACAGTCACCCGACGGCTGACCGACAGTAGAAGCCGATAAAACACGTAAATAACTATAAAATATATGAATATGAAAAAAATTATTATTGCCATCTTGCTGGCTCTGCCGATGATTGCCAGCGCACAGAAATTCGGTCACATCAACACCCAGGAGCTCTTTACGCAGATGCCGGAAGTAGCGCAAGTGAAACTGAAAATGGATACCATCAATGCCCAGTATGAAAGCCAGTTGGCTTCGATGCAGGAGGAAATTCAGAAGAAACTGCAAGACTATCAGGCACAAGAGGCTACTATGGCTGATGCTATCAAGCAAATCCGCCAACAGGAGCTTCAGGAGATGCAACAACGTATTCAGCTTTTCTATCAGACTGCTGAGCAGGACATCCAGCGTAAACAACAGGAACTCCTGACACCGGTACATGAGAAGATGGCGAAAGCAATCAAAGCTGTCGGCGAGCGCGAGGGGTATACCTATATCTTTGACAGCCAGGCGATGGTACATATCGGAACTGACGCTACGGATGTAACCCCGGCTGTTAAGAAGGAACTCGGTATCAAATAAATCGTAAATCGTAAATCGTCCAATCGTCAATATGGCCGATGGTTATTTGGAAAACCACTACGCCGAATACGAAAAGAAAAAGGCTGAGTGGCTCAAAAAGAAAAATTCTTATTCCTACAATTATGGTAGAAAAAATTCAACAAACGCTTCGCGATAGCTTGGTGGCGCGCTGGACGGTCTTGGTGTTGGTAGCATCGATGATGTTCTTCGCGTACATGTTCGTCGATATACTCTCTCCGTTGGCTTCGTTGCTCAACTCCTCGCTGGGTTGGGACCAGGGCGTCTTCGGTACATATGCGGCAGGTGAGTACCTGCTCAATGTCTTTGGTTTCCTTATTATCGCTGGTATCATCCTCGATAAGATGGGTGTCCGTTTTACCGGTCTGCTCTCCGCTTCGCTTATGGTGATCGGAGCCGCCATCAAGTACTGGGGTATCTCCTGGACGGACGCCAATACCGTGGAATGGCTCAATGCATGGTGGCCTTCTATGCCCGGATCGGCTAAACTGGCGATGTTCGGTTTCATGATCTTCGGCTGCGGATGCGAGATGGCAGGTACTACGGTTAGTAAGATCCTCGCCAAGTGGTTCAAAGGCAAAGAGATGGCTTTGGCAATGGGCTTGGAGATGGCTATCGCACGTCTCGGCGTCTTTGCTGCTATGTGGCTGTCTCCGATCTTCAGCGAGAAATTTGCGGTGGACGGCACGAATTCCGTTACCGCTCCGCTGCTCTTTGCGTCGGCATTGCTCGTCATCGGTCTCCTCAACTTCTTCGTCTTCACCATCATGGATACGAAGTTTGACAACCAACTCGTGGCGATCGGCGAAATGACCGCACAGAAAGACCCGGAGGATGAGTTCCATGTATCTGACCTCGGTCAGATCTTCAGCTCGAAGATGTTCTGGATCATCGCGCTCCTTTGCGTGCTCTATTATTCCGCCATCTTCCCCTTCCAGCGTTTTGCTACGAACTTCCTCGAAGAGACACTCTCTATCTCCAATGCCGAGGCGGCAGGACTCTTCAAGTGGTTCCCGATTCTCGCGATGGTGTTGACGCCGTTCCTCGGTGCGTTCATCGACTACAAGGGTAAAGGTGCTTCGATGATGCTCCTTGGCGCAGTAATCATGATCGTTTGTCATTGTATCTTCGCCTTCGTTCTGCCGGCTTATCCCTCCAAGACGCTTGCCCTCATTACGATCCTTGTTCTGGGTGTCAGCTTCTCGCTCGTTCCGGCATCCATGTGGCCTTCCGTTCCGAAGATCATTGACGAGAAAGTGCTCGGCTCGGCTTACTGCCTCATTTTCTGGGTCCAGAATATCGGTCTTTGCCTTGTTCCGTTGCTCATCGGTAAACTGCGTGTGGCTACGGACGGCTACCTCGTCCCGATGATCGTCTTCGCTTCCTTCGGCGTCCTGGCTTTCCTGCTCAGCCTTGCCCTCAAGATCGAAGACCGCCGCAAAGGATACGGACTCGAGTTACCGAACAAAAAGAAATAACCTTTCGAGAGGAAAACTCTAAAGAAAAAGCGCAAATTTTGCGCTTTTTCTCTTTTTTCTTGCATATGTCAAAAAAAAGTTGTAACTTTGCACCCATAAATGATAATTCATCCATGGAAAAAACGCTTATTTCTGTAATCGGTGGCGCGAACGTAGATCTGTCGGCTACGCTTCAGGACACCTTTATCGCAGCAGATTCTAACCCCGGTCATATCGATGTGGGATATGGGGGTGTGGCGCGCAATATTGCGCACTATCTCACCTTGTTTGGTACACGCACACAGCTGCTGACCATCTTTGGCGGCGATTTGTTCGGCGGTTTGCTGCATGATTATTGCAAGCAAATCGGTATTGACGTGCATCTCTCCGAACGGGAAAGCAGCCTTCGATCCGGTCTTTACCTCTGTATCAATAATCGAGGCGGAGAGATGATTGCCGGCGTGGCAGACACAGACGCCATTATGACCATTACCCCTGAGTGGCTCGCCAAACGCTTTGGAGAAATCAACTCCTCCGATTATGTGGTGGTGGATGCCAATGTACCCGAAGAATCGATCCGGTGGCTCATGGAGAACGTAACAGTGCCGCTGTTCATTGATGGTGTCAGTTCCGCCAAGGCGCACCGCGTGACAGACGCTCTGAAAAAAGCCAAACTGCCATATCTTCACACCCTCAAACTAAACCTCAAAGAGGCACTCTATATAACCAATACACAGAATTATTCAGATGCCGCACAACAACTGATTAACCTCGGTATAGCACATGTCTATATTACCCTTGGCAGCGAAGGCGTTTATTGCCGGACAGCAACAGAAGAAACACTCTTCCCTGCCCTTCCGGTGGAGATGGTGAACAACACCAACGGCGCCGGAGATGCGTTCCTTGCAGGAGTGGTTTATGCCCACGCAAAAGGCATTGAATTCCCCAAAACGGCACAATACGGACTGATGGCGGCACGAACCGCTATCATGTCTCCAAACGCGGTTAACCCCGATGTTGCAAATATCTTATTATAATGACCAATACATATCTTTCCGTATCTAAAGAAGTGGAAGAAGCGCTGAAAGCCGGAAAGCCGGTTGTGGCTTTGGAATCCACTATTATCAGCCACGGAATGCCTTATCCACAGAACGTGGAAACGGCGCTCCGGGTGGAGCAGACAATCCGCGAAAACGGAGCTGTCCCGGCCACTATTGCCATCATCGGAGGCCAACTCAAAGCCGGCTGTACGCCCGATGAAATCGAGTATTTAGGCAAGAAAGGGCAAGCCGTGACCAAAGCATCCCGGCGTGACCTCCCGGTGTTGATTGCCCGCAAAGAGGACGGTGCTACTACCGTCACTACGACGATGATCATTGCGGCGATGGCGGGCATCAAGGTGTTTGCCACCGGCGGCATTGGCGGTGTACACCGGGGCGCGCAACAGACTTTCGACATCTCCGCCGACCTCGAAGAATTAGCACAAACGCCGGTAATGGTGGTCTGCGCAGGTGCCAAATCTATTTTGGATCTCGGCCTGACGCTGGAATATCTGGAGACCAAAGGCGTGCCCGTAATAGGTTATCAGACCGATGAACTGCCGGCGTTCTACACCCGTCACAGCGGTTTTGGGGTCGATTACCGTATTGACAGCCCCGAAGAATTAGCCGCGGCTTTCCAAGCCAAGATCAACTGCGGACTCAAAGGAGGAATGTTGGTTACGAATCCTATCCCGGAGCAGTACTCCATGCCCAAAGAGGTCATTGACGCTGCCATAGAACAGGCGCTCAAAGAGATGGACGAAGCCGGCATCCACGGCAAACAATGCACGCCGTTCCTCTTGGCGAAAATAAAAGATATCACCGGCGGAGACAGCCTTGCCTCCAACATCCGCTTAGTACTCAATAACGCGCGCCTTGCCGCACAGACAGCCTGTGCGCTATGCGCCATCAACAACGATTAATAACTGTTTCAATATGAAAACAAACCATTCCATCGCGATTTTGGTACTTTGTACTTTGTCCCTTTGTACTTCCTTCACCTCCTGCCACAAGCCCCTGCACGTCCGTAGTGTGACCACGGAAGCAATACCCGTGGATGCCTCGGCGGACGCTATACAAGACACCGCCTATTTGGCGCAATTAGCGCCCATTAAAGCGAACTTGGAGAAAGAGATGAACGAGCCGCTGGGCTATGCTCCGGAGGCGTTGTGGGTCAAAGTTCCCGAATGCCCGATGCTGAACTGGGCAAGCGATGCGCTGTGGGAAGCCGCCAAACAGCACTATGACGGTAAAGTGGACATCGCCGTGGTGAATATCGGAGGTATGCGTTGCTCATGGCCCGCAGGACCTGTTACTATAGGAAACGTGTTCGAACTCATGCCTTTCGATAACCGCCTCGTCGTGCTGACGCTCAAAGGCGCAGATCTCCTGGATCTGTTTCAGGCGTTTGCGGATTATGGCGGACAAGGTGTTGCGGGAATGCGTATGAGTGCTGTAAACGGCAAACTGACCGATGTAACGATCGAGGGCAAGAAAGTGAATCCGAAGGCGGATTATACCGTGGCTACGAGCGATTATCTCTCCGGCGGAGCAGACCATATGGAGGCGTTGACGCGTTATACCAACTATTGGAACAGCGACCTCCTGATACGGGATTTGTATATCCAAGCCGTGCGTGACCAAGACACCATTCGCGCCGTGGTGGACGGACGAATGAACATCCGATAAGCCAAGAGTGAACTCTAAAAGATCCCTTTTCCGGTGAGATGAACGCCTTCGGACGTGATTTCCATTTGGATCGTCGAATGCATCCGGATCGGTAAATTATACTCCACGTGCCCCACAGGCGCGTTGAAAAGAACGGGGTAGTCGTAGTCTGCGACTGCCTCTTTTATTGTCTCATAGACCGTGCATCCCATCAAAGGATCATCTTCACAATCCGTGAATTGCCCGACAATTAGACCGCTCAAATGCGCTAAAACACCGCTCATTTTGAGATTGCGGACCATTCGGTCAATATGGTAATGACGCTCGCAGATATCCTCAATGAGCAGAATAGGGAATTGCTCGCGGAAGAGTTCGTCCCTCAGCCCGTAGCGAGTGCCTTGTAGTCCGTATAGTACGGACAAATTACCGCCCACAATCGGAGCAAAAGCCGCTCCGTTACGATTCAAGGGGTGCGCCGGCCAGTAATAATCCATCCGCTCATCGGCTAAAAGGCTCCGAAAAGCCTGTATCGGCTCGCTGTCTTCCGGCAACGTAGCGATGTGTTTGCACATGATTCCGTGGATCGAGAACTGGTCGCTGTATGCCGATAACTGATGCAAGGCGGTAATGTCGCTGAAACCGATAATCGGTTTGGTAACAGGCGGCACTTGGTCAATGATCCGTTGCAGACCATAACCGCCGCGGGAACAAAGGATGAAATCCACCTCCGGATCACGCAACGCTTCTGCCAGATCTGCCAGACGGTCTTGGTCGGTTCCTGCAAAGCGACCCCATTTGTCACGCGCGTGCGCGCCCTCGCTCACTTTATACCCCCATGCACACAGGCGCGCGGAAGCTTGCTCGATGTACATCGGGTCTATCGCACCCGATGGAGAGATAATTCGAATATGTTTCATCCTTTTCTGCTTTTAATTACTTTATTTTCCCTTGTGTTTTTTGCGTCTGATCCGCTGGTGATTTCGATACAAACACGATAGATACACGTTAGATATACGATAGATACACGTTAGATACACGTTAGATATACGATACATTCAGATACCCTCGTGATAACATCGTGATAGGAGATATAGGATTTTTTTTAATTAAAAACAGCCTCACTCCGTTAAGAGCAAGGCTGTTTATGTATTTTACGTTCCGTTGCTCGTTCCACCAACGGTTGGTCCGTTTATGTTACATCTGCGGAGCACCCTCTTTGAGCACGCGGGCGATTATTTCTACAGCTTCGTCGATAACCGGCTCTGTGTGGGTGGCCATGAGCGTAGTGCGGAGGAGACATTCTCCCTCCACGCACGCCGGCGCGATAACAGGGTTCACATAGACGCCCTCGTCGAACATCTTCTTGCCATAATACAGCGTATCGAGCGTTTTATAGGTGAAGATAGGCACGATCGGTGTCGGCGCCTCAATAATCTTCACTCCGGCTGACAACAGCTGCTTCTGGAAGTATTTAGCGATGTTCATAAGGCGTGTCGGACGCTCGGGATCTTGTTGCAACTGGTGCAAGGCTTCGAGAGCCGTAGCGGCAGAACAAGGCGTGATCGAGGCGGAGAAGATGAACGGACGGCTCACATGGCGTAACCAATCGGCTACACGGTGAGAGGTCAGCATACAGCCTCCGATGGATGCCAATGATTTGGAGAAAGTCAGCATCGTGATATCCACCTTGTCGGTCAGCCCGAAATGCGCTGCTGTACCGCGGCCGCCGGGACCCAGAACACCAAAGCCGTGGGCATCGTCAACCATCACACGAGCACCGTATTTCTCCGCTAACGCACAGATCTCCGGCAGTTTACAGATGTCTCCACGCATGGAGAAGACACCATCGGTGATGATTAACTTACCTGCATTCTCAGGAATAGACTTGAGTTGACGCTCTAAATCCTCCATGTCGGAATGACGGTAACGAAGCACTTTGGCGTAACTGAGACGGCATGCATCGTAGATAGAAGCGTGGTTTTCGCGGTCATTGAGGATATAATCATCCTTTCCGGCGATAGCGGAGATGATGGCGAGGTTGGTTTGGAAACCCGTCGAAACGGTCATACACTCCTCGTAGCCGGTGAATTCCGCTATTTCGCGCTCCAACTGAAGATGCAAGTCAAGCGTACCATTCAGGAAACGACTTCCGCTCACACCGGTACCGTATTTGTCCAGCGCCTTGTGACCGGCGGCAATAACCGCCTCGTTTTCAGTGAAACCGAGGTAGTTATTGGAACCGAGCATGATCACACGGTGATTCTCCATTTGCACGATCGGAGCCTGACGGCTCTCCAACTCGTGGAAATACGGATAGATACCTAATTTGCGAACGTATTTGAGCGTCTCAAAATGGTCGCATTTTTCAAATAAATCCATAAAGGAATTTACGATTTTACGATTTACGATTTACGAAATTAAAGAACATTGAGCTCTTTTAAGATCGCGGTTGTTTTGCGAACGGCTGCTTCAGACTCGTGCAGTTTAGCGCGCTCAGCGTCGCTGATGTTCAACTCGAGAATCTTCTCAATACCGTTCTTACCGATGATACAAGGAACACCGATGGTGATATCCTTCATGCCGTACTCGCCTTCGAGGGCTGCGGAGCAAGGAATCATCTTCTTCTGGTCCTTGATAATCGCCTCAGCTACCGAAGCAGCTGCTGCTCCCGGAGCCATCCATGCGGAAGTACCGAGCAGACCGGTCAAGGTAGCACCGCCGACCATAGTGCTCTTTACTACGTTCTCCAACTCCTCGTCGCTCAGGAACTCCGATACATTGATTCCTTTGTAAGTGGTGTAGCTGGTCAGAGGAATCATCGTGGTATCGCCGTGACCACCGATTACGAAACCGTCCACGTCGTTTGCGTTGCACTTCAGAGCCTGGCTCAGGAAGTATTTGAGACGTGCGCTGTCGAGTGCACCACCCATACCGATGACGCGGTTACGCGGCAGACCGAGTGCATGAAGTGTCAGATAAGCCATCGTGTCCATCGGGTTGGATACAACTACGAGGATTGCGTTCGGGCTGTATTTGAGCACCTGGTCGCATACAGACCTCACAATACCTGCGTTTACACCGATGAGCTCCTCACGGGTCATACCCGGTTTACGAGGCAGACCGGAAGTGATGATCACTACATCCGAACCGGCTGTCTTGCTGTAATCATTGGTTACACCCTCTACTACGGTATCAAATCCCATCAATTGAGCGGTTTGCATGATATCCATAGCTTTACCCTCGGCAAAACCCTCTTTGATATCAATCAAACATACCTCGTTGGCTACTTCGTTTACTGCCAACACATTTGCGCACGTTGCTCCAACGTTTCCTGCGCCTACAACTGTAACTTTAGACATAATTGTGTATGAATTTTAAGATGTTATTAGTCCTGTTTTGGCTTTCGGGTAACTCTGCGTCACGCTAAAAGCGTGCAAAGTTACTATTTTTTTTTGAAATATACAAATATATGTCAATTTTTATACAAAAAATTTGCTCTTTTTTAAGAATATTGCGCTAAATACTCTTGTTCGGGCTGTCCGGGCGTCGGAATAAGCTCTATTTGGCAATCCAAAGAGGAGGATTGCGGAGCCGTCTTTTTGAGCAATCCGAGAGCATGCAGATCCATGATGGTCGAATAGCCGGAACGGGCAATGATACGTTTGGCGTTTTTGAGCAACGGCACTAATTCCGCGTCACTCAGATAAGGGATCATAGTGATGTTTCCCCGCTTGAAGCGCGTGTTCGGACGTCCCGGAAGACCTTGAATAATGACAACCGGCTCATCGGTGCTTTTGTAACGGGCTACGATCTCGTTCTCTAATATCGTTCGCTGGGGCTCCAACCCGCTAAGAACAGCCACCACCATCCGCCTTTCGTTTGCATCGCGGACTTCCATGTCTGAAAACCGGCTGAGAGGTCCGATATACTTGATTGTACCTTGTACCTTCTCCCTTTGTCCGTTGAGATGGCTTAACTCACCCGCCAAACTGCGGGAGAAGTCTTCGTAATCAGGCACCCACACTTCCTTAAACCGCTTGTATATACGTGCATGAAGGCGCTCCGCAAGAGGTTCCAGCCACCGCCAGCCCTTGGGCAGAAAAATATGCAGTTGGTGGGTCATATAGACGCACTCCGTTTTATCGCTATACAAACCGAACCGGTTATCGGAGACCACCCGGTCGATGTGTTCTTCTTTTAGAACGGCTTCCAACAGCGCGTGATCCTTGATCGACCACGATACCAAATGCGGCAAAGCACGCACCATCGCCCACACTTGGCGGTTGCCGGCACTATACCGTAGCCGCAGCGGGGCAAGATACACATATCGTAATTGGGGGAAATGGCGGCGCAGGAGCGTCAAACTGTCTCCGTCACCGCCTAAAATGACCTCGTGTCCCTCTGCTATAAATGAGCGTATCAACGGTACACATCGGCTGGCGTGACCGAGACCCCAATTCAAAGGTGCTACGAGAATCTTCATGTGATTTGATGATTGAGAATTGACAATTGAGAATTTTTATGCAGAGACGATCACATCGTAACCTTTTTGGCGAAGCGGAGTGGCAATTCGCTCCATTTCATCGGGAGAAATCTTCTCCAAATGTTCCTCCGGTGTCTTGCGGTCAATGACGTAAATCATAATCTGTTTAGGCTTCAATTCATCCACCGCTTGATACCATGCCGCCAACTCCTCAGGAGTCGTATTATCGATGATTTCACCGTTATGTTCGCCTCTTAGGAAACAAGTCTGCAAGGTAAAATCTCCCTTGAATTGTGCCAAGTACCGAATAATGGTCTTGACCTCTAATTGTTCGTTCACGGGCTTGTCAATTCGGTGCATCATGGTGTCTGTAGCCGCATCAAGTTTCAGAATGCGGTTGTCGCATAGTTTGAGGGCATCCACCACCTCTTTCCGTCCAAGTTGCGTAGAGTTGCTCAAAACGCTCACTTTTGCCTTCGGACAATAGGTGTCCCGGAGCACACAGGTATCGCGGATTATTCCGATGAAATCGGGATGAATGGTAGGTTCGCCGTTCCCGGAAAAGGTGATCACATCGGGTACTATCTGCTCCTTCTGCAATGCCTGTAATTTGGTTTCCAACGCGGTTTTGATCTGCTCGCGCGTCGGCAAAACAGGATGGTTCACCGGCTCATTCCAACCACACTCGCAATAGACGCAGTTGAAGGTGCATAATTTGTGCTCCAAAGGCATAATCTCCATGCCGAGACTGATTCCTAACCTTCTGCTATGTATCGGCCCATAGGCTATTTCGCTGAACAACATATGCTAAACACTTATCACTCTGTTTCCTAATATCTTACAAATCATATTCCGTTGCTCCAATAACTGGGGCTGGTATTTCAATAATTGCATTTGGCGTTCCCAATTCCCGGTAGCTTGCGCGTCTTTGAGCTCGGCATCCACTTTCTCTATCTGCATGTTGATAACCGTCAGCTTGATCTCGTATATCAAGCGCACCACTAATTCGCCTAATTTGAGGTCTTTCTCGGAACTGGCAAAGCGGTATTTCTCAGCAATCATTTCTACTGCGAGCGAAGAAATCTGCGGATTCGGATGGAACTTATAGAATGTCTCCGCTTTGAAACCTTCATCCTGGAAATGCCGGTTAAACTCATCGATCATCTCCTGATAGACCGGTCTCGGTGCTTGAATACCATCGTTCGCCAATGTGCCGATAATCACTTCTCCGATGCTGTAAATATCGCCATCGACCTCCATTTTCTGCTCTCCGTAACGCACAATCAACTGGATGAGATTATAGTAATTCTGCTCCAAAGCAGAAGCCGGTTGAACCGATGGAATCGGCGATTTTGCATTGGGCGTTGCCGGCTCTTGCGGTGTTTCTACGGGGTGCGCAAACACCTCTTCTTTCGTTTGGGCTTTGTTGATCTCCTCTACTTTCTTTTTGCGCAAGTTCACCACTTCCGTAGTGAGCGTCTTTTCGCTGATATGTAACCGTTCTGCGGTGTCTTTGATATACACCTGACGCGTAATCATATCCGGAATAATGGCGATGGACGAAGTGATATCTTTGATGAGCGCGGCACGCTTGAACGGATCATCGCCGGCGTCCTTACTCAGCAAGGCGGATTTGAACCGGATAAAGTCCGTTTGATGCTCTTCTATATACTGAATAAACTCGGTGGAATCGTGAGTTTGTGCATAACTGTCGGGGTCTTCTCCGTCTGGCAGTAACACCACTTTGACGTTAAATCCGGCTTCGAGGAACATATCAATACCCCGCAACGCGGCATGAATACCCGCTGCATCGCCGTCATAGAGCACCGTGATATTGGACGTAAAGCGTTTAATGAGCCAAATCTGCGGCTTGGTCAACGCCGTTCCACCGCTTGCCACCACGTTCTCAATGCCCGATTGGTGCATGGAAATCACATCCATCTGACCTTCTACCAGATAACATTTATCCATGCGGGCAATGGACTGTTTGGCTTGGAAAAGGCCGTATAACTCGTTGGTTTTGGAGTAGATAATCGAATCAGGCGAGTTCACGTATTTACCCACCTTGTCGTTCTTCTTGAGAATACGTCCGGCGAACGCCACAGGCTTGCCGCTGACCGTAAAAATAGGAAAGATCACGCGGTCACGGAAACGGTCATAAAGCCTGCCGTCTTCGCTCTTTCCCACCACGCCGACACCGATCTTGGTATCTACATTATTGATAATAAACTCATCCTTGAAACCTTTCTCTTTGAGCGTTTTAGCCAACGGATTGCCATGTTCGGGGGAATAGCCGAGCTGGTATTTCCGGATGATATCATCGCGCAAACCGCGTTCGCGGAAATACTTCAGACCGATTGCTTGTCCCTCCCGGGTATTCCACAACTGGTCTTGAAACCATTTGTTGGCAAAATCGTTGACCACGAACATAGACTCGCGGTTATCCTGGCGTTGCTGCTCTTCGGCGGTCAGTTCGCGTTCTTCAACCTCGATGTGGTATTTTTTGCCCAATTGTTTGAGTGCTTCCACATAACTGCACTGCTCTATCTCCATGATGAATCCGACCGCGTTTCCACTTACGCCGCAACCGAAACACTTGTAAATACCTTTCGACGGGCTGACGGTGAACGACCCGGTTTTCTCATTGTGGAAAGGGCACAGACCGATCAAGTTCGCGCCTCTTTTGCGCAAACTGACATAATCGCCCACGACGTCTTCAATCTTTGCCGCCGCATGGATTTTTTCTATGGTTTCTCGAGGGATCACAAGTTACAATGCACAATTCACAATGCACAATTATCAATTACTCCTCGTACCATAAATACATACCGATCTTTATGGACCACTGGTCCAAACGGCCGCGGGTATAACGATCGTATGTTTGTCCTAAAGCATTCACAAACTTCTGATGAGCGTGCGGATTTATCAAACCGAAATCATATCCGCCGCGCACAAAATAACGCTTATACTGGAAACCGGCTCCCACACCCCATGTTACATTCAGACGCCGCAAATCCTCGTTGTATTCGGGGCTTAACTCCGAATGAACGTCATAGCGGTTGGTTTTCGTGGTGGTCGTGTGTATATCGCCGTAGATATCTGTTTCTTGTACTTCCAAACGGGAGTTGTACGCTACACCGCATTGCAGGGTCGGACCTGTATAGAGAATAATATAGGTTTCGCGTGCCAGCTCAAACTTATACTGCCAATCGACGAAAACCTCAAACTCATAATACATCGTATGGGTTTGTTCGCGCGGATAATCTCCGATGAGTCCTTTTCTTTTCCACGCAGTATGTCCACCTGCCATCGTGTAATTAATACCCATCGAACTACCGAAACCGGCAATGTAACTGGCATCGTACGTCAATCCTATCTTGACACCGTTCAATTTGGTTACATTGACCATTGAATCTTTCGGAAACGACGTACTCGGATCATTGAGCCGCAAAATAGGTTGCGCCCATCCGATCTGAATACCTAAGCCCTGGTGGGGCAGATCAATAGCTCCTGCACTCACAGCCACCAAGGCAACAAACAGTGTTAATAATACTTTCTTCATATTGTTATTTTCTTTTCAATTATCAACTAATTATCAATTTTCAATTTTCCTGAACACATCCTTCGGATCGGTCGGCCGTATCTCTTCTGCCCAGAAGAACGAAGCTAACTTGTCTCCTCCGCCCGGTATCTGATCCATAGGATAGAGAATGCCGGTGGTCTCTTTGGTGAAGAGAATATGGTGAATTTGGCGTTTCTTGATAAACATACGGATAAAACTGCTCTCGGTAGTGTTCATTCCCACATACCCACCATCACTTTCTTTCGGGAAATAGATCGTCAAAGCGTTTCCGCTCATGTCCACTAATTTAACCTCTCCTTCTTCCATAAAAGCCGTCACTTCTTTGCCGCTCATCTGGTTAAAAAAGTCGATGGAATCGGCCATAACGCATAATGCGTTGCCTTCTCCATAGGCTTTGCTGACCGTTCCGTTCTCGATATAAACGATCATGCTGTCAGCGGATATCTGCTGGTTTTCCGACCAGCAAACCGGTTTCACATAGAGATGGATCGTGGAATCTGAACCGAAATAGACCATCGAGTCACACACCATCTGCATATCGTCCCGATAGACGCGTACGCTATGATGCGCGCGGACACGACGATACGTACTATCCATCCGCGCGCTATCGGTATAATGTTGCTCTTCGGTAAAGAGCGTATCGGCGTGGATATAGGTGTAATGTTCCTCGTCCGACCAATCCACCATCAGCGCGCTATCCGTCGCAAAACCGCGGCTGTCCTCCTCCCACATCTTACCCACATTGCCGTAAAGCGTTGTTTGGCGCGTGGAATCAACGATCTCCATCTGACCGAGTGCATCCCCGAAACCGCCCAGTTTATCATAAAAAATCTCGTCTCCGGTCATCATTTTTCCATCCGCATGGTGAACGACCGAACGGTCATACAGCGCACAGCGTTCCGTCTGTGTATTATACCATCCGCGCGAGGTATGAATATCCGTTTCCTCCTCATAGACAATATCCGTCGGACTCACTAAATCCGCCACTTTGGTCTCCGTATTATATAATAAGGTGTCGCTGGTCAGCACAAACCGAGGATTAGTCAGCGTCACATTCTTGCTAAACACCGCCGTTTTGGTCTTCGGGCGGTAATTGCCGCGAACCGATACCAGCGTATTGAGCGAGTCCTGCACTTGTCCGCCGGCGAAATACCAGGCAATATCCGCCACACGGTCATAGTTCAAACTGTCGGTGGTCAGGATCGTCGGGTTTTCATCTGCACGCCCATGAATCATCTTCACATGTTTGCGCATGCGCGCCAGTTTGGTGTTGCCGTCATAAAACAGTTTGTCTCCAAAGCCCTGCAAAGTATCGCCTTGTACAAACCGCACATGACCGAACGCGTCCAATGAATTGGTCTTTTCGTAAAAATAGGCGCTGTCGCAATACATCTTCATATCATCGTGGCGGAAGACCACATTGCCTTTCAGAATCTGGGCGTCTTCGATGCGCTCCTGATCAAAATTCAAAGTCTCCGACCGCTCTAAATACACCATCGTCTGCGCTTTGGCAAGCATAGGAATAAGGACAAAGGACAACAGACCGAATAGCATCGGACGGATTATTCTTGTCTTTATTCTGTTGGCGCGCATAGGGTCTTAATGTATCCAGTTGGGGTATTCGAAATCACAGCCTTGCCATTCCGGCGAAATCTGCACAAACGTCGATTTCTGCTTTTTGATGATCCAGTCATGCAGGAACTCAGAACTCATCTTCTGCTCCAGCATCGCTTTAATCGTCTGAAAATCATCGGTCAGGTTAGCGCGGTGTACATCCGTTTTCTTCTTCACTTTCACGATAGCGCACACCTCGCGGTTCTTGGTCTGATCCATCATCACAAAGGGTTGGGACACATCTCCTTCTTTGAGCGTGTAGATCTGTTTGGCTATCTCCGGCGCCAAGTCCTGATACTCAAACTGGCTGCTACCGGTATTGGGGTTAATCATCAAACCGGCACTCATCACCGTGTTCTTATCTTCCGAGAAACGAACAACCGCCTGTTCAAACTGCAAACTGTCGGACATGATCAACTGCCGGATGGTATCCAGACGCTGGATGGCATTCACCTTGTCCGTTGCGCTGATGCGCGGCCGCAAAAGGATATGACGACAGTTGATGCGTTCGCCTTTTTTCTCGATCAATTGGATAATATGGTAGCCGTACTCGGTCTGCACAATGCGGCTCACGCGTTTCGGGTCATTGAGGTTAAACGCCACTTCCGCGAACTCCGCCACCAGTTGTCCTTTGCCCACAAATCCCAATTCACCGCCGCGCTTGGCGCTCTCCGTATCTTCGGAATACAGACGCGCCAACATACCGAAATCGGCTGTTCCGTTCTGCACACGCTCCGTGAACTCACGCAGACGCTGCTTGATACGCTCTGTCTCCTCCACCGGCACAGGAGGCTCGAAACTGAGAATCTGCACTTCCACTTGTGCCGGACGCATCGGGATGGAGTCCACCGGCAGCGAGTTGTAGTATCGACGTATATCCGCCGGCGTCGGTTTGATGTCCGCCGTCAGTTTTTGCTGCATCTGCTGGATAATCATCTGGTTACGTACACCCACCATCATCTCCTCGCGAATCTCGGAGGTCGGCTTGCGGAAATACTCCTCCATCTTCTCCTTGGATCCGATTTGGTTGATGTAATAATTGATACGCATGTCCACTTGGTGGCTCACGCTGGACTCATTTGCCACCACCGAGTCAATCACCGCCTGGTGTAAAAAAAGTTTCTGCACTGCCAACTGCTCGGGTATGACGCAATACGGATCGCCGTGGATCTGCTGTCCTTCGTATTGGGCGCGCAGACGCTCTTCCTCCACTTCGCTGCGGAGAATAGCTTCGTCACCCACCACCCATATCACTTCATCAATCACACCTTTCGTCTGCGCTTGAGCCGTCAGGCTAAGCGCCAAAAGCACTATGATACTACTTTTCGAAATATTCATTTTCTCAATTCTTTATTCATAAAACTTAACCTCGCCGCTCTCCACAGCCTCTTCATAGAGACGTTCTCGCTCGCTTTGCAGAAACTCCACCTGTCTTCCGCTGAGGATGATCCGCTCGATCTGCGGACGCGCATATTCAACCGGCATCTGTTCGCCGCGCAGATGTTTGCCGGTCACTTGGACGATATAGGTCTTCAAACTATCCGACACCTCTATCTGGTCTTTCGTACGCAGACGGCTTTCCATTTCCGTACGCTCAATGGGCATCCGGGAAATGAGATCCGTGGTAGTCAGCCATTTGTCTGTAAAGAGTTCGTAACCGCTGGCGTTCTGATAGGCATATTTCTCGATGTCATCCAAGGATTGCTGCGTCAGCCATTTGCGCAGCGTCTCAATCTTCGGTGCATCATTGGGCACCACTACCAGCATGCCCTTCAAAATACTCTCATCTAATTTGAAGCGGTCGGGCATTTGGTTATACACTTTCTCCACCGCCGAATCCGCCACCGTCTTGGGCATACGCCGCTCAATCAGATACTCCTCATAGGCATGCACATACAGCGTCCGGCGATAATCTTCCACCAAACTCTCCAACTCCGGCAGTACTTTTGCTCTGGAGTTATCATACACCAACATATCTTTCGCCCATTGGGAGATATATTGTTCCGCAATGCGTGCGCTATCCTGAGGAGACAATCCAAGGGTCAACGCGTCTAAGGTAGAGCCGTACAGATAATGACCGTTCACCTCCACTTTCGCGCCGGCCTGATGTTGTTTCTCGAAGGCATGACAACCGCTCAGCAGCAATGCCAAAACAACCGGTATATATTTCATTTTTTTCATCATACGCAAATTTGGGTGCAAAGGTACTAAAAATTTTGCATATATGCAAATTTATCTACTTTTTTATTGTGTATAAGCGGTGTCCGTCCACCTTTTCATACACTTTTGGCAGTTTTATCGCCGGAGCAGCTACTCCTTCGCCGATTTTCAGTTCCGGCGCAACCTCTACATGTATCTCATCCCAAATACCGGTTTCCAATATATGATTTAGAAGTGTCGTTCCACCTTCCACCAGAATGGAGTGAATATTGCGTTTCGCCAAATCATCCGTGATAAACGGCCAATCGGTGTGCTCGCGATACACGATGGTCTTGGTTTCTCCGCCGACAAATGGCTTATTTTTTCCGGTTTCATCGGAAAAAATCCGTGCGTCCTGCGGAATCCGGTTATGACGATCCACCGTCACGCGGATAGGGTTTCTACCCTCCCAATGGGTATTCAACAGCCGCGGATTATCCAATAGCACCGTATTCGTTCCTACCATAATCGCCATATTCTCCGCACGCATCTTGTGTACTATTTTCTTCGTTTCCGGCGTCGAAATAGCCAAAGCGCCGTTCAGATGCTCCTTTGTCCCTTGTCCTTTGTCCCTTTGTATATCAATAAACCCGTCGGCTGTTTGTGCCCATTTCAGGATGATGTACGGACGTTTTTTCTCGTGCAGACACAAAAAACGCTTGTTTAACTCGCGGCATTCCTGTTCCATCACACCCACTACCACTTCTATTCCCGCATCGCGCAACATCTGTACGCCTTTTCCGGCTACCAAAGGATTAGGATCCAGCATGCCGACCACTACCCGACCCACACCTTTTTCTATGATCAGTTTCGCGCAAGGTGGTGTCTTGCCATAATGAGAACATGGCTCTAATGAAACAAACAGCGTGCATTGAGACAAATTGATATCCCGATATTCCGATTTCTCGAAGTTTCGGAAACAATTGACTTCCGCATGCCCCTCACCGTATTTCTCATGCCATCCTTCCGCTACAATAATCTCCTTGGTATTTTGTCCCTTGTCCTCTTGCTGAAACACCAACACGGCTCCCACCATCGGATTAGGAGCCACATAATACTCGCCGCGGCGGGCAATTTCGATACAATGTGCGATATAATTTGCGTATTCCATTTTTTTTTTGTAATTTTGCAGCGATTTTTAATTAAAATGACAAATATCCAGTCTCAAATATCAAATCTCCAATCACAATTGGAGGCGGTCTATCCGAAGGACGAAGCGCTTGCGCTCGCATGGTGGACAATGGAGGAAATGACCGGTCTTTCCCGCACTCAATTGCAATTCGGGTGCAAAGATACAACTTTTTCTCCATATATGCAAGAAAAGTTACGAGAAAATATTTCTCGTCTGCTCCATTTTGAGCCGGTTCAGTATATTTTCGGTCATACATTATGGAACGGATTGGACCTCAAAGTCACTCCTGCCACCCTTATTCCCCGTCCCGAAACCGCCGATTTAATCGAACAAATCTCAAATCTCAATTCTCAAATCTCAAATCTTAAATCACCCGTCAAGGTGTTAGATATCGGAACGGGCAGCGGCTGTATAGCTATTGCCCTCAAAAAAGCGCATCCTCAATGGCAAGTAACCGGTATGGATATATCCGCCGAAGCGATTGAAGTAGCGCGGGAAAATGCACAACGGAACGGAGTGGAAGTTAACTTCATTCAAGCCGATATTTTTTCCGATGGAATCGGAGGAATTGAGCATTTTGATATTGTCGTTTCCAACCCTCCTTACATCTGCGAAAGCGAGAAAAAAACCATGCGTCCGAACGTGCTTGAATTTGAGCCAGCTACCGCCCTTTTTGTGCCGGACTCCGATCCGCTGCGTTTCTATCGCCGCATCGCGGAATTATTCGCCTTGCCCCTTCAGGGGAAAGGACGGGAAAGAGGCTACTTGTTTTTCGAAATCAATGAGGCATACGCATCAGAGACGGAGCAGTTATTGCGCCAAAAAGGGTACACGGATGTACGCATAACACGCGATATTTATGGAAAAGAACGCATAATTGAATGCAAAATCAAAAAATGACTTGCATATATCAAAAAAAAGTTGTAACTTTGCGCACTTTTTTGAATAGTACACTATAAGTAAGGATTGTATGAATATCATTAAAACGCCTATTGAGGGATTATTGGTTGTAGAGCCGCAAGTGTTCAAAGATGCACGCGGTTATTTTGTGGAGACGTATAACGAGCAGCGTTATCGCGAGGCAGGTATTGATGCGCAGTTTGTGCAGGATAATCAGTCCTGCTCGTCGTACGGAGTAGTACGTGGATTGCATTTCCAGCGTCCGCCTTATACACAGGCTAAGTTGGTTTGCTGTACTGTGGGGCGCGTGTTGGATGTAGCGGTCGATTTGCGTAAAGACAGTCCTACTTTCGGCAAATGGTATAGTGTGGAGTTAAGCGATGAGAACAAGCGTCAGTTCTATATTCCCCGCGGGTTTGCACATGGTTTTTCGGTATTGAGCGAGACCGCTATTTTCACTTATAAGTGCGATAATCTCTATCATCCGGAGGCGGATGGCGGCTTATTGCTCAGCGACCCGGATCTGGCGATTGATTGGCAAATACCCGAAGAGCTCCGCATCATCAGCGAGAAAGACACCAAACACCCGTTGATGAGAGACTTTGTCTCCCCTTTCTAAATCGTAAATCATCTAATCGTAAATCTTTTTATGAATATATTAGTAACAGGCAGTAACGGCCAGTTGGGCAATGAGATGCGGGTGTTAAGCAAAAAACATCCGAAACATCACTATTTCTTTACGGATGTAGTGGAGGCAGATGACACACACATCCTGAATATCACGGATAAAAAGGCAGTTTCTGCTTTTGTAGCGGAGCATGAGATTGACCTTATTATGAACTGCGCGGCTTACACCAATGTGGATAAGGCGGAGGAAGATGAAGTGACCGCCACCAAGATCAATGCCGAAGCGCTTTCGGTTTTAGGCAGTCAGGGCATAAAGGTGATTCATGTATCGACCGATTATGTCTTCTCCGGCGACGAGCATGTGCCTTGCCGCGAGACCGATCCGGTTGCGCCGCGGACTGTGTATGGAGCAACGAAACTGCGCGGCGAGAAACTGTTAGTAGCGGAATGTCCGGAAGCCGTTATTATCCGTACGGCATGGCTCTATTCGTCCTTCGGCAATAATTTTGTGAAGACCATGATCCGTTTGGGTAAGGAGAAAGAGCAATTAGGCGTTGTGTTTGACCAGATCGGTACACCGACTTATGCCGCGGACTTGGCAGAGGCTGTTTTTACGGTCATTGAGGCGTCCGTCTGGCATCCCGGTATCTACCATTTCACCAATGAGGGTGTATGCTCGTGGTACGATTTCACGCTCGCTATTCATGAGTTAGCAGGCATCACAAAATGTCAAGTTCGCCCGATTTTATCGGAAGAATATCAATACAACACACCGCGTCCGCACTATAGCGTTTTGGATAAATCGAAGTTCAAAAAGACCTTCGGTGTTACTATTCCGCATTGGATGGATGGCTTGCGGAGATGTGTCAAACTGTTAAATTGTTAAACTGTTAAGCTGTTAAATCGTTAAATTGTTAATGAGAGATACACTGAATTTTTTGTCAGAGCTGGCGTTGAATAACAACAAGGAGTGGTTTGATGCCAACCGCGCATGGTACCAAGCGTGCCGTGATCGGTTTGTGGCGTTTTCAACGGAGTATATTGCCCGTTTGACGAAGATAGACCCGACTCTGGAAGGTTTGCAACCCAAAGACTGCATTTGGCGTATCAACCGCGATATACGTTTCTCTGCGGACAAGAGGCCGTACAAGGAGTGGTTCGGAGTTTTTCCGGCAACCGGTGTGCCGGGACAACCGAAGACTTGGGGCAAGAAATCCATGCGGGGAGGCTATTACGTGCATATCCAGCCGGGACAATGTATGTTCGCTGCAGGTATCTGGGATCCGGGAAAAGAGTTGCTGAAAGCCCTTCGCACAGAGATAGAAGCCAACTACGAGGAAGTGGAAGCGATTATGGGATCCCGCCAATGGAAGAAGTATTTTGCGCAGGATTTTGACAGCTATTGGGGAACAGGCCTGAAGAAAGTGCCGGCTGGCTTTGATCCGAACTTTGTGCATGCCGAATGGCTCAAACATAAGATGTACACGGTGTCCGTTCCGCTGAGCGATGAAGAGGTCAGTTCGCCCGATTTCATCGACAAAATAACGGATATTGCGAAGACCGCCAAACCGATGAATGATTTCCTAAATTACACATTCGAGGAGTACGGCGAATTCCCGAGTAGGTGCTGAAATACAATGGTCTCTTAGTTCAATGGATAGAACAGGGCTCTCCTAAAGCTCAGATTTGGGTTCGATTCCCAAAGGGACTACAAAATAAAACTCAAATCCGGGTTCTTAGCCCTGAAGGGCACGATAATTACGATTCCCGGGCGAGTCACCACCAACCAAAGAGACATATAACTTTTCGGTTCAACCATGAAATACGTTCGATGGATAATTTTATCTGCCTGTTTTCCGTTGTATGTATCAGCTCAGACGGATACGGTTCAGTTTGTGCGCACAGCGCAGGCATCGGTGCGCGCGGAGCAGACAGAATCATCGGTGGCGTTGAACGATAGTATCAATGACTCCACCGGACCGGACAGCATCATACACACCACGATTCAAACGGTCTATTTTTACACAGACACTTTATTTCAGGTCATTTCCGCCCCGGACAGTATTTCCCGTCAGCGCGAAATCATCACACATGCCGATTCATCCGAACGTCGCGGCCATTATATCGAGGCATATATCGGCGCCGGATACGGTTCGTTGGGCTACACGCTAAGCGGGGCTGATAATCATGTAACCGGGTTTGCAAACGCTGTCCTTCAGGCGCAATATGCTTATTTTTTCCATCCTAACTGGGGTATCGGCGCCGGTGTATGGTTCACCAACTATGCTTCCCATGCGCAGTTAGGAGGCATCTATCAATGGAAAGGGCAAACGGATACGGACTTGGAAACCGATTACGACCACTCGTCGCAGGTCATTCGCTGGCGGGAGAATGAGATTATCCATAATGCAGGAGTCCCTGTTTCGCTGCAATTTCAATACCAAAAAGAGGATTGGAGAGTTCGTCTTTTTGCGGCATTGGGAGTAGCGCCGTCTGTTTCGGTAATGAAAAGTTACCGGGTCACGGAAGGCGTCATTGCCCATAGCGGTTATTATCCGGAATGGAATCTGACCTTGACGGATATGCATGAGTTTCAGACCAAGCACTACGAGCAAGATCCATGCGCCAAAGGTAGTTTGTCTGTCCGTCCGCAAGCTACTCTTTTTGCAGATTTCGGAGTACTTTTTCCTATTGGAAAGCAGATTGATCTGATGATCGGTGCTTATGCCCATTACACCGCGAATGACGCTAACTCATCCGCAAAGAAAAACCTGGGATGGAAGGACGAAACCTTCACATTTATGGAGGAATACAAGGGCGTTTATGCCACAGATTTGACATCCGCTTCTCATCCCTGGGCCGCCGGTGTAAAAATAGGTCTGCATTGGCACTATATTGCTCCTGACAAACATACGACCGTGGATTATTTTGATTATTTCACACGGAGAGACACCACGATAGAGTTCGTCAGCAGGAATGACACTATCATAACGGAACGCACGGACACGATGGCGCGCGCACATATCGCGAAAGCCGCGGAGGAAGTGGAGAAACTCAATAAGATCTATTTCGATTATGACAGTTACCGCCTCTCGGACGAGTCCAAAGCGTATTTGTCTTCAATTATCAGTATCTTGAATAAGGTGCCGGACGCCAAGATCGCTATTGACGGTCATGCCTCCGAAGAGGGGCAACGTCTCCACAATGAAAGATTGGCATACAACCGCGCCAAAGAGGTGGCTAAATTCCTGATTACTAACGGTATAGAGAAAGAACGCGTTATTGTCATAGGGCATGGTTCGCTGGTGCCTAATGAGGAAAATATCCACCATGAATTACCGCTTGACCGCCGCGCGGAAGTAAAAATAGTACAGAAACAAAGCGACCTCGAATAAAATGAAGAATATGATCATCAACATACGATACATAGCAGCAGGTCTTCTTTTGAGTCTTTGCGCCGGACTTCATGCCCGTACTTTTGCCAAAGGAGAAGAGATATACGTCAATGCCCGCCAAAACGACGTGATTGGTAATTGGGCGAAAGACGGGGCAAAACTGTACGTGTATCTGTTCGAAGACCCGAAGAACGAATGGATCAAATTGCAGCGTGTCAACGGAGATATATTCAAAGCGGTTATTCCGCATGAGTGTACCTATAGCAAAGTGATTGTGACGCGCGGTTCGTCGCCCGATTGGAGCGGTAAATGGAACCAGACCGAAGATATGGAGATTCCCGAAGGATGGGATTGTATTGACAATTTCGGGGACGCGATGCATCGCTGGAAGATGTACACGCCGGTTGCCGCCAAGATCGGACCTTATGCCGCCGCCGTCCCGGCGGAACAGATCAAGGTCTGCCCCAGTGCGTTAGGCACGCAGTTTTCGCTCAAAGCCAAACTCAACAGCGCCCGGACGGAGTATGTCTATACCGATGTGACCGGGCACGGCTGGTTCTCTTCCGCTGACGGAACGACTTGGACATCGGTGGACGGATATGCCGGAGCGGTGAGAAACAACGAATGCAACAAAGATACGTTTGCGCTCCTGCCGGCTTCGCTTGGAGCAGCGGGCATTTATTACTTCCTTTTCTCAACCAATCCTTCCGGGCGCCGGCTGATTCATATCACGGATGACGCGCCTAAATGCGAGTTGGATTGCGAGATCACTTCGTTTGAGACCGCTATCTCGGCTGTCAATGCGGATAATAACACATTTACCCTTGATGGGATGGTAGCTTTCGGCGAAGCGGAAGGCAAGCAGTTAGTGATTGAATGTGAAGGCATTTCGGACACGATTGATGCGCCGCAAAGCCCGCAGTCATTCTCCTTGCGGGAAGTACCGGCGGCTACCGTGGACGGACAGAAAACAACGGCTAAGGCGTATTTCATCGGCGGTGGTGCCAACTGCGCCGGGACGATTACCATCAATGTACCTAATTCCACGGAAAAAGTGGATATCGTCCGCATCTATTCGCATATCGGTGAAGCGGTGACATTGACCCCGAAGGACATCGATCCGGAGAATATGTATGTCTGGACCGTGAACGGAGACACCATCTATGATGCCACCCAAGTATTGGCGTTGGATACATTCCGGCAGGATACTACGCTCGTTTATACCTATAAGGAATACTATCCTGCGGCGGGCAATATGGATGATTTGATGGAAAACGGCAGTTACGAAGACGAGTCTCCCGGCACATACGGTCAGTACGGAAAAGTCAGCAAGATCAGTGATTACAATTTCTGGGGCATTCATACGCAACCCGGTCCTATCAATTTCTATGAGAACGAACCGGCAGGCGTCAATGCGGATACGCTCAAAGACAACGGATTCGCTATTGTCCGCAACTCCAATCATTTTGCGCCCTCATACGCTACTGTAACCGCCCGGGACAGCAATAATTTTGCACTCTTCGATGCCGTAACAGGAGCTAAGGGAGGAAACAAACGCGCTTGGTATGCCACCACCGCTTCGAACGCCAAACTGAAACTGGTAAAAGGCACCACCTATGTCCTCTCTTTCTGGGCGGCGAATATCAACAACTACGGAGAAATGGACAACGCGGCGCGGTTTGTATTCCGGATTGAGTATAACGGCAAGACATGGGAGTCCAAGGAATTGGATTTGAGCAAGGAGGTATTCCGCAATAATATCTGGCACCAGCATTCCGAAACGTTCTTTGCTCCCGAGAACTGTGACAATGTGACGATTTCGGTGGTAAACCTGAATACCAACACCTTGAATATCGGCAATGATTTTGCCTTGGATGATATTCAGTTCCACCCGATCAGTACGGTCTCCAAGGTGGTCAAATCGGAGCAGCAATGGATTGTGAATGTGCATAAACCGGTAGCTTTCACCGATACCATCTGCGAGGGAGAGAGTTATACCCGGAACGGGTTTACGGTCATTACGCCGCCGGTAGGCGACAGTCTGTGTATCAATGCGATCAAAGATACCTTGCATCTGACCACAGGCGACAATCATGCTATGTACAGCAAATGGGACGATGTCCTCTTTATCAGCAACGAGCAGGGCAGGTATATCTCTTTCCTCTGGTTCAAAAACGGTGCAGCTATGCCGCAAGAGACGCAGCAACGCTATTATGACAGCGCGGGGATGAAAGGCACTACGGACACCTATTATTGCCGGATGGGCACAACCGACGGCAGGACGGTGATCACCTGTTTATACACCTTCGACGAAGTACCCCGTAGCGCCGAGAGCCACCGGAACACGGACAAACCTGCCACAATCATTCGCCGATACCGTATCAGCCCGCATCTGGAGATTGTCCAAACGCAGACAGAGGAAGGCATACTAACACAAAAAATTTTAACAACGAATGAATACTAACAAACCTATATTACCGGCTTTGGCGGTGGATGCAGCGTGCAGCGGCAACCCCGGGGTTATGGAGTTCCGCGGCGTGATTGCGGACACCGGCACCGAGGTCTTTCACCGCGGACCTTTTCAGCAGGGAACGAACAACATCGGGGAGTTTCTCGCCCTGGTGTTGGGGCTCGCCTATATCAAGAAATACAACCTCCCATGGGTTATTTATACCGATTCCGTCACCGCACTCGCGTGGGTCAGGGAGAAAAGATGCAAGACAAAGATCGAGTGGAACGCGCAAAACCAAGACCTCTTTTTCATGGTCCGAAAGGCGGAAATGTGGCTTCATGACAACACCTCGACAACACCGATTTATAAGTGGGATACGAAGGCTTGGGGGGAGATTCCGGCGGACTTTGGACGCAAATAGGGCTTTTTTGATAAAAAAAGATTGCAAAATGCATTTTTTTATACGATTTATTTTCATATATGAAAAAAATATACTAATTTTGTAGTCGGATTTTAATCGAGTGCTGTTAGGCACGAGAAAAAAACGGCTTTTAGTCCCAATTGAAAAACAACGTCAAACAACGTCAAACAATTAATCTACAAATAAACTAAATTTTTTTACAATTATGACAAAAGTAGCAATTAACGGCTTTGGCCGTATTGGTCGTCTGGCATTCCGTCAGATGTTCGAGGCAGAGGGTTACGAAGTAGTTGCAATCAACGACTTGACCAGCCCGAAAATGTTGGCACACCTTCTGAAATATGACACCGCACAGGGTGGTTTCGCAGGTAAGTTCGGTGAGGGCAAGCACAGCGTATCTTACAAAGATGCAGTTCTCGCAGAGGACGGTAAGACTGTTGTAACTCCGGGTTCGATCACAGTTGACGGCAAGGAGATCACTATCTACGCTAAGCCGAACGCAGCAGAGCTGCCTTGGGGCGAGCTGGGCATCGACGTAGTTCTCGAGTGCACCGGTTTCTACACCTCGAAAGCTAAAGCTTCTGCACACATCGAGGCTGGCGCTAAGAAAGTAGTTATCTCTGCTCCTGCAGGTAACGACCTCCCGACCATCGTTTACAACGTTAACCACAAGACCCTGACTCCGGCTGATACCGTTATCTCCGCAGCTTCTTGTACCACCAACTGCTTGGCTCCGATGGCAGCAGCTCTTCACAAATACGCTCCGATCCAGAGCGGTATCATGAGCACGATTCACGCTTACACCGGCGACCAGATGATTCTCGACGGTCCGCAACGTAAGGGTGATCTCCGTCGTAGCCGCGCAGGTGCACAGAACATCGTTCCGAACTCCACCGGTGCTGCTAAGGCTATCGGTCTCGTTATCCCTGAGCTGAACGGCAAACTGATCGGTAGCGCACAACGCGTTCCGACTCCGACCGGTTCTACTACGATCCTGGTAGCAGTTGTTAAGGGTAAAGACATCACCAAAGAGGGTATCAACGCTGCTATGAAGGCTGCTCAGACCGAGTCCTTCGGTTACACCGAGGATGAGATCGTTTCCAGCGATGTTATCGGTATGAAGTTCGGTTCGCTCTTCGATGCAACCCAGACTATGGTAGCTAAGATCGACGAGGATACCTATCAGGTACAGGTTGTTAGCTGGTACGACAACGAGAACAGCTACACCAGCCAGATGGTTCGTACCATCAAATACCTCGCTGAACTCAAGTAATTCTGTTCAACAGGCAAACGAAAAAGCGTCCCACAAGGACGCTTTTTCTGTGTTTGAGGTGGTTTGAAGAAACTTCGTTTCGTTTGAAAGTTGTTTGAAGTGGTTTGATGAAACTTCGTTTCGTTTGAAGTGGTTAACAATGTCAAACAACTTTCAAACCAGTCAAACAATGTCCAACAAACAAAAAAAGCGCACCGAAATGCGCTTTTCCGATTTTAGCCTTTTGCCTTACGCGTGCTCTGCGTCGTACTCCTGTCCGCAGATCTTCCAGAGGTACTTTTTCATGGTTTTGCAACCATCGGCACGGTTCATCTGCTCCTGGAAGTTGACTTGGTCCTCGGACATGTGGCTGAGGTCGTTCTTACGGGCTTTGACCTTAGCGGCAACGGCCTGGAAGCGGGCACGTGCCTTCAACTCATCCGCTCCGAGCGGCGTGGTGCGGTCGTAGGAGTCCGCCTCGCGGATGTACAGACGTGTACAGGTCGGATTGGAGGTCGGAGCGGTGCGGTGAGTACCCGTCAGATACGTTCCGCAGGAGTGACCGTTCTTTACTTTCGGCTTTGCCAACGAACCGGATACATAGTCAATACCGGTTGCATATTTAACTTTTCCCATTGCTTTTCGGCTTTGTTTATTCTCGTGCCGTGCGAGGGGTTAAGGTTTAGGTAATTGACGATTGGACGATTGACGATTTACGCAGATCTTCATATATCGTTCATGCGTCCTCTCCCTCCCCATTTCTTTATAGCCGCGGGGGATCTTTGCGGCTTTAGTTTTTCTTGTGGCCTTGATATTCTTCTACCGTTTTCGTTTGGATGGTGGTGGAGACTTTGTTGTTGGCGGAGTCCGTTTGGTGGACGTAGGAGCTGGTGGTGGTGATAGTTCGCCACGCCTTACAACTAC
>OCVV011334915.1_pt1 | contig 61324 bp, 79 predicted proteins | sample 1539721 | NCBI WGS metagenome assembly OCVV01 (sample SAMN02144230, study PRJEB22623) | gut metagenome | biome: sheep rumen | host: Ovis aries | place: New Zealand
AATTGCCAGACAAACGACAGGATATAGATAAGCAGGAAGAAAATGTAGAGACATTCCTTCCATTGGAGAGAGTGAATCATTTCATGCCGGATGTTATAATCATACATCACAGCATTCTTACGGACAAAGCACAGATTACCTATGCACATTGCCTTATATCCCTTAAACGGGATGATATTGTTATAAATGAACTTCATACCTATTCCTCCTTATTTTCAGGTTCAGGTTCAGCCAACATTTCAGCAATAGCATCAATGTAACAGGGAGGAAGATCACTACTATAAATCTTTATGAGTTCAACCTCCTCCGGTGTATATTCCGTTTCATTATTGCCCTTAAAAATCTTGTTAGCAAGAGCACGAGCCAACACACCACTCTCCTGCGTATAGATAAAGTCGGCAAATGACTTTCTAATACTCTTAATCTCTCCATGTGTTCTGGCCACATCAGAGAAAATCATTACTTCATCAAAATTTATCTTCATAATCGTATCGTTTAAATTAATCCAAATGTCCCATGATATATGCGTAGAAGTTGGTACCATCATAGGTAATAAGCACATGACATGTATCTGCCGGTCCCATACCTAAACCGCCTGTCATATCTTGATTCTCATCTGGATTTCTCATGTGCGGACACTTGGCACCGTAAGATGCGCTCCTGTAACCGTATAGAGTAAATGAGCTTCCTGATGCACCTACCACATACAAATCTAAGGCAAATTTTGCCGATGTTCCAACTCCAAGGAAGTTTTGGCATACCGACAATGTAGGCAGATAGCAAGTGCCGTAAGTCCCTCTCACCAGCACATACTTTCCTTTATTCGGGTCAATCACATTCAATGAGGATGAAGGCGTGAAATCGTTCAGTTGATAGCCGACGACGTGACCGTTCAGGACTCCATGACCACTACCTGCATAAGCATAGTTTCTATCTGCATTCTTGGCAGAAAGTATCATGGCATAGTTCGCACCAAGCCCCCAATAGTTATTCTGATCTTCATTTTCAAAACGAGCGACCGCACGTAAACCAGTGGCAGCAGGAAGAACATTACCACCAATACCTGCAAATGCTTTTCGAGCATCATTCCTGAAGATAACATAAGCATCATTCGTAAACGGGTCGTTGGTCAGCCCCGTACCGCTAATCTTGAATCCAGCTATTTCTCCACTCTGTATCTTTACATTCTTGAATGTTCCAGAGTTTGCAGTCACATTTCCGTCACCATCGACCACAAAACAGTTGTTCTTTCCCTTGATTTTTGTGACAGTCAGCTTGTCGGTCTCTATTTCCTCCGCAAGCAGGAAATCAGTGGCCACGAACTTCAAGTAGTCGGCCTGCTCCCAATATGCCGTATCGCTGTACGGTTCCTTGATGGAGTAGTAGCCCTGACTCGTCGTGCGCTTCTTCATGCGGAAATAGGTCTTGGCTCCAGTTGCGGACTTCCTCGCACGGACTACATGACGCACTCCAGTACCGCCGCCGTAGAAGTATGTGGTTCCGCTTGACCACTCTCCGACAAAGACGTGCTGGATATCGTCTGCCATGCGGTCATTGGTATGCTCCACCCAATCGGTGGCAATGGTATTCTTCTCCAGCTTCGGCATACAGATGTAAACCTCATTGTAAGAGGTTCCTGCAGGCAAAAGCCTGAACAGTACGGCTTGGGTAGAATATTCTGCCGCAGACGAATTATAGAACGAGTTCTTGGTCTTGAAGGTCACGGAGTGCCTTACCCAGCTTCCCGTAACGTTCCAGCTCACAGCTGCGTCTGATGGAGCCGATGACTGCTTCACACCGTCAATATAGAAATCCGCACTCTGATTGACACAGCTCGGATAAATATAGGTGTTGAGCTTCGTGTATGATGTTCCCTTCACCCAGAACGAGAACGTGTACCATTCCGAATACTCTATCTTCTTGATGCCATTCGTTCCATACTCCCAAACCTTCTGCTTCAGGACTTCCTTGTATGTCAGCTTGTCGGAACCGTAGGCGGTCTTGTCATAGTATGCGTTATGGCCCTGAGTACCATTCTTGATACCAGCCCCACTTTCGACTGTAAGGGTGTCAGGAACGTATTTCGATATAAGCTCCCAGGCTTCCATCTGTCCCTCAGAATTGAAGCCCGTATCTTCCAGAAGGTTCTCACAGATTCCCGAATCCAGTTGAGCCACCAGCGATATCTCGTAGGTCGTGCTGGTCTTTTCGTATGTCGTTACCTTCTTCTGCCACAGGTATCTCTTCTCCTTGGTCAGTCCTGAAGGTGTCGGGTAGTTGCTGTTGTTCTCGCTTATCCATCCGCTATCGGTTATCGACGGAGCAGAGAATACCATGGTGAACATTCTGTATAACGTTACTGACTTGATACCGTTTCCAGTCTCACCTACCTTACCGTCCTTGTTGATAGGCACCGTCTCACGGTCTATCCATCCAGACACTCCACTCTGGTAGAGCTCTACCCACACAAAACGCTTGGATGCAGCCGTTGAGTTGCTGACGGAGATAGCCGTTCCGATAGCCTTATCCGTTTCCTGTGCGTCTTCCTCATCATAGCCCCAGCTGATAGACAGACCTGTTACGGCTGACGTGTGCTTTGTAGTCGTTGCCCCTACGGTCTTTTCCGCATAGGCATGGATGGTAATGCTGTCAGGAGAAAGCGAGTTGTCATCATTGCGGCTGAAAGAGAGGTCATCCTTGTCAAGAGCGAGCTGCCACAGCTCAGGACTGACACCGTTACTTCCTGACTTGACAGGCTTCAGCGTGAAACGACAAACCTTTGTACCTTTATCACACTTGAGAGTGATATCCGCATAGATGGCATCCGTAATCGTCTGATTGGCCTTCAAGGTTATTGTAATATCCGCCTCTTCCGTGTCTTGACCCGTCAGGGTGGTTGCAGCAGCTACCGTTGAAGGAACTGCGCTTCCGCTTGATGCGTATGTAAGGCTCACCGTCGGGTTCTCACTTAGCGTCTGGCGCTTTGTGCCATAGAACAGGTGGCCTTTCGTGCTTCTCTGCTGGGCCTCGATGACCTTTCCGCTTGCATCAGTACCGAAGAGGTCTGCCTCGTTTGATATGTCAGCCGTGAAAGCCGTCTCACCAGCCTTCGCAATCTGGTGGGCAATACAGATACCCTTCAGGTCGCCACTGCTGTTCGTGCATCGGTAAGTGGCCGTGTGACCGTTACCCGTGTCGGTGGCCTTTCCTACTACAGTAAAGAGGTCACCGATGCGGGCGTTATTCCTGATGCCACTTGTGCTGTCCCACGTCTCTTCATGGCCTACCACGCCATAGCCTGGGTCCGTGTTCCACTGTGCTTCCGTGAAGTTGTCACGCTGTACCGATGTGACGATACCGTAGCCACGCTCACTCTGCCTGACGATAGGCACCGTCTCACGGTCTATGATGTTGGAGTCTGCCACATTCGCCTTGGCTGTTGCAGAAGAAAAGACAAACTCAATACCTGCGTAGGTGTCGCTGTTCTTCACCTCGATACCGCTTGTGGTCATGTTCGTCCAGCTTTCGAACGTACCGTTTCCGTTTACCATGCGGTAATAGATGTAGTACTTGCTGTCGATGTTTGACAAGTGGCTGGCTGTCTTTCCGTTGAAGGACGTTATCGTGCCGTTCTGGTTCTTGGTGTAACCGCAATAGATGGTCTGCTTCTCTGGTATGAGCTTGTAGTCTGAATCCCTGACAAAAGGAACCTCTGTCATGGATGTCAGAAGGTCGTAGATAGCACCGCTCTTATCCGTCCTCGCAACATAGTCTGCTGAATACGACTTACCGTCATGGGTCATCTGAATGGTCTTGACATACCTCTCAGATGTCAGTGTGTGGGCCGTCGTGAACTTCCATTCTATCGTGACGAGTCCCCCGTTGTTCGTGATCGTCGGAGTGACATCACCGATTTTCAGGGAACTGGCAGACGGTAGGCCGATGTTCTCACGCACGTAGTCCGCACCTTTCATGATACGGGCTACGGTTGTGAGTGTAGTGGCATACGTCACCTTACCGTTTGCATCCACGGGAATAGAGTTCATCTGATTTGTCAGGTCAAGGACATAGGCATCCTTACCTTCCTTGAGGGCTGACACGGAAAAGGTGTTTGATATGAGTGGTTGCATCTACTACTTGTTTAGAGGTAATACATATTGGTTACTGAGCTGTGACAATGCCGACAATCTTATAGCCGTGCGAAGCCACGAAGTCATACGTGATAGTCGTCTGGCCCTTGCTGTTGCTGACGCTGACATTCGGTGTCCCTGACTCTATCTCGGCCTGATTGCCGTCGTAGAACTTCACGTCGAATCTCGAATAGCCAGTGTTGATTGCCGTGCTGTCCTCCATGGTGGCTACCCACATGGTGACGGTACAGCTCTCGCCTGGTGACAGCTGGCCACTGAAGTCAGAATTGCTTCCGTTCAGCGACACATACAGATACTCTGGGTCCTGTGTGTCATCAATGGACGCAAAGGCCGACGTGACCTTGTTCGTGTAGGCGCTGTCCGTATAGAAGTCACAGCGGATGACCAGATTGTCCGTCACCTGAGCCTCAGTAACGGTGAGCTTCTTCTTTCCACGGGCTGCTGTGATTTCAGAGCCAGTACCAGCATCGAACCACTTGGCAAACCATGTCGTAGGCTGCTGTCCTGCATCGTCATACAGCGTAGCCGTGATATCGACGCTCTGCCCCTTCTCGCTGATGATGGCACTCTCAGGCGACAACAGACCCAGATATCCCGTCGTTGACATCTGGGAAATCTTGATATCCACAGAACACAACGGGAAGGCTATCTGCTTTCCGTTCAGCTCCACGCTGCCCTGATAGCTGATAGTGTCGATATCGGTATTGCCCTCGCTGGCCACGTTTCCTATGATGGTCAGCTTATCCAGAGAATACGACACACCGTTCAGCTCTACAGTCGTAGTGCCAAGCTGGAACATCGGATCGCCTGCAGAGTCCTTGATTTTGCAGTTGCCGTTGGTATCGAAAATCTCCAGACCGTTATAGTACCACTTTGCGTTGTTAATCTGGTTGCGGGTCATATATACTGAGCCCTTACGGATGACTGGATAGATTGACGGACGTGTAGAGGCGTCTGCCTTCCAGTTCGGGATGGGTACACCCGTGCGAGGGTTCCAGTTCTGTGCCAGCGTTCCGTTGATACGCAAGGAGCCCTGAACGGTCACGCCTTCCTGCAGTGCAGTGATGGCAAAATGATTACTGATAGCATTCATGTCTTCGTACTTTTTAGTTTTACATTAGTTTCCAAATCAGGCACCCTATCAGAGACAGAGAGCATATAATCTCAATGACGAGTACGCCCTTACCGTCAAAGACAGACTTATCCTTCCCTGTGATGGCATAGCAGAAAATCCCCACGAACAGGAGCCATACAAGTAGCCACCACGGGCCGATGATGGCCACGCACACCTGAGAGAAAATCCCTGCAGCTATACTGAGTCCGTAGTGCGCCCTGTTGTGACTTCCAGGAACGAGAGGCATGGCTGCTGTCATGGCGAGGCATATGATGAAGATATGCGCAGCGATGGCATACCACTCGGACGGCATGGCCTCAGTAAGAGCCGGAGCCAAGAGAACCGTCACCAGTGCCAGCCATGCAGACCACACCCACTGCCATTTCTTGGGAAGGTCATAGACCAATGCGGAAACGCTGTCTGGCAGCTTCCGCAACCGCCATGTGGCCGCACCCAGATAGAGCACGACCAGCAAGGCGGATATGAGAAGATACGTCATCATAGGGCTTACTCACCGAATACGGGGTTGCTTGGATAACCGTCTGTATAGTCGTAGGCCAGCACGTCCTCGATACTCTCCATATTAGCTACGACGGACTTGTGTGCTGCAGTCTTGTCGAAGCACTCAGAAGCATAGACCTCAAGGGCTGTGAGCAATGACAGCGCATCGTCAATAGCGAGGGAGAACGGAGCTATGTCAAGCCACAGCGTCGTCTCTGTCTTGCCTACGGCCTTCTCGGCATTGAGACGGGCGATAAGGCCGTTGCGGGTGTCCTTGTCAAGCCACATCGGTACACCGTTGTAGGTGAACTGGTTCACAGCATCCGACTTGTCGTAGGCGGAAATCTTCGCAATGACCATCTGCTTAGCGTAGGCCAGAGCCTTCTCGTCGTTGCCGAAGCCCTTCATGGTTTCCATCATGACCTCAGCAGCCACGGCCTCTGACTTGTAGACATCGAAGCCCTTGCCCTCCAGAGCTGCCTTGATATGCTCCAAGGTAAGAGGCTGTGGAACACGGATGATGTGAGCAAGGAAAATCTCCCTTGTCTCCGGCTCTTCACCCTCGGCACCATTGTTTACTACTACCGTACCTTTCTCGACGTCGAAGTTGATACGGACTACTGAGCCTTCCTGCTCGATAAGCGAAGGACGCTCGTTGAACTCAATTTTCTTAATTTCCATCTTGAACTAATTTTATGGGTTATTACTGAATCTCGTAGTCGGGCAGTCCCGTCTTGTTGATGGGCACCAGCGTACCCTTGAAGGGGAACATTCCGTTATCTTTCACGTATCTAAGCGTGTCCTGCAGCTTGGGATTGTTGGTGAAGAACTTTTTCTTCTTTCCGTATTCCTCAACCTGCACGACAGCGGAGAATTTCGGTTCGTTCTTCTTGCCGTCATACTTAGACCTTACATCAAACTCGACATCAAGGAAAGCTATCTCATGGCCTTCAAGAGACTCCATCGACACACGGGTACCTTCAAGCATCCGCTTGCCGTCGGCATCCTTCTTCTCAAAGGTGGGAACTCCCAGTTCTTTGAATGACTTCATCTTCATCACTGCACACCAGAGGTTGTAGCCGTCACAGTGCATCATCCACCCCTTGTAAGATGTGGCCACCTGATAGCGGAGCATTTCGTCCTTCAGCTGGCTCATGCGCTGCTTGAACTTGCACTTCATCTTCTTGCGAAGAAGAGTGTGGCAGAAGAAATACTGATAGCCCACGAAGTCCACCCTGCGAGTGGTGTCGATAATCTGGACTCCGATATTGTCATGAAGAGGTTGGCGCATGACCTCCCTCGCATACCACTGGACGAAGTTCACGGCTCTCCAGACCTCTTTCTTCCAGCGTGACATGATAAGGATATCGTCACAGTATATCTCTATCCTGACACGGAACTTCCGCATCAGCAGGCGGCAAAGCGGACAGGTATAGGCATTGGCGATAGGCTGGATGGGATAGAGCCCGATTCCCAGCCCTTGCTCACAGGCCGTCACCACCTCCCAGAGAAGGTAACGGATTCCCTTGTTGCCGAAGATACTGCAAAGGAACTCGTAGATAAGCAGCTGGTTAATGAGGTGGTAGAACTTCACGAAGTCCAGCTTGGCATAGTACAGCCTTCCGGCGTCCTTGTTCTCGTCTATCCATCGTTCCGTCCTACGGGCTGCAAAGTGCATACCCTTCCCCTTGATACTGGCTGCAGAGTCATAGTAGTAATACTTCAGCAGCACTGGCATGATAACCTGCATGAGCGCATGATGGTCTATGTGGTCTGGGAAGTACGGCAGCTTATGCAGCAGCCTGTCCTTTCCACAGGGACAGTGGCGGACGCACTCATGGCCTGGCGACGTGTGGTAGGTTCCTTCCTTAATCATCTGCTGAAGAAGCAGGAAGTTACCATCCTTGTCTTTGTCGAACTCACGCACACCCTTATGGCCACGCTTCCCCTTGCGGGCTTCATGGTCAGCAGCTATGAGGTTCTGCATGTCGTAAACCTGCTCGATTCTCACCTTGCGGTTCTTACCTCTCAGGCGAGCCTTGCGCTTGTATGCCAGTTCGACTTCTGCCATTCGTCTTTTCTCTGCCTTGGGCTGATCGGCTTTCTATGGCCAGGCCTTCTACACTTCACGGCTCTCAGGTGTTCGGTATATACGTACAACTGTATTGCTTACTTACGTGAGGGGACTCTGTTGGGCTTCATGCCCTCATACCCTACGCCTTTTATGTTCACTCTGTCGGGACTTATCTGTATGCCCTCCATCGAGTAGGCTCAATCGCGTGTCCTTGGATTTCTCGTTGGACAGTGTAATTCTTTTTATTTATAGTGTATAATTTCAACCGAGCGCCGATGTTCGTCCTCGAGTTCGAGAAGTCGTTATTCGAGTTCGAGTACGCAAGACCGCAATTAGCGCCATTATTCGCGTTACCCCCAACGTTCAGCAGCTCCACGATGTATCGCCTTTTCGGGCAGAATCCCGTGCCTCTCGAAGCAGCATGGGACTTTTCTCTTTCGTCTGCCCTATGTGCCTGTTCCTCCGAGACGTAGTAGAAGGTAAAAACCTCACGCAACGGCAGGCACAATGTCTTTTCTTTCTTCGTGTTCTGGAAAGCCAGACCGCTGTCATAGCCTTTTCAGCCCCAGTTTTCTTCTTAGTTCAAGCATCCTTCAAGTGATGTTTCTGCGAAACGGCTCTCTCTCCAAATGCGACTTTTTTTAATTGTTACTATTTCCGTTTATAATTTTTCTTCATCGAAAGGAAGCGGAGGGGCTTACGCCCCAATCCGTTTTCCGTTCAGCGACTTGCTGGCTCTTGGCCTATCCAGCCAAGGCCACAAGTTTTGCTCCGCTCACGATTTCCGGCTCTCCGTAGAAGGCCAACCGAGCGCCGATGCCCGTCCCCGAGATCGAGAAGTCGTAATTCGAGTACGAGTACGCAAGACCGCAATAAGCGCCACTATCCGCGAGACCCCCAACGCGCAGCAGCTCTCCACCAGTAGCAGCCCAATAGCCGTCACAGTAGTAGGTAGAAGCACCTGCACCGCTGACACTCTGTGCAATCATATCCCAGTACTGGCCACACTCCATAGAGCGGATATATGCTCCAGAAGCGGACTGAACCGCACACTCGAACTCACGGCCAGTAGCGGTGTTGCTCACGACATTGCCCTTATAGACAACAGCCTTACGTGTGGCACCGTCCATGTAGAAGCGGATGCCAGGACGGAACTCCCAGAGCTTTCCCCACAGGTCCTCGAAGCCGAAGAGCTTCACGGGGTACTGGTCGCCCAGCGTTGCGTTATTGAAGAGAACCTTACCTGAGCCGTCACCAAGAGCACGGAGCAGACCCATAGGAACGTCACGGGCAGCTTCCCATGAAGAGTGCTGGAATCCAGCACCGATTGTTTCCTGAGAATTGAGATTGCCGTAACGTGCCTGGTACAGAGCGTTAATCAGGCAGTGGAAACCATAGTTGGCCAGACCGAACTCAGAACCGAGGTTCTGTGCGCAATTCCAAAATGCGCTCATGGTCTTAGAGTGAGCAGGAGCGACATCGGGACGTGAGTGACCCTTGTTGCTTCCATCGACATACATCTTGTATGCTCCTACCCAGTGCGGAGAATCGAACACCTCACCACCGTCAACAGGAACGAGGCCACCGAAATTCAGGTGCTTGCCCTCACCCTTGAAGTTACAGTCAGGAACGTGCACCATCGTCTCGAACTTCGAGGCGTCTGCTACTTGAGTGCCGTCTGCGAAATAGTCCCAGTTTCCGCTGTTCAGCTTGGCAGCGTAAACCTTTCCGTCCTTGATAAGGAACATATAACCGCCCATCTGGGCCTGATAGAGCTCAGCAGCTCCACGGTTGTTGAGCGTGAAGGCTGGATTGCTGTTTTCCTCCAGCGTGAAATTGGTGGCTAAAGCACCGATGACCGTTGAAGGGGTCTGGGCATTACCCAGTTCCTCCGGCGTTGCCTCAAAGACGTTGCCGAGGTTGGTGACACAAAGGACTTTTGAAATCCCCTCACCAGATGCAAGTTCTGTTTTTGACTTAATCATATGAAATCTTTTTAATAGGTAAATACTTTTATTTACGTATGGCAAATGTCTGTCCGTTGGAAAGCTCTATCAGTTGTCCGTCATGAAAAGCCACCACGTCATACACGCCACGTACTCCAATCTGAGGGTCTGGGATGAACTTTCCCAGTGCGTTATTAGTCAAGAAACGCTGTGCGATTTCCACCTCCATGCCGTGCTCGTTGAGCACAACAGGAGCCGCCGTGCTTCCCTGCCTGCGTACCACCCAGCTTGTGGTGAGCCAGTGCTGTTTCTGGGCTTCCGTCATGTCGCTGTGCTTGGGCACATGGACGAAGAAGCCGAAACGCATACTTGCGTTCTCAGCAAAGATGCGGTTGCCTCCATAGCTGAATACCTCTGGCTTCAGGGCTGGCCACCTCCACGCCATTGAGACCGTCGCCTCGTTGGGCATATCTGGAGCCGTCTTGGTCTTGGTGCTTCCGATGCGGCAGCGTACCATCAGGTTCTCAATATAGTCCATATCGACAGTCAGCTTATTTGTCTTCAGTCCTCTTACATACCACAGGCAGTCAGAGTTGATGGTCTTGAACGTCTTACCGTTGTCAAGAGAATAGTCCCAGAACCACGATACCTCATTGTTTCTCAGGATAGCACCCTCACGCACCTCTGCCTCGAAGTCATAGACTGTCTGCGTAGATGTGATGGGATAGTGCTTGCGTGTCCTGTCACAAAGGAGGTTTATCTGCCAGGCATCCTTGGCTTTCAGCACGGCATTGAGTACGAGCGTGTCACTGAGAACGATTCTCTGTGAGTTTCGTGGGTCGGTGAACTCCACGTCACACCGTATCGTAGCGGCTTCAAGGTGGGTGAGGTTCTTCTTCACATACAGGTCGTTCCCGACATTGTAATAGTCCCTCGATGTATCAGGGTTGTTTACCTGCTGGCCATTGACGAACCAGTAGATTTGCGGTGTGATAGTAGAGGTGTCGAGAAGGTCATCCTCATCCTGAAGGAAATAGTCGGCTTTGAGACGCAAGATACCATCCTGCTGCAGCCCGTTCTCGTCATAGACTGGATTCTTCGTGTGGTCAGGGAACCACTCCCTTGCAGACTGATAGTAGAACTGCGTGGTCGGTAATTCCCCTATTGACACGATCTTCAGCGACGTGGTGAGCGGCCTGTAGATGGTCGTAACGGATAACGGCTGTGAGTTATTGAGCTTTCTCATAGGTCAGTCGTTATGTTGTCGGCTTATCCCTTGCTATGAGGTCGTAGTCGAGAAGTTCCTTGATTACATAGTCTATCAACTCCTTTGGAGTGATGCTCTTAGGCTGTCCGTCAGTACCGATGCACATGAGTCTTGAAATCTGTGCTGCGGTATGCGTCTGAGGACTGTTGACATTGGTAGCTGCTGCAATAGCCTCTCCCAAGTCAAAGTGCAGTGTCCACCATTCGGTATCTGTGACCGCATGGCCTTGGTTGTTTGGCTTCTTGGACTGATAGATGGCTGGACCTACCTGCACGAAGTCCAGAATGTCGTAGGTCTGAGAACTTGAATAGGTTCCCTTGCTCAGTGCCAAAATCTTCTGTAAGTATAACATAATCTATTGCGTTTTGTATTTATTCAGATTCGTTTTGCTCTTGGGATTGGGTCGGCGCTGGTTCAAACGTCAGATACCCCGTCTCGTAGTCAACTCCGAACGTTCCGTTCACTGAGCCTACCTGTACCAAACAGCCTGTTTCAAAGTCAACCGCCAGAATCAATGCTCCTTCGTTGGCCTCTATCTGAGTGATTCGGTCACTTACAGCAGCGTTCTCCGCTTTCGTGGCATACTTCGATAAGGCGCTTTTCCAGAGCTCTTGACAGACAAGTTGAATGAAGGCCAGAAAATATGAGAATTGTGCCTTTGTCATTTCTTTGTTCTTTACGGTTCCTTACTTGAAAAAGCATAAGAAGCAAGGCAGGGGACGTTCCCCCCACCTTGCATTGGTCGAGAGATTAGTCGCCGCTCTGAGCAGGAGCCTCGGCAGCTGCAATAGCTGCTGCTACGATGGCCTTGGCCTCTGTAGCACCGATGGTCTCGAAGTCCTCGGGCTGCAGGTAGTTCGACAGGTCGAGAGCGAAGGTCAGCGCATCGAACTTGTAAGCAGGAGTACCCTCGTTGCCAACCTCTGCAATGACGATGTTCGTACCAGCCTTCACTGTGTGACCAGCACCGTCAACCCAGTCTGAGTCGGTTGTCACGTCCTCAGAGAGGTTGTAAACCTTGCCAAGGTTAGCGGCAACAAGCAGACTTGATACGACACCAGCAGCAGCGAGACTTCCGGCAGGCTTGTAAACCTTACCAATCTCAGCGGCAATCTTGGCATCAACCTCTGCGCCACTCTGGAAGTCAGAAGTGGTGTTGTCGTAGTCCGACAGGTCGGCGGGAACCTCTACCTTGCCAAGAGACACACCCTTTGCGTTCTGGACGTCGAAGGTCTTCACGCTGCCAGAGGTGGCGTTGGCGGCTTCGGTCACACTGACTACATTGTCGTCAATGAGGCCTTTGAGGGTTGTAAACTTGCCCTGCACCCATACTGCAAGGTCGTTCATGGCGGCGGTAAAGTCCGCCTTGCTCAGCAACTGCTTCAGAGCTGCGAGAATTTCAGCTTTTGTCATAAAACTTGAAATTTAGTTAATAAATAAAGTGAATAATATACTGTCTGGATTGCTCCAGTTTCAGTCTACCGTTATCAGGGCTCTCCACCCTGTGAGCCACCGCCTTCTGCAGCAGCTATTGCGTCTGCGACGATGCTACGGGCTTCATCCTCTCCGATTCCGTCAAAGTCCTCTGGTTCGAAGTCCATTTCCTCACCGTCACCTGAGCCTGAGCCAGAACCGCCTCCCGTGTTCTTGAGCTTCGACGTGTCAACAGACTCGGGCTCCGTGCCACAGCGAAGTCGGTACTCCTGCTCCTCTGCAGCATACACTACGTTAATGACCTGCTGCGCCTTTATGACAATGCTTCTGTGAAGCGTCCAAGGCAGCTCGCTTGAAAGTCTTGTCTCAAGAAACAGTACGTGCTTGGCGTTGCCAGCGAAAATACACTGCAAGCTCACACCACCTTCAAAGGTGTCTGAGATAAATCCATGCGGACTGTTTGTGAATGATAACTTTGCCATAATCTTATTCTTTGGTTATATTGATACTATATTCGGAATCTCGATACCGTCATAGACAGCCGTCACGATGAAGTTCACCACAGGACCGCTTCCCCATATCGGCGGCATATCCTCGTTCATTATGCGTATCTGGCGTGTCGGTGTCCTCTCCTGCCAGTGGAGTGAAGGCCACCCTTGGTCTGCCTGCCTGTCTTCTTCCGAACGGCTGTCAACCTTCTCGTCATAGTTTCCACTGTAACGCTCCCACGTCCAGTCTGAATCATCCAGCAGCCCCGTGATGTCGAAGTTCCCACAAAAAAGGCGAGGATCGAGATAGAGGTCAACATTGCCTGGCACCTGCTGTGATGATGTGATACGCAAGCCGTTGGAGTCAAAGAAGCGGATTTCGAGGTCTGTGACTCCATAGAGCATCTTCCATACCGATGAGCCAGGATAGGGCTCTTCGCCCTTGCTTGACTCTGCAGCCAGATACCACTTGCAGCCTCCCCACGTCACGGTAGGATAGACCCTGCCAGAACGGGTGTAGGTCGTATTTGGGTTCCACTCCCCCTTGAAGTCCTCCTGTATGACGGCACGGGACAGCACGAAAGAGGCAGAAGTGGTATAGGTGTCATATCCGTCCTCGGTCTGCACCTGACGCTTCCCTACAACCACGAACACCGCACCGTGCTCAGGAACGTCCGCAAAATGGAAGTAGAGTGCCTGCGGTATTCCGTCTGGGTATTCACTCTCCATTCGCTCGTTCCAGAGGGCATCGGCCTCTGCGTCGCCGGACTGCCTTGTTATCGTCATCATGTAGCCGCCAGTGATGAGCTCGTCATCCATAGTCTTCAAGGCAAACTCAGCCTTGACCTCTTCACCCTCTGCAATCGTTCCGTCGGGATGGGACAGGATGATTTCTATGCGGTCAGAGAAACGGGTGAACTGCTCCAGTATTCCGTAGATGTGTGCGTCCTTGGTCACGAAGCCCTCACCGTTGAACTCCTTGCGATAGACAGTCTGGCCGTCCTCTCCAAGCTCCATCATCGTGAAGCCCGTAAGGTCGCCCCAGCCACCCATGAAGGTATGGTCTTCCCACTCCCATGTGTTGACCCCTTGGAATCGGGCCATATATGAAGTGGTATATACGAAGAAGTTCTGACGCTCTGGATGGTCGGTACCAAAGAATCCGCTGACACTGAGCACTGACCACTTCTCTGGATATGGTGACCACCTTTCGGGGTCTGTCGAGAACTGGCGTACCTGAACGGTCACAAGGCCGTTAGCCAGAATGACGTCATCGACCTGCGGCTTATAGCCTGCGTTCTTTGCTACATAGGTAGTCGCCTCGTCATCGGTACGCTCCACTACATCGGCCACAGCAATCACACGGCAGTAGATAGACATGAAGCCAGCACGGGTGATGTTGCCGTGATGGTCATCGGTGTTGGCCGTTGCGTTCTTCGTTCCGTCCATGTTGTGCCAGAAGCCTCTCAGGATATCGTTTACCACGAACTCGCCAGGCTCTCCGTCGTTCAGGTCAAGCACGAACTGACAGGTGTGGGTGTTCTCGTCAACGTAGATAACCTCCTTTACACGACCCTTACCTGCAGAGTCCCATCTGGTACCAGAAAGCACCTCGATGGAATTGTATTTTATCATTGGTACCTGAAGGGATTCGCTCAGCTCCAGCGAACGGGCGATAATGCTTCCGTCTGGATTCATGCGGATTCCCTCTCTGGAACCTATGCCTACATAGATATCCTTCTCATAATTGCCGATGGTCGTCTGTTTTAGGATGGTCTCACCATCCACATTAAGGGTGTTGATGACTTTGACGCTGCTCAGTTTTGCGTTACCGTCCTTGTCGATGCCGAAGAGTCCCTTGGCCTTTATCCACAGCCCTTTCAGAAATCCTATTTCCTCTTCTGCGAAGTCCTCTGCATCCCTTCTTAGCCATTGCTTGAAGAAAGAAGAATCTGCATTGATGTTATTGGCATAATCAGCGTTTTTGGCATGATCGGCTTCCTTTGCGTGGTCTGCCTCTTTCGCATGATTGGCCTCTTCTGCTCTCTCGACAGTTGAACCGTCACCACTACCCGAACCGTCCCCAGAGCCGCTTCCGGAGCCATTGTTGTTTGAATAGGATGATGAAGAGCCACCGCTGAACTTACGGTTCTGAAGCTCTATCACAGCCTGCACAAGAAGTTTCCACCTCTCGGAAGATGTCTTTCCGAAAGCATCCAAACCTCCATTGAGCAAACTGCGAATATCAATCATACACTAACCGATTTTCTTAATGATGACTCCACCGATTTTTGCCGTGGCCTTCCCTGCAGACTTTATCAGCCCTTTCTCCTTGCAGTAGGCCACACACTCCTTGAGGTAGCTGTTAGCCACCTCCAGCGTATTGTTGTAAGCGTCCGAACGCTCCTTTGATGACACATGATTGGAATAGTCACCGTTCTTGATGACAGAGCCGTAGCGTGTACTCTCGATATCCCCCACCATGAGGTTCTGAGCATAGACGAAGTAAGACATTGCCACCTTCAGACCAGTAAAGGAACACGGGCTTTCGTTCTCCGTACCCTCCTTGACCTTATACGTGCCACCGTTCAACAGCAGCTGTAAGGTCTCATTCTTTTCTCCGCCATCTTCTTTCTCGGCTTCATCAAGTAACTCCAGGAAGAGCTTGTCACCGAGGATTGGCTTTATATGAAGCTGCTCAGCCTCCGTAATGAAGGCTGTCAACTTGTCATCGGCAACCTTTCCGATAGGTCGTCCGAGTTTTCGTAGTTCTTCTGGTTTCAGCAGGTGTTTCATTTGTCGTCCTCCTTTTTATTGTTCACATATACCAATGGCTGTACCTCATAGTCGCCAGAAGGATTTGCCTGCTCATACCAGAAATCGAAGATACGTTTTAATGCACGGCTTATGGCACGGCGCTCCTTGCTGACATAGGAATTGTAGTATTCGTATGCCTCAGACAGTATCTCGCTGGAGAATCCAAGGCTACCGTTCCTGATGCGGTACCAAGGCTCCTGCCCGAAAGCCGAATAGATACGGCTGATGACGCTTTCATCCGTTGTCTTGAACTTGCCATCGAAATTGTTGGCCTCGAAACGGACGAAATCAGGCTTGTCTTCCTCCTGCTGAATCGTAACGTCCATGATAGCACAGGCGTTCTCGTCACCTTGGAAGATGTTCAGACTCTCGCTGACATCACTGTTGTTGTCTTCCTTGATGGGGTTCCCCTCATCGTCGATGCCCAGCGTTGAGCCCTTCTTATGGACGAGCATACCAGACATAAGGAAATTGTTACGGACATTGCGGTACTTCACGTTATCCAGTCCTTCATCTGTAGATAGACACGTCACCACCTTGTCATAGATGGGTATGGGGTACTCCCACTTGCCGTCCATGGAGAACCACAGTATTTGTCCCCTGTAATTCTCTATGCCGCCAGAGGCCACTATCTGAGACAGCACGACCTCCTTGCGTGGGTTGAAGGTATAAATCTTCTTGACGTTCTCCTTGCTGACCTTGATAGGCTTGCCCTTACGAGTCTTGTGGCCACTCCAGTCTGGATGCACGGCGATATGCACCACCTTGCCGTCCTCAGTCTCTTCTTCGAGCCTGCACTGCATAAACGGTACATGAGTGACTTCCACAATCTGACACATCATGTTATAGTTCACATGAAGGGCAAACCCATGATGCTGCGCCATATCCTGAGCGACGAGACTATAGATATCGTCAACGGTCTGGCCCATGCGGTTGCACTCATATTCCGCAAAAATAGTATTGTTCAGCCCATTGCCTTCTATGAACGCCTGATAGCGGTCACAGCACGTTCCGCCAGTTGCACTGCATCGGATGAGGTCATTCATCCTTTGTGGGTACAGATTATCCTTACCGTATGCTTGGATTCCAAGATTGCTTAGGTACGATGTGTCGAAACGTTTCTTTGAACGCTGTACGTTATTGATATTCATATATAGGCAATGGGCTAATCAATTACTTCTTCTCAGTCTCTTTCTTTGGCTCAGCAGCCTTCTTGGCAGCTTCGAGCTCATTCTGCAGAGCCTCAATCTTTGCGCTCTGGTCTGCGTCCTTGGCCTTGGCCTCGGCCAGCTCAGCAGCGACCTTCTTGAGTTCTGCGTCCTTCTTCTCCGACTCAGTGCCTGCATCGGTCAGCTGCAGCTTGAGGTCAGCGATGGTCTTGTTGAGAGACTTCACCTCTTCCTGAGCCTCGGCCTTGCACTTCTCCAGCTTCTCGTTGGCTGTTGCAAGATCGGCCTTCAGGGTCTCAATCTCAATCTCAGCCTCGCTGTTGTCTGCGGCGGTTTTCAGCTCTTCAATCTCCTTCTCCTTGGTCTCGATTGTTGCGTTGAGCTTGTCAATCTCAGCCTTGAGCTCTTCCTTGGTGGGCTCTACGGCAGTCCCTTCCTTGCGAGCCTTCACACGGCTCTCCCAATCGGTGGGGAAGGTCTCGAACTTCGAGATTTCAGACGGGTACTTAGCCAGCAACTCTTCTGCTACCTCATCGGGGCAGTTGTTCAGGCTGTAAAACTTGCTTGTGCCCTGCGGATGGATGATAGCACCAGCCTTCAGCACGTAATTAGCTTTCTTTGGCATCTTTCCTAAAATTTTAAGTTTACTTCTGATTTCAATATAGGCATCACGATAACAGTCACGACAGCCTGTATTGCGAACTCTCTTACCGCATATCTGCAAGTAGAGCTGTTCAATAGTCACTCTATCGGAAGACGAGAAGCCGGATTCAAACCGACTTCTCATTTCTTCAAGCGTTTTCAGGGTTTTCTCATAATCAGCCATAACGCTATTTTATGTTAGCTCTTAGCCGTTATTATCTGTATTATTTGTATTACCTGTAGCGAGAGATACAAGGGCAGCACGGGTAGTGGCGATATCCGTCTTGAAGAAGAACATACCACTTGACGGGGCGTTTGTCTCTTGGAGGGAAACTGCCCATCCACCGTCTGTTTCCTCAGAATACTTGTCATTGGAAATCTCGTTTGCAGCAAGACCCTGCTCCAGACCGTAAATCTCGAAGGTGTTCTTGTGGTCGGCACCTTGGAACTTGTTCTCGAAGATGAACACAAAGCGTCCGTTGGCCAGCTGGTCGATGATGTTCTTGGAAACGTCAGGACCACTGTTCAGGACAACCATTGCAGCCGTCTTGGTGAACTTATTACGGTATGTGCCCTGAGTCATGGCAACGTTGGTGCCAGTGAAAGGAGTGTTGCCAGGCACCACAACCTTATAGGCACGCTTGCCAGACAGCAAGAGCAGTGTCTCGACGATATTAGGATTATCAGCATTCTTGGCGAGCTGGTCCCAGTCGATATCATCGTAGTTGATGAGATAACCAGTGTTCTTCAAGCCAGCGACCTGCGGATTCTCGCAAGAGCCTGCAACGTCCTGAGCAAGTTTGAAATCACATAGTTCCATACACGTATCTTTTTAGGGGTTACACATTACATAGCAACCTGTACCAGCTCGTCCTCACCGATGAGAGTACCGAGGTTAGAGGCTGCATAGATGAAGTTGTCACGCTTGCGGTCATCGAACTTCACGGTCAGAGAGGCCATGCGGTCCTTGTCAGATGTACCTACGAAGAGGTTCTGGGGCGAAGCCAGGACTGCACGGTGAGGACAGTTCAGCTTAGAGGTGGTCACGGCGCTTGAGCCCTCTCCAGAGGTCGTTGTAACGGTCTCGTACTTCTTAATCATGCGGTCCCAGATGTCGATGACAATCACGGGATGACCATCGTACTCAGAGAGCTGGATGCCGGACATGATCTTCTCGACAGGCATCTGAATGTTGTTCACATTCTTCACGTCGTTACGCAGGGCCTTGAAGAGAGAGTTGGTCATGAAGATAGCGTGGTCTTCCTTGTCGAAGATACGGCTATCGGCTTCGCTCAGCAGGTCGTCCATGATACCGATGGCATAGCCCTTGGCACGGAGAGCGGTCTTCTGCTCCGTATAGGTAGCCTGCTGGTTGGCGGTAATCTCAATCTGCTGGCTTGGATGAGCGGCAATGATGGTTTCCAGACGCTTCCACAGACCGTCACAGACGGTGAGCAGCTTCAGGTTAATGCCCTCGGTGATGACACCGCCATCAGTGGTGTGCTTGGCGTTCTTGTCACCGAACCATGCCAGACGCCAGAACATATCGTTGATGGCGCTCTTCAGAAGAGGCATGAGGAACTTATCCCAATACGGGGTGTCCTGCAGGTCGGCACGCTCCGTACCTTCCTTCATACCGTAACGTGCGATAGTGGGCTCCAGCTCCTTGTAGCAGATGCTCTTGGGGATTTCCCAATCGCCCAGCTCCCAAGTCTTCTCGTAGCCCGAAATCTCCACCTTGGTATAGGTGGGGTCGCAACCAGAACCAGCCGTACCTACGTCGCCCATGCGGTCAACATAGCCCAGCTTCTTACCGTCCTCAACCTTCGTCATTGGAGTGATGACACGCTCCAAGTCTGGGTCGTTGAACACAGAGGTGAATATGAGCTCATTGAGGTCTCTTATTGCACCATTGTCTACAGTGTACTGTTCGAAATTCATAATTCACTATGGGTTTAATTTGTTTAACATTCTTGATTATTTACGAGCCTTACGCTTGGCCTCCTGTGCCTCACGCTGCTCACGGAGCATCTTCTGGGTCTTGCTCTCGCCCTCATGCTGTCCGCCACCCTGATGCTCTTGGAAAGAGCGATTGCCAGTGTGGAAGGTGGACTTCATCTTGGAAACAGCCTCCAGCCATGCCTTGCCTCCGGCGTTGTTCACGATGTCGAGAATAGCAATCTCTTCCTCGCTCTTCTGAGCCTCGGTGAGAGTGGTCTTCTCAGCCTCCAGAGCGGCCTTGTCGCTTGCCAAGGCTTCCTTCTCGGAAGTCAGGGTGCTAACGGCGGCTGTCAGATTCTCCTTGTCGGTAGTCAGTGCTGACACCTGACTCTCCAAAGCTGTCTTGTCTGCCTCAAGAGCTTCCTTCTCAGAGGCCAGAGCCTCCTTCTCGCTGGTCAGGGTCTCTACCTGTGCAGTCAGGTCAGCCACCTGCTGCTTCAAGGAGTTAATATCCTCATCATTATTATCATCGGCGGGCGTGATGCTCTCGATGACTTCATCAGAGACTACGACAACGGTACCGTCGTCGAGAGTGTACGTGCCGTTAGGATAAGCCTTGTCGCCTACCTGCGGGTCACCATCTTCGCGCTCTACGGTAAATTCGGAACCGTCAGCGGCGGTAATTTTCTGATCGAGAACTGCAACGTCCTCAATCTTGGCTACTCCTGCCATTGACAGCAGCTTTGCCAACGTTCTGTTTTCAATCGAAACTTTCATTTTCTTGTTGTTTTTGTTATGTTTGGATGCTGTATTAGGCTCCACGGTAGATGATATGAAGCCAAGCTCGATAGCCTTATCCATATCAACATATTTGTCCTCATTCATGAGGGCCTGCAGTGCGCTGCGGTCTGAGCCCGTGCGCTCTACATAGAGGTCAAGGATTTTGTTCTGTTCCTCAACAAGCGACATCTGCTGTGCCGTCAGCTTGCTCTTCAGCTGCTCCAGCTCATCGGCTGTGAGACGGTCACCTGGCCACAAGTCGAGATAGGCAACAGCAGGGTTGTGGATACACAGCCTTGCGTTCTTGTTACCGAAACGACGCTCCTTGGGAGCTGCCAGAAGAACGATGGTCGCCATTGACGAGCACTCACCGTCGATGGTCGCCGTGATGTTCTTACCCGATGTACGGAGAGCGTCATAGATAGCCCAGCCTTCGATACAGTCACCGCCTGGGCAGTGCAGACGAATGTCTATGTCTCCGTCATCATCCTTCATGGAGTCAAGGAACTCATGGATATCCTTGAAGCATACGCCGTCGGTTCCGTACCAGTCTTGGTACATCACCTTGGTTTCCTCATCAACGATTTCGTTGTAAATGCATAGTTTTGCCATTTTTTCCTGATACTTTGGTTTACGATAGCAAAATTAAGTATAAATGAAATAGGTAAAGGGATTTCTGTCTCGCAAAGCGGTGAACTCAAACGTGCAGTACCAGACACCAAAAAAGACCGCTCAAAGCCCTTTGCCTTGGCGGTCTTGCGGTTGCTCAAAGTGTCCTCACGGATTCTTTTTCGCCTATGGATAATTACACTACGTCTATCTCATAAACATTGTATTCGTAGGTATTCTCTTCATCGGCTCTCATTTCCTCCCAGCTGCCGAAATCCTTGCCGAGCTCTTCCTTGAGCATGGCCAGCACATCTTCCTTGGTATCGAAATACTGGTCCTCGATGTCTGAGCCAGTGACCATGTAGCGGTTGGTATAGTACATTCCTTGGTCGTCATTGGTTTCCAGTAGCTCACAGCCGATTTCCTCTGCGTAGTAGTAATGGTCAAGGCCGTACTTCTCTGCAAGCATCTTGAACATTTCCCTGCATGGCGTCCAGCGTGTCGCCGTCGTAAAGCGTACCTCGTTATTGGTCAGCTCATCCTCCAGATAGAACGTCCCCCCACAATGGATATTGTCGGCCTTCTCATCCTTGCCAAGCAAGTCCCTTACTATCCATCCCAGCCAGTCGCTTTCAGACAGGTAGGTGTCAGGACCTAAATCCTTACGCTTGGTGTTAATGACTCTCTTCAAATCTTCCAGCAGCTTCTTCGCTTTCTCTGGCTCTCCTACAAACGTGTAGTCCGTAAAACAAGTATTTGCCATATCTTATCCCTCCATTTGGTTCTTAAACGGGTCTTTCTCTATCTTATCAATCTGGTCAATTCCTTCCCTTACCTTACGGCAGCGGTTCACCATGTCCTGCAGCTTTGTCTTGATACCTGACAGTTTCTCCACATCAGCGAACAACTTTCCCACCTCAATGTAGAAGAATGTACGTGACTCCTTGCTATGGTCAAGAAGGTCGTTTGAGCCTCTGGTACCAATGTTGGTCGTGAACTCAGATTCACTTGTTCCGAAGATGGCACGCTCGAACTTCAGCGTTGTCTCTGTTCCATGCACTGCCTTGCCTGTCTCATCCGAGTGGATGGAGATAGTGATGAACGCTGACAGGAAACTGGCCTCTGCCCTCTCTACAGTCCATGCCGTTCCAGCGAAGCTGTCATTGGCGAGTCCCATCATGTCCTGCTGGATCGTCTGGTACTCTTGGCGCAACTCTTCCCTCTGCTTTTCGATGCGGGCTTTCAGCTCACGGCCTTCTCCCTCGAAGAAAGCGTTGACTTTCTGGATTCTCTTCTCATCCTCGATGCGCTTACCAAGATTCTCTATCATGTCGGCCAGCTCATAGAGCTTGTATTCCTTGATGATATTAGTGAACTTATCATCTACACAAGGTTTGCCCTGAAGCTGGTTCAGTTCGTTCTTGAGGTTCACGATTTTCTCAATACGAATCTCTTTTGCGGTACGTCTTGTTGTTGCCATAATTTTGAAGTTTTGAATTGTTGTTACTTATCTTATTTGCTACTTCAAAGGTACAAAAAGTTTATCAAATATGCAAGTTTTCGGCCAGAAAGTTTTGAAGAATAACGTTAAAATATGTAAGCAAATCCACGTTAAAAAATGTAGCTGCCTATCATCCCTGACGAGCAGCTACAACTTCAAAACTTAGCAAATTCCAGCGCATGGCGCTGTGTCTCTATATTAACTCGATGGTCAATAAGCATTTCAATGGGGTGTTGAGTGGAGTGCTATCCATGAGCATAGTCGATGGCATGGGATGCCAGAACATTCCGTAACCGAAACAGATTCCGCACCACCTCTGTATTCCTGGGCCTGGGTGCTCAAGATAGAACGTCAGGCTGTCCTTATCGCTGTAGTTCGTCCGAGTCCTTACTATCCAGCCGACAAAGACATTCTTCTTGTCGGTGGTCTCGACGAAGTTGTGCTTGAACATTTCCCCAAGGTATGCGGGCTTCATCGGCACCTCCATATCCTGATTAGACACGTCGAGCGTCAGCTGTGCCCGATACACCTTACCACGCTCCATGCTCCGGTGATGCAGCAGCTCATCGTATGCCAGATGAGGAAGCTGTGCCACCACCTTGTTCTGCTCTTCATCCTGACAGAACTTCCAGCTGTCGTAACACTCTACGGTGAATCCCTGAATTGTCTCTTTGTTCATAATGCTTACATTTTATCGTGTTCGTAAATAGCCTTCCCGTAAATCTTAGCTGCTCGGTATTCGAGGTTACACCCGTTACTGGCGTTCCAGCCGTGATCGAGATAGATGGCATCGCTCTGAAGGACTGCCGTCACACAGTGGCCTAATGCCACTTCCTCAGTAGTCGTGCTGATAATCTGCTTGATGTCAAAGGTGCTAACCAGCTTGTCATACTTTCTGAAGCGCATATCGCTGCTGATGATTTCCTTCAGGAGATTCACACGGTGCTTGGCCGCACGTTTCTTTTCTTCCAGCGTTTTCTCCGTTCTGGAGTTGATTGGTGTTGCAATGTATAGTTTCATTCTTCTCTGATTTTATGATGAAGAGGAAGGGAGCAAGCCCCCAGTCCTCAGTTAAGCTGCTATCTCTTTCATCAGGGCATCAAGGTCGCTCTGGGCGATATCCATATCCTCGCCATCGTCACCATAGACATTGACACTGTTGATGATGGCACTTTCACGCTCCCAGCATGACAGGTCCTCAATATTGTTATAGGGCACTTCGTTATGTGTCATCTGATTGTCACGCCACTCAGCGAACACTTCATAATCTATCATGATGAGAAAACCGTCCTGCTCAAACTCTGCATCCTCTACGGTTGTCACACGTCCTTCGATTTCTGTACCATTGATGAAGTCTGCAATGGCCTTGATGGTCTCTTTCTTAAAATTGAACTTTTCCATAATTGCTAAATTTTGAATGTTTGTACTTGTCTTATTTGCTACTTCAAAGGTACGAAATAATTATCAAATATGCAAGTTTTTCAGCAAGTTTTTTCGGAAAAATCACAAGTTTTTTGAGAAAAAGGGGCACCCAAAGCGGATGCCCCAGACGGCTGCTTCCCCTCATTCAAAACTTCCCGTGTAGCAAATAAGGTAAGTACTGAGGAAGCGCAACTGCCGTCAGAAGATTACGATGATTGGTATGACAGTCCCGCTCAGCTGCTGTTCTACTGTCACATAGTGATGCAGCTCGTTTGCGGTGCAGTACTCTACCACTTCATCAAGACAGAACAAAGAAGCCTGGTCAGGATTGAGCGCACTCGACTTCACCTTGATTTTCGGTACGTCCGTGCCGTCATTGTAGTCCTCGACTTCACAATAGCAGCCTTCCACTGCTGTCCTCTCGAGCTCCCTGCGAAGCTCTGCGGCAAAAAACCGCATCTGTGGCTGGTCATGTCCCATATTACTTTCTCCTTCTATTTAGTTCCTCTGGTATCTGTGGCACCTCCATCCAGAACATGGGCGCATAGCCTCTCTCGCTCTTTGGCAGGGCATAGTTCCCCTTTCTGTCCTTGATGGTATAGCGGATGGCGAAACTCGTATCTGAATGAACCACTAAGGCACTCAGCTCCTTCGTGGGCTTCTCTTCATCGTACCTGTGCCACTTGGAACCTTCTGCCAGGTCCTTGCGGACATACTCGATGTCGTGTTCATACACCTTGTCTTCACACCACGTTATTTCCCACTCCTTGCGGGCCTCCGCAAAATCGGTCTCTCTGAAATCTTCCTCAGACAGTTCTCCTAAGTTGAGAAAGATGCTTTCTGGTAAGTTCTTCATATTCTATTGCTTTTGTTGCTCTATCTGCATATCGTAACCGTCCTTCATCATCTGGATATACAACTCTATCTTTGCCTTGACAGACTGAGCAAGCTCCATGCCTTTTTTGCGCCAGAACTGTCCTTCTTCAAACTCATTGGTGTCTCTGTTGTATGAGAGACTACAGAAGTTCTTCTCTGGGTCAACCACTGCAATCCTCGGATTGCCCCAATAACTGTCTATTTCCACTCTTGGAATTTGCCAATGTCTAAGTCCTTCCTCAGAGACAGGGGCGGCGTAGCTTACGAGTACGACTTGTGGCTTATCTGGGTGCATCAGCTTGTCTGCCTCGTTTCCCCAGAATCTATCTTCCTTAACCTTGCCTTCAATATACCCATTCTTCTCTGCATACTCCTTCGCAAAACGGAGCATGGCCTTGTTTGCTATACTTGTATTCATGACCTCATTGATTTTAATATGTAATACATTATTGCCCTTCTCATTCTACGTGATTCCTTGGTTTCCGTCTTCACTATCAGCCAGTGCATAAAATCCATCAGCTTGAAGAGTATGAAGAACGGCAGTTCAAGCAGGAAGAAGATTACCGTCTGGATAGGATGATGAATCATCCAACGTACCTGATCGTCTGTAGGCTTGTTCATGACTCTTCTTCTATCTCGATACCGATACTGGCCAACTTGGAAGCCGTCACAGCGTAATTCCTTCTTTCGGCTTCTGCGTCCTCTGGATAGTAGGTCGCCCTCTGGTGCCAGTCCTCAAAACACTTCTTGCAGAATATACGATTGAGCACGGCCACATAATAGCAGGTGTCTGACTGAAGGATGCCACTGTTACAGTTGTCACAGCACATGAAACCACCACCTCCGACAGAGATATAGTTACAGCCCTTGAACGGGCCTTCACTTACCACACCCTGAACAGTCTCGCCACCAGCTCCGAAGTCGATTGCCAGGAACTCGCTGGATTTTCCCTCGATGATGAGGAACTTACTCTTTACTCTCTTTGCCATTGTACCTAAGTCTTTTGATATCAGTCTAACAGTTTGAATGAATAAACCAGCACCCAAGGGTTGCTGTCCCACACTTTCCTGCCCATCAGCTTGAAGATGAGCACGGCAAACGCCGCCTTCGCTGTCTCTGCCATGTATTCGTCTGGGTCACTCTCAGCCCACGGGTCCTCTATTCCCTCACGGAACTTCGGCAGAGTCCACACGTCATGGTCGGTATAACGCTGTGGCGAAAGGTCGTTCCAGTCCTGCTTGTGATACTGTCGCCATGTTACGGGGATGATTCCCTCCTTGCGACAATCCTCTTCACTGATATCCTGAAGCCTCTGAAGCCGGACGTTGGTAATCTCAACGTGCCTTGGCATCAGCTCAGCCTTCACGAACATCTTGTTTTTCCAGCCAGCAGATTCAAAGGCGGGAACTGGCGTAAACATATTCTGTCCCTCATCTATCATTTTCACAATAGTAGATGGGTCGATGCCAGCATCCTTGTATCGCTGGGCAATGGCCACGACGTCGCCGACCTTGAACTTCGGCACGATTGTATAGGTGTCGAGAAGCGCACCCTGCCAGTACTTCCTCACGATGAACTTGTCGTTCTCCAGATGAGGAACCACATATTCGCCTTCACCGAACTCTGTAGGCAGGACAGACAGGCATTTCTCTATTCGTCTCGTATCGGTCTTTAATCCATCAAAGACTGCCTGCTGCAGACCGAAACGCTCGTTGAACATGAACTTATCCATGACTCTATTTCATTTCCTTTATGGTTATACCAAATAACTTCCCCAGATAGTCAAGCCCAGCCTGACTGACATTATAGTAATACTCCTTGTTCCACTCTATGAAGCGACGGGTGGCAAGTCCTATCTTCACAAGCTCTTCCCAATCCACGTCCTCCTTCTGTGTCGCATAGAAATTCCTGTAAGCTGAATACTTCCCGTCCTTCGGCAGCTTATTGATGTTGTTCAGCCCTACGGCGTGCTTCATCTTGCTTAGCTGTGAGAAGGACAGCTTTACGTCCTTATCCATGAGCCTCCTTCAGTTTACAGTCCTCGAACTCTTCACCACACATACAGGACAGGCAATGACGGCATACCGTACAGATATCCTTATCCATCCTGCTCTGTGGGTCAACCTTCGGCTTCTGGCACTTACACGCCTCCAGATGCACGTCCTCTGTGATGAACACCTCGTCACCATCAGCCACGGCCTGCATGATTTCCTGAGAACGCTGCGAGTCCACACCATACGCAAGAGCAATGCCAAGATAGGTTGCTCCGCACTCATGACAGCGCACGGCAAGGATGGGCTTCGTGATGGGATTCGGCTCTACGGTGTCTGCTCCAGCGATAGCCTGAACTATGCTGTACCTCGCCTTGCCCAGCCATGTGTTGGCCTTGCGTAGCTCCTGACACCTTTTGCGGTCATCGTCAGGCATCGGCTTGCGTGACTGTGACGCTCTGGCGTTTATCATCCGCACATGAGCGTCGTTCCTTGTCACCAGCTCGTCAATCATGGCAAGCCGGACGTTCTTCGTGTTGCTCATAGGGAACCTCCTTTCGCATCCAGATCGTCTTCGATGGCTCTCTGAGCGAAAGCCTTTACCTTTTCCTCGCTTCTCTCGTCAGACACAAAGACGTGCTCGACCTTATTGATGCCCAGGGCACTATCCATTATTTTGAACTTCCCTTTAAGACCAAGGTCAAATATTCCTTTCGGCATAGACAGGGAAACTTCTGTACTCTTACCTTTGGGATAGACGGTGCATGAATTGGTTTCAAGAATATGCTCCTTGTTTTCAAGGACAAGCTTCTTTACCTTTTCACGAGTCTCAGACAGAATAGCCTCCAGTTGCGGCGCTAATGTCTCATCAACGAGCACACCCGACATCAGGTGAAAGCCCATTTCGTAATACTGCTGCTTTACTTTCTGTATCATGATAATTTCTCCTTTTCTTCTTGTGTTAATAACTCCCTTGCATCATAGCCGCACCAAATACAAGTGCCAGAGGCTACATGCGGTGCCCAGTTCTCCTTTCCGCATTTAGGGCAACGGATGAGGAGCAGGGCGTTTTCCCATAGCTCCACACCGTTAGCGACGTTCCTTACCTTCTTTCCCATATTAGATTAAGTGGCTGATGCAGAACGAACGGAAGCCCTTCTTCTCGATGTCCCAATAGGCGACGGTAGAGTAGCACGGCTTACGGGTTGTACCCTTCGGCTCATAGTTGACCACACCTGATTTCAGGGTGCCGATAGCTGTACGAATCTCGCCACTGGCCTTGCGGTACTGGAACTTCACTACGCCCTTGGCCATAGCCACCTTCAGCTTGACAGCCTTCCAAGCCTGCTTCATGGCCTCGCTCAACGTTCTTACCTCGGCTTTCTTGAGGATAGCCCAAGCTGCCTTCATTACCAAACTCTTGTTTGCACTCTCGATGTTTTTAACTGTACTTGCCATAATCTTGAAGTTTTGAATGTGAATAACTTATCTTATTTGCTACTTCAAAGGTACAAAGAATTTATCAAATATGCAAATTTTTAGGCAAGTTTTTTCGGGAAAATTACAAGTTTTTTCAGGTCGAAATCTTCCCCAGTTCCTCAATGAGCATTTCAACCTCCAGAGCCATGACAGCCGTCGCTCCATTGTAAGCCTCCTTGTCTGGAACCTTCCCGAGACTCTTCCCGTAGGCTTCCACCATCTTACGCCTCGATGCAAGGAGCCTTGCCTTCACGTCCTTCATGGCCTTACGATAGCCAAGGACAAACAGCTCCATGCCTTCCTGAGCATTGACAGGGCTCCCGTTCTCGATGCTCCCGTTAGTCTGCTGATTCCCTGCTTTCTCCATCATCATTCCTTCGTTACATATAAGTCCCTCGATTCCTCATCACACTTTTCTATGACATGATCGTCTTTGGCTGCTGGAAGAGGGTTCCTCAACCAGCGTAGGCAACCGTTCTTCAACAGGCAACCTATGCCCCTGCAGAATGTGCTAATCATCCCTGACCTCCTTTCATCCATGCGAAACGTTTTCTGCTTTCCAGATATCCAAGGTTCATTGCGTTGGCATACGCTTCCACCTCAAACGGTATGGCACGGTAGGCCTTACTCCAGTTCCATATCTTCAGGAAGTTCCAGACGAACATCAGCACGTACATAAGATAGAAACCGATATACCACAGCTCTCGCTCCTGTGCATAGTGAATGTCCTCATGGTTCTTCACTATCGGAGAAACCTTGTTGACATACTCTTTCCTGACAATCATCCAGCGAAGGATGGTTATTGCCACATAACCCTTCATGGGGAACCATGAACAAGTGACCATTTTAAGATGCTTGACTTTATTCATATCTCATTGCTTTTGGTTTGACTCGACTTTCCCACATGGCGGCTCTTTGGCATACTCAACATACCCGTTGAGCTTCCGACAGAAACGCCCATTGATGGCATTGAAGGCGGTCTCACATTGCATACAGACCTGATTACTTCCTTTTCCCATATTCCTGTTTTCCTGAATTGATTGTTATCAGGATGAACAGGATATCTGCTAATGCCAGAATGACACAAAGCACTCCACCTGCCACTAACCCTATTGCCTCTAATGCCTTCATATCCGCTCTACTTTGGCTTGTAAAACAGCTCCATAGCCGTACCTCTTACATTGGTCTTGAAACCGTCATGGATGACTTCATACCATCCGCCAGACAGCACAGACTTTATCTCTCCCTTGTCGATAATAGGAACCATGATACCCTTCTTGGTCTTGACGATATCGCCGACCTCGAAAACGCCATCAGCACGTTCCTTTGACTCTTCCTTCTTTCCTACCAGCCTATCGAGTTGCTCTTTGGTAAGTTCACAGACAAACGGGCCTGCAATCTCGGTATAACGGTAGGTATTCCCGTTTTCCTCAACACAGAAGCACCACTCAGGACAACAGCCTGGCTTTGGTGGTGGGTTCTTGATAATCTCTTTGATGGTCACTACTTCGCTGAAGATATCGACAACCTTCATTCCTTCCTTGTAAACGAATGGGTCTGCATCCAGTTCGTGACTGTGACTCCACGGGTCTGACGCTATAACGGCACTCCCGTCTGTTCTTACGTTGATTGTATATTCCTTCATTTCATTTCGGTTTTCGCTGTAAAGGGGCCGTCCACTTAGTCATGCCGTTAATCAAGACAGGCAGACAGCCCCAGGCAGCAAGCAACTACTAAAAATTATTTCTCTTCGTAATCTTCCCACTCAGAACATGAGTCAGAGCTTTCTACTTTCTTGCCGGAGTCCTTGCACTGGTAATCAGGGCTGAACATTCCGACGTTCTCACACTTCTTGCAGAAATAGCAGATTCTCTCCTTGACCATACTCAGCCCTCCATAATCTTCTGGCACGTCTGCAGGACACTAACGCACTTGTCGATATCGAAACGGTCATCTGTCCTCACTCCGCTTTCCATGTCAATCCAGAACTCGCCTTCGACATTCTCCAAAAGGTATTCCATCTTCTCGCCTACGTTATCAGGATTCAGACCTCCAGCATATCCGACCTTCAAGCCAGGAATGTTTAACGGCTTGACTGGCGTATCTATGCCACGGCCTCCGGAGGCATCGAGCAACACGGACATCTTCGTGCGGTTCTTGATTGCGTTGAAGATGTTCATGGCTCCAGCTGATTTCTGCTGGATGATAAGCTCGCTAAGGTCGATGGGCGGACGCATATACTGTGTCTTGTCATTCGGTTGCTCCATGCTGATGTTCACTTGGCACCGCTGGAACAGTCCGAACATTCCCCGTGTCACCTCAAATGCAGGCTCCCAGTTCTCGCTTACAATGGCTCTGGCTGCAGAACCACACAGATGACAGGAAAGATTCAACCCCTGCCAGCGTAGAGTATTCAACTGTGACGGGTCGAAGAAACGAGGGCCGTTCTCCTGCCAGTTCTTACTCAACAAGACTCCCCATTCTACAAGTGGGTATTCGTCCTGAATCTCTTTCAACACTTTCAGATCGGTTTCGACACCGATACCAGTAAAGGTGATTTGTCTTAAAATTGCCATACGCTAATATTTTAGTTCCTAATTGGTTTATACTTCCCTCCCGATATCTGGCATTGCCGTGCCGTCTACCATCCACAACAAGGCGTCTCTCACACCTTCATCGTAGCTGCCTGCAGCATTTACCTCGCCATTGTTGATGTTCTCATTACAAGCGTCTATCAGCTCGTACGCTTCGCTCTCTGTCCTTTTCATTGCCAATCTCCTTTCATTAAATGATTAAATCCTCTGGCCTCGTTGCTTTGGAATTAACATCACTTCCATAGCGGACAAAGGCGTACTTGTCATTCACGCTGGTTATCACACCATGCTCATGTAGCGACGGATCGCAACCTTCAAATGGTACATAGGTCACTTTACGGCCTACACTCTCTTTACATTCCTGTATTGTCATAGCCTACTGATTATATTGTTTGCAATTCTCCGAACATAACAAGCTGACCGTCTGGCTCAGCCATTGGTGCAGCCTCTTTCTTGCGCTCAGGCTTCTTGCGCTCCTTCTGGGTTTTCTTTGGAAGGTTCCAGCCCTTTGCCTTGGCTGCTTCATAGTTGAACTTAAACCATACCTCTTCATCCAGAAACTCAAAGTGCATCGTTCCCTTCTTGTAGCCCTTGCATCTGAAGAATCCCCATGAAAACCACTCACCATACAACGGACGCTGATGATTGACAGCACTCGTCAGGCTCTCGGTATCATCATAGTTTGTCCCCGTGATGTAACAAAGAGCCTTGTGGACGTCCTCGAGTTTCTCCTTGTGGCCACTCCAGTTTAATTCGAGGTGTTCTTTGTCACTTCGCCATGATTCATAACTGGTCATATAGTCAACGATGAATTTCTTGTTGACCATGTAGTTTGCGTTGGTTCTCCATTTCTCACCTGCCGTACTGTTCTCGGCTGACAGGCTGCAAATCATATCGAAAGCCTCTGCTATGGCTTTCTGCATCCTCTGGCCGTTGGTCTGTATGACCATATCGACAACCCGATAGATGTTACCCATCGTGAACGGCACATTGCTCTGCTGTTCCACGAACTTGTTAATCTGCTCTCTCAGGTCCTTCGTTGCATACTTTTCCATATTGAGCTTACGGAAAATGATATCCCAGTAGTGCTTCTGCAGCTCCTTCTTGTATCGCTGATGACTGACTGCTGTACTTCTTTCACCAGAAGTGACGGCACCGAACTTGATAGGAATACAGCCATAGGTCTGCTTGACCTGCTTCGTCTCTCCAGTTTTTTCATCTACTACCGTCTTGAAGTCATAGAAGTCAGCTATCTCGTTTATCTCTTCCGATGCCTTCATCACTCCATCGAACAGCTTGACAGCCGATGTGAAGCGGTTGACGATATCACGGACGAAATTGTATTCCATCAGTCCCTCCTTGCCTCCAGCGTTATCCATATCAACAGAATCGAAGAAGTAGCCAGCGAACTCGCTTTCCCCCTCTCCTTCCTTGTATAGCTTGACCAGAGACACATGTACGTTTGTGCGTCTCTCTGCGTTCTTGAACACGTCACCAAGATACTCATGACGTCCGTACAATTCTACCGTTTCCCTTAGCTGCTGGTTGGTCTTTGAATAACTGCTACGCTCCAGACTGGAGTCATTGCACAGTGCTACAACGGTACAGCCAGGAGGGGCAATCTCGAAAGCATGAAGGATATGCTCGGCACCTCTGCTGAAGGGTGGGTTCATCACAATCATCTGGACGTGGCTAACCATGTCAGACGTAACAGTGAGGAAGTCCTCGGCGATAATCTGACACTTGCCATGCAGCAGCTTCAGATTGTGCTTGTCATTCTCACAGGCAATCACTTCACCAGCCCCGTTGCGCTTGAGCCAGTCCACGATGTTTCCACTCCCTGCAGACGGTTCCAAAATCGTCTTACCAATGAAGTCCTCGCCCATCATCATCTGCTGAATCACTTCCGGAGGCGTAGGATAAAAGTCTGGGTTGTTTGTAAACAGATTCATACGGATAGTTCTTTGTAGGCCTGAGTAAATCTAACGGAGTTCCTGAGCTGGTCGATGACGTCCTGCTTCAAATCGAATCGAGAGGGTAGCCCATGAAAGACGAAAGGCTGGAAGGTGTTACCATTCCGTTGGAATGTCTCTAACGTCCAGAACGAGCCGACAAAGGCTATACGTCCGAAACGCTCAGTCTTGTTTGCCCTGCGTGTGGCGATTAGCTTGAAAGCCCCGTCGTCGCTGTATGCGACAATACGCCTGGCGGTGTTCTCGTAGACTTTACTTGCCATAATGTTATTAGTTTTGATGTTACTTATCTTATTTGCTACGGCAAAGGTACGCAAATTTTATCAAATATGCAAACTTTTTGCCTAAAAACTTATCATTTCTACTATTTTTTATTAGCCGTCGGCCTTCGTGATGGTGATTACTCCGGCTTCATACGGGAAATGCCAGTCGTCTGAAAGGCACTTTTCCTCAAAGGCTCTGAGGGCTGCTGCCTTGGCGTCCCTCGTCACTCCGAAGTATTGCAGCCTGCCATTCAGGAGGTCAAACGCTCCTTGGTAGTTGGCCATCTGAGAATGGTGCTCAGTCCCCTTGATGTACGATACCCTGAAGGACAGTGACCGAAGATAGGCCATCTTCTTTATCTCCTTGTCTGGGCCAGTGATGTAATGGTGCTTCTCGATGTGCTTGAACACCCAGCCCGTTACCTGCTCTTCCGTAACCTTGTCACCATAGATGGAGGTGGTCACGCCGATAATGTAACCGAGGTCAACATAGATATCGCACTTCCAAAGCTCATAACGGACGTATGTCTCTGGCTCAACCTTCTCTCTCAGCCGTGCATAATAGGCTTCGAGGTTGTTCTGCATTTCCTTCATCGGCTCATTGGAAGAGGTGCGATAAAGCACCTGTTCCTGAGCGTCCTTGATGTCTTGGAATATCCACTTCTTACTCATTGTCTTACTGTATTTGGGGTTACTAATTCAGTGATACCTCGCTTGATCGCCTTATTCTGTCTCTGGTTCTCCACACTTTCGCAAATGGCAACCCTGTAGCCAGCCCTTACGAGCTTCGGAAGGTATGTGTCAAGCGCATGGTACGGGAAACCAGCCATCCGTATATTGTCAGAGCCTCGTTTCGTGAGCGTGATTCCGAGGGTCTTTGCGCATACCTGTGCATCATCCTCGTATGCTTCATAGAAGTCACCCAAGCGGAACAGCAGTAATGCGTCTGAATGCTTCTCCTTTAACTGTTGGAACTGCGCCATGGCGGGATTGATTGATACGGTCTTGCGCTCTGGGTGAGCCTTGATGAACTCCTGCAGGATATTCTCATCATAGCAGAAGCAGATGTTGTTCTCGCATGACGGGCTGTAGTTGAAGTCCAGCGCCTTAATGCCGTACTCATTGCGGACTGCCCCCTTGCACTTGTAAAGGTTGGCCTGCTCGATGCAGTAGTCCTGAATCTCTTCAAAGGTAGATACCTTCTCCCCAAGCTGTGCGCTGGTCACGATGCTTACTATCTCTCCGTTCTGGGAGCTGTAGAGCTCCACGCTGAAAAACTTATTTGCCATAGTCGTATGATTTATGCGTTCTTGATTCTCTCGTTTATCCAGTCAAGTTTCTCCTGGTATGCCTGCTTCTGCCCTGACAGGTTGGCAATGGCCAGCTCTGCCTTATGCAGTTCTTCCATACTGGAGGCGAAAGCACTTCCGAACTCAACGGCCTTGATACGCTTCTTGATATCCGCAATAGCCTTCTTGAGTCCCTTGATACTCAGGATGCTTCCGTTTGCAATGGCAGCGTCCAACTGGTTCTTGATGCTGTTATAAGCAGCTGATTTTGTCTCTTCGATTGTCATGATTGCCAAAGTTTTGAATATTGTTACTTATCTTATTTGCTATTACAAAGATACAAAAAGTTTATCAAATAAGCAAATAAATAGGGAGAAAGTTTGCTTGAAAACAGAAAAAAAATTACTACCTTTGCGGCCAGATTTCAAACTCTCCAGCTATGACAAAGAAAACAAAGAAAATCATTCTGTGGGTGGTCGGCATCTGGGTCGCCGTTTCCCTCGTACCTGCTCTCTTCTCTCATTCGTCTAACGAGCAAGCTCCCCCTGTTCAGACTGAAGCCCCAGCAGTCAAGACTATCAACACTGCCGATGATGCAGTACTGAGACGCTGCAAGAATCTGTATAACAAGCTCATGTCCTTCAAGGACTCCCCAGACTTCCACCTATACGGGTTCGGCAAAGGAGGCGACTATCATGGTTGGTATATGGCTGCTCACAACTTCACCAAGGATGATGACCTTCACCTCATGCAAACCTACGGCTTCGTCTCTGGCGATATCCTCATGCTCGGTCAGGAATACGTTTCGTCAAAGGGACAGGAAACAGACTATTCCAGACAGAAGCGTGAGGAACTTGAACGAATCTTCTCTTGCAAGACGTGGGAGGTCTCAGAATAGCTCCATCTGCACACACTCTTCTTTCAGGCGGTTCTCTGCAATGCGGTAGAACCGCTGATTCTTTTCTATTCCGATGTACTTACGCCCAAGCCTCTGAGCCGCTACGGCTGTCGTTCCTGAACCAAGGAACGGGTCAAGTACCACACCCCCGACTGGTGATGACAGGCGGATCAGCCTTGCCATGAGGTCAACGGGCTTCTGGGTCGGTGTCAGCTTCTTAGTGACCACGGGGAAATGAAGGATGCGGTTGTACTGCTCACAGTCCTCCAGCTTATTGAGGGCCGTTCCGTCATCATAGATGCGGACAATGAACTCTGCGTTCTGGGAAAAACGGCTCTTGCTGATAATCGTCAGTGGCTTCTCCCATACCAGGATTGAAAACTTGCAGGCGTTCTCTTCTGCCCATTCGGCATAGATGGGAACCTGAACCTCTGAGCAGAAGATGTAAGCGTTCATCTTCTTCATCAGCCTTGGTGTCATGTTCAGCCATCGGTAGATATCCTCCCTGCCGAAGCCAGCCTTGATACGACACTCTTCCGTCTCGTCATCATAGTCATACAGGCCGGACTTCGACATCAGCTTCTTGGACGTTTCCTTATACATCTTCGTACAGTTGGCCTTGGTGAAGTTATAGGGTGGGTCTGTCACTATCAGGTCGATGCTGTACGCTGGCAGGTCATCCATCACTTCGATGTTGTTGCCATAGAACAACTGGCTCTTCTCAATGGTATTGAAGTACTTCATAGCTTCACACGCTTTGTCATCCTGTCGATAATCTTGTAGATACCTCTCTCGCTCTTCCCGTACTTCTCGCTGAGGTGACAGACGATATAGCCCACCTTGTGGTGCTTGGCTTTCAGGTCCTTAAATTCCTCTACGAGCTTGAGGTATTCGATGTCCTTCACATCAATAGAGTTCTCTACTAACGTCTCTATCAACGTCTTGTTTGCTTTCAGTAGTTCAAATCGTGTCATTTAGAATCGTGAATTATGTTATTATTCAATGTTGTCAAGTGTCTCTACTACCTCCACCTCTCTCTGGCGCTCTGCTATCTCCACGACAGAAACGACGGGATGGATGGACTCTGCAGCCTCCTTGAAGCTCTCGGTCAGCTCATCGGTAGGCATATTATAGTCACGGTATGCGTTGGTGGCCTGCATGGGTACCACACCAGCACCGATATCATTCATGGCCGCAAGAAGGGGCTCGAATATCCTTGTGGCCTTTGCAGTCATGACGAACTCGCCGTTTGACAGGTTCGCTGGTATGCTGTCACTGGTTCCCGTGCCTGGTCCTGTAACCTTACCGCCCTGAGCGAAGTTTGCCGACTTGACGGTACTTACAGCCGTGGCGATGTTCGCAAGGACGGTGGCAATCGTCGTGGCAATGGCAGCAAGGTTGGCAGGATATGGAAGAGCCGAAGCGCTGGCCACACCTGCGGATATGGCACGACCCGTATCAATGGTAATCTGTGCCAGAGTGATAATCTTACTCAGACGGGCAAAGTTCTCGTCACTCTCACCGATGGCGGCAGTAAGAGAGACAAGGCTGTTTGACAGGGTACGCATGGACTGGTAGTAAGCCTTGCGGTTCTTTATCTCTGCGTTCTGGAAAGCCAGCTTGGCATCCACCTTGGCCTTCTCTGCAGCAAGTTCCCTCTGGCGGTACTGTTCCATCGTCTCACCCTCCATCTGGCCAGCCCTCACAACGGCCTCGTATTTCTCCTGTGCGGCCTGCTGACGGACAGCAAGAACGGCCAGCTCTCCGTCCTGAACCACGTCAAGGTTCAACTGCTGGAAGCCAAGCTCACGCTCGATGTACTCATCCTTGTCTGCCATGTCTGCCAGCTTCCACTCTTCACTCCATATCTCGAACTGCGTGGCCTCGTTCTGGAAAGCCAGCTCACGCTGCTGGATGAGCTGTTGGCGGTACTGGTCATCAAGAGCGAGGTCATCCTGACGGGCCTTCTCCCTGATGTTGGCCATACGCTCCGCAAACTCCTGTTCGACGGCAAGTTTCTCCTGAGCGGCTTCATAGGCCATAGTGGACTCGACACCGTACTGTTCCTCTGCCTGGCGTACCTTCTCTTCGGCATCAGCCATCCTGTCCTCCTTCTCTCTCTGGAGAGCGATCTGATTCAGGCGTAGCTGCTCGTTGAGCTGGTCTTTCTTCAACTGGAGTTCCTGCCAGCTTCCCTTCTGAACAACAGACAGACGGGACTCCGTGAGCTTCTGCTGCTCCTGTATCTGACGCTCCAGCTCCTTCTCATCGAGCTTCTGCAGTTCCTCGTTCTTCTTCTGCTCCTTCAAGAGAATAGTCCTGCGAATGGCTTCCTTTGCTGCTTCCGTCAGGTTCTTCTCGGTATTCAGGCGAACGGTGAGCTTGCGTATCTCATCGTTATATTGCTTCTCCAGCTGAGCACGACGCTTGGCTGCTGTATCTTTCATCAGGTCAAGCATGGCCTTCTCTGCTTCCTCGAAAGCCTTCCGTTCAAGCTCTGCCTGCTTCTTGGCTGTGTTGTCTTGTCTGCCGGACTTACCCTTGCTCTGCTTGTCACCCGTCAAGTCCTCGTAGGCCTTCTGAGCTTCCTGCATGGCCTTACGTGCTGCAAGGACTTCCTCAGTGGTGGCGTTCTGGTCCTTGATGATACGCTGGTACTCAGCCTTGGCTTCATCCCAGTCCTGCTTGGCCTTCTTGGCGTCCTCAGCGTACTTGGTCTTGGGCTTGTCACTTTCCTTCTCTGACTCTTCCGCAACGGCCTTGTCAGGGGCCTTTCCCGACGGGGTGCCTGTAGGCTTCGATGCTGGGGCGGGTGCAGATGAGCCACCGCCTCCAAAGGCCTTGCTCTTTCCAGCCTTGTCAATGGCATCGACGGTAGAGTTATAGGCACTCACCACATTGTCGGCAATCTCCGTTCCTGCATCCTTGGCGTTCTGGACTGTTCCCTTCAGGAAGTTCGTAACGGAATTGGCCACACCCTGCAAGCCTCTTTTCATCTGAGTCCAGTTGAATGTCAGCAGTCCTTCAAGGGCTGTGCCTACGCTGCCGATAATTCCAGCAAGGAGTTTGAAACCCTCCCATATCTGTTTCAGGCCTGTCTTGAAGATAGTCCACACGGTCTTGAACACGGCACCGATGACAGCGATATCGGTCTTGATGATGACAAGTGCGGCCTGCATCAGTCGGCTGTTCTCCATGAACTCGGAGAACCAGTCGGAAATGGCCTTTAGCTGTTTGATGAGCCAGTTCAATCCCTGCTTGATGAAGTCCGTCACGGCTGATGTCAGCTTACCGAACCAGCTGTTGCCGTCACCCATGAGAGAGAATAGTTTCTGCAGTGCTTCAAAGGCAAGCATGATGACAGCCGTGAAGATGAAGCTCTTCAAGGCTACCTTGGCTGCTGTGACGAAACCGCTTACGGCGACACTCGCTGCGGCCATTGCGGACTTCCAGGCATTACCAGAGTTCACGGCTGCTGCCGTTTCCCATGTCTGTATCTCTGTCAGCTTAGCCTTCACCAGAGCCTTCTCTGTCTCTGCCAACTGGCGTTTGTTGGCCAGTACCTTCGCCTCCAGCATGGTACGCTCCGTGCCTGATGCGCTTTCCAGAGCAACCTCTTGGGCTGCTACGGTCTTGCGTAGGGTAATCTCCTGATTCTGGAGGTTACGGACGGTAGTGGATGCTGCCTCTGCGTTGCTTACTGCTGAGTTGCGGATGGTCACAAAGGAAGCCTGAGCCTCCTTGACCAGCCTTGCAAAGCTGATGGATGCAAGGAGTGTAATGAGCAAGTGGCCGACCTCTGGCAAATGCTGTTCCAGCCAGCGCACACCCTCTGTGAGTCCCTGAATAGGAGAGACAAGTGCTTCGCTGTTGCTCTCACCCAAGGATATCTTGAATGACTCCCATGCGGATGACAGGGAGAAGATGGACTGAGACACGTTACTGTAGGACTGCTCGAACATACGTTCCGTCGTTCCCTGAGCCTCATTCAGCGTCCCCAGCTTCTCACCCAGTCTGTCAATGTTGCCGACGAGTGCCATGACCTGCGGAGTACAGCGACGTCCGAAAACGTTGGCCAGCAGCTCTGCGGAATTGGAAGCCTCCATGATTCCACTGTCCTTCAATCTCTGCAGGGTCTTTGTCAGGCCCTCCGTCTCTAAGGACTGCTGGTTTATCTCAATACCGAACTCCTTGAAAACCTTCTGCTGCTTGGCTGTTGGTGATGACAGGCCAAGGATGACCATACGAAGGGCGGTACCTGCATCGGCACCACGCACACCGACATCTGCCAGCACACCAAGGGCGGCATTGACTTCCTCGACGCTCTGGTTAAGCGCATGGCCGAATGGTGCGGCGTTCTTCAGGGCCTCTCCCAGCTCTATGACGTTTGTGGCAGAACTGGCGGCGGTCTTGGATAGCACGTCATTGGCGTGTACCATTTCTTCCTCACTAATTGGAAGGGCAAAGCCTCGCATGGTGCGAATCATAAGGTCACTGGCTTCATCAAGGCTGATCGTGTTTGCCTGAGCCAGCTGCAGGGTTCGTGACAGTGCCGTTGTCGCCTCTGTTGCATCGAAGCCGCCACGGGCAAGGTTCTCCATGGCCTTTGCCGCATCTGTGGCATGATAGATGGTCTCACGTCCCATCTTTCGGGCCTCGTCGGTCATCATCTTCATATCCTCTGCAGACGCATTGGTGACAGCACGGACTCTGGCCATACCGTCCTGAAAGTCCCTTGTGACCTGCAACACGTCCTTGGAGAAAGCCAGCAGGCTTCCGCCTCCCAGAGCCAATAACATCTGCTTACCGATATCGGCCACCTTCATGCGGATGGTCTCAAGACCTTCTGTGGCACTCTTGTAGTTACCCACGTTACGGTAGAAACGCTGTGTCTCTTCCTCTGCGCCTTTCAGCTCAGACGTTATCTGGTTGATATGGTCTTTCAGCTCATGACCTTTTGCGGATTCACGCTCTGCACGGCTCATAGCATCCCATTTCTGGGTAGCGTTGGATAGCTCTGCCCTGAGCTGTTTCAGGCTCCCTTCCTGCTCACGGGTAGCCTTTATCTGGTTGTTTACCTGCTTAGACAGTGTGCGCATCTGCTCGCTCTGCTGATGGATATACACATTGCTTGCGGCCATGCTGCTCTCATACTGTTCCTGAGTGATGGTACCAGCCTTCAACTCCTTCTTCAAGTCGGCCTGGTACTTACGGGCTTCAGCCAGTGAGGAACGGAACTTGGCAAGGCCCTCGACAGCATCTTGGTACCTTACCTGAATGTCTATGATTTTTACTCTTTCGTCTGCCATGTCCTATGTTATTTTTCGAGTTCTCTGAATATACGGGCAACGTTCTTGTTTGAACGCTGTGTATAGGTGATATAGCCATAACTGTAAATCTGGCACCAGATGTAGGCGTACTTGTTCGGATAGTTGTCATCCTCCATGATGTCGGAAGTCCAGTAGGATGATAGCCCTTGTGTAATCAGTGGGTCGCCACCGATGGCCTCGACAAGCTTGTTGACCTTCTTCAAGGTGGCTTCCTTGGATATCGCCTCGAATTGCATTGCTGCAGGCAGATAGCCCTTCTTCCCCGACGGGAAAGCGTCAAAGTCAGCAACAAAGGCGGCAGCACTGTACGGCTCCGTCTTGTAATAGCCGTCAGACTCCGTGACAGAGGCAATAATCTTCTGGGTGTTCCCCAAGCCGTCCCAGCTCTTACCGTATTCCAGACCTGCTATCTTCACACCAGAACCGCCGAAGGCAAGGCTCATCCACCTTCCGCCGGAATACTTAACGCCTTTCTTGGCAATGATGAAACGATGAGTGCCATCTGAGAAGGCCACTCCTTCTGCTACGTCATTGCTCTTGCCGCTCGCCTTCCACTCTTCTACGGTGTAGAAGTTCAGGTCGGTATCGACAATGAGCGACTGGTTCTGGTCAAGCCTCGTGGTGTCGATGGGGACGTTACCCTCGGCCACTATCAGCAGGTATCTCTCTATCTGCTTCATCAGACCATTCACCCTTGCACGGATGGTAATCTTCACCTTGTCATTGTTCCTGATGGTGGCCGTAGCCTTGAACCCTGCAGCAGTCACGTCGCTTATCGTAACGACAGAGCTTCCAGAGACAACACTGATATCCGTAATGGTAGCTCCTGCTGGATCGGTAGCGAAGGTGTACTGGACGGTCTTGCTCTGGCCGACGGTACCAGTCACGCCGTCATCACCGTTTGCGGACAGACTGGCAAAGTTTATCCTCTCCACCTGTCTCACGTCAGCGACGGGATGAACACGCCTTTTCTCGTTCTTTGTTGCTGTATTCAGCAGCAGCTCACCGTAGGCGTTGTGCGTCATTCGCCACTCCTGTTTGTCGCTATACTGTGTGGAACTCGTCTCTCCACCTCCGTTTGACGTGTCAAACCTCTCACCGCCTATGGTGGCCAGAAGGTCATTGACAAGGCTCAGCTTGTTCTTTATCATGTTCAGCTGTCCTACAGTAGCAAGGTAGCTGCCCACACCGCTGGGGAAATGGCCGGACTTCACCTGTCCTACGGTAGAGTCGCTAATCTGTGCTATGATGGCATCGGTATTCGCCTTCCCGTTGAAGTCGGTAAGAGCCTGTGTCTTGTCGGTTGTGGTGAACTGGCCACTGACAAGTGTTCCCTCGCTGTTGATGATGAAGCCCGTCTCGGTTGGTGTCATCCCCGTCTCTCGATAGCCGCCTATGACAACCTCCACGGTTTTCTTCGACATCATGAAGCGATGTGTGCCGTCTGACAGTGCTATTCCGTCCGCATCCTCATTGAATACGCCGGAGTTCTTCCACTCCTTCTTCGTCCAGAACATTCCGTTGATATCGACAATCATCACGCCCTCAGTGTCAAGGATATCGGGATTCCATGAGTTCTTGTAGGAGAAAGTGACCTCCTTTGTCGCTGTCAGCTCTTCATTATCACACTCGGCAACCACCGTGACTACGGTTTCCTGGTCGCTGGAGATATTCGTCACTCCCAGCGTGAAGCCGGAGTTCGTGACGCCACTGACCACTACGGCATTGTTCGATGAAGTAACACTCTGCACGGTCAGCGCCTTGGGAGTCGGCTGTGTCTTGATTGTGTATTTCTGCGTACCCGTTCCGTTCGGAGCCTCGTAGCCTGCCGCACCGTCGATGGCCAGATACAATCCCTGTAGCTTCACGCTATGGGTGACCTCAAAGGATGAGTTGTCTGTCAGTGTAGTCCTGATGGTCAGCGTGACCGTCTCTTCCGTCGGCGACAGGGTGTTTGCAGTCAGCTTGAATCCTGATGTGCTCACGTCGCTTACGGTGACGCTATCCTTGTCTGCCGTGACCTCCACGCTTGCAGCCGTCACGTTGGCATAGGACGGCGTATAGGCCAGAGTATATGCCTGGGCGGTCTTGTTGGATATGACAGCAGGGCCAGAGACGGTGACATCATTCACCTTGACAATGGTCTCGCCCTGATGCTCTTCGCCCCAGTCGTCATTGATGACGGACTTATCCACGGTATAGACGAAGTAGTAGAGCTTCTTTCGGTATTCATGAATCAGCTCACCTTCCCTGTTATAGATGTCAAAGGCGAACTTGATTACATGGTACTGGCCGTCCTCGGCCTGAGTGAAGGTCTTCGTATGTTCGCCTGGTGCCAGCAGAACGTCATCATAATAGACCTTCAGCCCTGCCTCCAGCGTCTCTTCGTACTCAGTATCGAAGCCCACAATCTTCTTGATGGTGTAGCGCACCTTCTCAGCGACATAGAGTTTCAGCGTATAGGGGTTCCCGTCCCATGAATCGTTGTACGGGCTTACCCACTGAGACAGGTAACACCTGCCATCCTGATGGCCTGCATTGTCCGTATAGAAGTACGGTTCGCTGAGGGTGTTTCCGCTGGTACTCCATCCCTCATTCTGATTGTTCACGTACAGGTCAAAGACCAGCGGACACGGATTCGATGTGTATGTCCTCTTCAAGTTGAGGGTGAACGACAGGAAGCCGCTTTTCAGGGCGTGCTCAAAGCTCACCGTCTCTACGTCCGTGCTCTCGCCCTGTTCGTATGTCGGCTTGACATAGGGAAGAGCCACCAGCTCCACCGTACACACGCCAGCCTTGTCTCTCTGGATGCTGCTCACGGCGAAGAAAGCATTGTACTTGTGCAGATACACAGGCACGGACTCATTGAAGTCTCTAAGGTCAAACTCGGTCAGCATCATCTTCTCCTTGACGCAAGTGTAGTTCTCCAGTATGGAACCGAGGTAGCCGAAGAGCCTGTCGATGTTTTCAAACGGCTCGAAGGCGTTCATGCGGATATGCTTGAAGTCCACCCCCTTGCTCTTCAACATCGGGCGCTTGCTGATATCCTTCGTTTCCTCAAATGTCGGGTCAAGGGCTCTGTAGTTCATGATGCCATATAACGGGTTGGTGGTCGTCACGACGTGCTTCTCACCGTCCCACGTCTTGATGGTCCTGCCTGTAACGACATTCGGATAGGCGATATCCTGACGCAAGCCAGGGAAGAACTTCGACTGATAGAGGGACTTTCCCTCTGCAAGCAGGGAGTCTTCTATGCCTACCGTCCCGTAGCCCTCTCCGTACAGCTCCAGCTCGTCACGCTTTTCCTCTTCGGTCTTGCTGCGTCGGCTGTAGGCCATTTCAAAGTAATTCTTCTGGCCGAAGTTAGTATTCTCGTATTTCGAGAGGTCTGCCTGAGTCTTTCCGCTCAGCAGCTTGTCAGACCAGTCAAGGCAGTCGCCAGACAGCATCCTGTCACGGAGCTGGTTGTAGTACATGGCCACGATGGTCTTACCGTCCTTCTCGACACGGGGAAGGGCTCCGTTCATGTAGAACACGTCCTTGATGAAGTCGAAGCAGTTGATTGGCGGAAGATTCTCTGTGATGTTCATTTCGACTGGAATCTTCGTGATGGCCTCCAGAGACGGGGTAATGCTGGCAATCTTCAGGAACCCGAAACGGACGTCATCGGCATTGAACCTATCCGTGAAGTCCACTTCCGGCCAGTTTACGTTGTCATAGCCTGCAACGAGGGTATCAGGCAGTTCATTGCCCTCATCGTCGTAGATGGTCTGCAGGTCTCTGGTGGTGTCCTCGGGTGGGGTGTACTCATAGCCGGACCAGAACAGGTAGCCAAGGGAACCTTCCTCGATGGCTTCCACATTCAGGCGTCTGGCTTCGTACTCTACGCCAAAGTCGAAATGATAGATGTATTCCGTTGCCGTCTCTTCCCTGCTGATGGAACGCAGGCCTATCCAGTCGTCACCATCGTCAGACTTGGTATCGAGAGACACTTCATCGTTCTCATCCTTCGTCGCTTCAACAAGGTATATCCACCAGTACTCACGGTCAGGCACACGGCCTTCCTGAACAGCGGACTTCTTAACGACTACGGTGGCGGTACCACGTATCTCACACTGAGCCTCCAGCTTCAGCGTGACCAGATCGTTAGGGTACTTGTTGCCTCCTGTCAGCATATACCCCTCGACGGTACGCTTGGCATAGCACACGTCCTTGCCGTCATAGCGTCCAGAGTAATAGCCGCCCTGAGACCACGACTTCCACATATTCAGCTCTTGCACCTTTATCTCCGAGCAGGCCGTTTCCCTGCTTGACGTCCTCAGACGGTCAGAGCCGATGAACTCATTCCAGTAAGGCACGACAACGGTATCGTTCCTGTTCCCGTTCAAGGTGGCGATACCTCCCCAATAGTGGCGCTTGCTCACATTGATGTCGCGCCAGTTCTCGTATTCCCTCCAGTATTTCTTGTCATCCTCCCTGCTGGTGAACTTTCGGAAGCTACCTTCCTGCTGGAAAGAGCCGTCCTGTATCGCATAGGAAAGGTTTATGAGGTTGATTTCCTTGGCCACGTACCTCTCAGAGAGGAACGGCTTCGTTCCCGTGATAGGCACGACACCATAGGTCACGTAGTCATCATATACGGCACGGCCATAGTAGTCCTTGTTATTGAAGTTGGCCAGCGGCAGCAGTCCCATGCCCCGTGATATCTGCCTGCCTATCTCGAACTTCACGCCAAACTTCTCATTTATCATCTGTATCAGACGGTACACGGGTACCACTGGCTTCGGCGGTGTTCCCTTCTCATGGGGGATGCCAGCATCATAGTCTGGGTACAGGATATCGTCCATGTTACCCAGCTTGTTTGAAAGACCCCCGTACTGGAACTCGTCATCATCGTCTCTCCAGATAAAACGCCCGAGTGACGGGAGCTGGTTGAGGGTTATGCCTGAACTCTTCAAAGTCTCGAAGGCCTTGAGTACCCTCCAAGTCAGCACACAGCTGAAAGTCTTGTCACCGACCTCTGAGACGTACAGGTTGGCATTGGGACAAAGGCACACGCCATTGATGTAGAAGTCCGCATCCACACGCTTGCGTATCATCTTCGAGTGATGACGGATATCGTTGGCCAAATCCAGCAAACGGATATTCCTCTGGGTGAACGGCAGCTTGAACGTGTAGCTGTGCGAACACGTCAGCTTGCTAATATCGCTGAACAGGTTGTTTACCCATTTCAGCGTTATGCCACTCGGCACTGGAAGGTCAAGAAGTTCCCTCGACCCGTCAGGCGTATAGATGTATAGCTCTTCCTTCATTTTCTGAGACCTTTACGTTTTAGGGTGTCTGCATAGACGATGATAGCGATAAGCACAATCCTGATGAGGATATATGCCACAAAAAGGAGCAACAGTATTCCGGCGATAATAAAAGCTGTCTTCATATCTTCCCGAGTAAAGTGTAATTATACCAAAGTTTCGTTAAACCCATGCCTACACGTTTTGCCGAAAGGAGTATTTCGTCCTTCTCACGGTTCACGGCAAGCACCGTTCCTGGTTCTCCAGTCTGGATGATGACGCACTGGCCACCGACCTTCACTTTCTTATATTCTGAATATGTCATATTGTCTGTACCTGAGTTTCTGGTAAAGTAACTGATATTTCGTAATCATATAGCTTTCTGTCAGCAGCCACGGTCAAATTCCCTGCCTCGATCGTGACGGGCTTCCAAACCTCCGTTCCGCTGACCTTTCCCACATACAGCTCGATATGCGGTGATTTGTAGATAGTCTCGACATAGGCAAGAATCTCTTTTCTGAGGTTGACGGCACAACACTTGATAGTGTCCGTGTTCTCTATATGGGTATGCCGCTGCGCCTGATGGAACACTCCGCCGACGGAGTATTCTGCATCGACAGTAACGCTGCCAAGTTTATTCTTGCTCTTTCGCTGTCCGTTGACAAAGAGGTAGTACTGCCAGAAGCCGTAGTTGTCAATCCAGCGAAGGTATGTGCCTTCCATTGAGCTGTCCCTGATGAGCCTTATCCCTGCATCGTTGACGCTTGACGGGTCTGCCTCTGTTATTCCCGACGAAGCAGAGAACAGCGAGACCTTGAAGGGCAGTCCAGTGAACCACACGATTTCCCTCAGTCTCTTTCCACCTCCGTTTCGGTCACTGATTACAGGAAGATAGTAGCCGTACTCCAGCCCAGCCTCCAGAGCTGCCCACAGCACCATACATGATGCAGAGCCAGCAGACACGCCTTCCTCTGTACTGATACTCAGCGTGACACTCTTTGAACGTGTATTCACGTAGTCATCAAAGAACAGCTGCAGGAGCCTTGACACGTAACACCTTGCGCTGCCGTTGAACACGGTCACGTCAATGTCATAGTCACGGCCTCCGCTACTGGCTACGAGCTTCACTACTCCCGTAAACCCTGACAGGCTCAGCTCCACGTAGTTCGGATTGAACGCATAGACAACCGCATCGGGAATGGTCGCACTCCCTGACAGCCCGCCGCCGGATATGTTAATTGTTCTCATCGTCTTTGTCGTTTATCTTGTCAATTTCTGTTTCAACTATTCCCGTTGCCTCCAGTGCCAGCTTCTCAGTCTCTTCTTCGAGAAGGGTGTCGAAGATGTCATTGTAGCCTTTGTCACGATGGAGCTTGGTTCCCTTCTTCATGATGCTGTGCGCTATCATGTAGCTCAGACTTTGCAGACCTCTCTCTGGATTCCCGTTCTTCGGAGCGAACTGACGGTAGCTTATGCCCTTCTTCAATATCCACTCCTTGATGATGTCCGAGAAGTTGTGAGGCACCTTGCCTGGTCCTCTACCTCTCTCCATGACCTCCCACTGCTTGTCACCAGTGAGCATGACACGGGCAAGTCCTTCCGTGTCTTCGTCCTCAATCCTGAGTGAGGCGACGGATCGGCCAGATGCCGTGCGGTTCTGCTGCTTCATGTTGGCAGCGATACCATCCTGCACGACCTTCAGGTGCTTAACTACTATGTCCCTAATCGCCTCCATTCTCCAGCACGTCTTCCGTTCTCAGCTCACTGTCACCGCAGATAAGTATTCCTTCTTCCTCTTTCAGCTTGGGCTCGATGACAATTCCCGTCACGTTCCTGTCAAGGTAGTCGTACAGGACACGGTAGGGCTGTCTGCCCTCTATCTGCTCGAACAGGCCACTCTCATTCAGTTTCTTTATGAACCTGATGCACAGCCGCTTCATCTGCTCGATGATGTCATCGTTCTCTTCTCCGTCAAAGTCGAAGTCGGTAGGCGCTACAAACGCAATCTGGGCATCGGGTCTGTCCTTGACCTGAGCCCAGCCGAAATCAAGCTCCCCTGCAGGTGGGAGTATGTAAATGACCGATGGCTTATCCACACGGTCAAGCTCCACGTTTGCCTGAGCCCAGTTCATGAACTGATAGGCGACGTCGGCACCCATGCTGTCAACAATCTTGTGGATTTTCTTCTCCACCGTGCCATGTTCGGCAATATTCTTCAATGTCGTTCCCATATCTCTACTTGCGTTTACCTGCCTTCATTCTGTACTGCTCACTCAGCTTGCGCTCGAAGTTGTTGTTCATCGCATCGTTCTTCATGCACTGGTAGATACGTACCCATGCCACGCTGCGCACCTCGTTCTGGTTGGTGATTCCCATTCGCTTAGCGTACCAGTCAAGGACTCCGAAGCTGCCGAAGTCAAGCTCACGGATGCCAGCTGCAATTTCTTCTCTGGAGTAGTGTATCTTGATGGACTTGAAAAGCTCGTTGATACGCTTGAGCTCCTTCGTTACGAAATTCGTAAAGCCAAAGACGTCATTCACGTCCTCCAGCAGCAGCTCTTTCGGCTCGACTCCCAACAGCACCTTGGCACAGGCTCCTGCAGGGTCGTCATCGTCTGCCGAAGAGCGAAGGTCGTCCAAAGTACCGTAGCTGATACCATTCAGGTTTGTCGGGACTTCCTTTCCACAGAGGGTTTCGGGCCTCGGCTGGTTCTTCAATCTCTCCAGCAGCTCCTTCTGGACTTCCTTCGATGCAAATGGGAAGAGCATGAGGAAAGCCTTGTATTGGCAGTCCATTTTCTTCCCTTGCTTGCGCTTCTTTTTTTTCTTCATGTTCAAAATTACATTTTAATTTTGGTGGATTCACCTTATTTGCATATCGAGTTACTGAACTCTGTCATTCATTACTGCGTATCTTCACTGAGGCCTGTGCGCCTGCCGTTGCCTTGCCTCGTCTGAATATCATGGCCATCATCAACATATCCGAATAGTCAGGGGATTTGCCACCCAGCAGGGTCTTCCACTCGTCTTTCTTGATGACGTCCTTCTTGCCAACGTCATTGTCGATATGTGCCTGCTTGAGTGCGCCCAGCTCGTCAATGATTCGCTCTCGCTGCTCGTCGGTACAGATGACCCTTATCCTTCTGGCGTTTATCAGCTCTGCCAGCTTGAAGTAACACTCAGCCCTGAGATTCTGATAACGGGAGTCTTGCGGTTTGCCGCCTCCGTGGAACTCCTTGATACCGTCAAGGTACGACTCCAGGAACGAGCCTACGCCGTCGGCATCCACCACTGTCAGCGTCCTTGGTATGGAGTCCTTTATCATCAGCTGTTTCAAGTCCTCCTGCACCTCCTTCGACGGTGAGTATTCCTTGTCTATGCGGATGGTGCACACATTCCCTATCCATGAGCCTGCAACGAATCGGTCACGTCCCTTTGTTGCGATATCGGCTGAGCAGCTGCGACCTCCCACCTGCTGGATATGCTCGTTGTGGAAAAGGTCAACAAGTGCGTCGTAGTCTATCAGCGAAGCCGGATCGTCATCGTACTCGAAGTTTCCGTAGTAGAGTCGCTGGATGGTTATCTTATCAGAGCGTAACAGGTTGTCGATGTAGTCCTGAGTGATATACGGGTTGTCCTTCGGCAGAGCCTTGATGAAACGCCTGAATGGTGCAAGAGTCCCGTCCTTGGCTGGTTTCACGAACTGGGTGTAGTTCCAGCCCCTTGAAGGGTTACAGCTATACATGGACTTCGGGATGACGTGCCATTTCGTACCGTCTGGGTTCGGGCCTTCCAGCAGGGAGAAACGAGCCCTGAGCACGTTGATGGCTTTCTCCGCTATCTCCTGACTCTCATCCACGAACAGGTCTGTGATGCTGTACGAACCGAAGCGGTCGAAGTTCGGGTCTCTGGGCTTGTACTGCACTGAGCGGAAGTAAATCATCGAGCCATTCGGGAAGAAGAAGCTGTTGACCATGCCGCCTTTGTACACGACCTGCTGTGTCAGTCCGAGGAAGTCCAGCACCTCAAGGAATGTCTTGAAGGTGGTATCCATGAGCTGGATAAGCTGCTCTCGGCAGATGAAGCCGACGGATTTAGGATATTTCAGGCGATTGGTTATCTGCCAGAAGCAGCCCAGCCAGCTTTTTCCGCCTCGTGCGCCGCCTCCGTATAACAGTTCCGTGACACCGTTATCCATGTCGGTAAGAATGTCATATGCCTCGAACTGCTTGTCATTCAGCTTCACGTCCACATGTTTCTGCACAGCGTTCGTCTCTCATTATGTTAATGATTGGTAATGCAGTCTGTATGGGCGCACCGTCGCTGGTCATATCCACCTTGTCACCAAGTCCCAGTGCCCTCATGGTAAGGGTGGCGTTGAAGTCGCCAACACTGGCACCGTCGTACTGCTGCATTTCAATGATGCTCTTCGCGCGTGACATGGCGGTAAAATAATCTTCTTCCTCTTCGGTACGTTCATCGCCCTTTTCCTCCAGCATCTTGAGCCTCATTTCAAACCATTTCCTGCTCACTCCGAGGTAGGCACAGAAGCCATACATGGAGAGTGGGCGGCGCTTCGATTCTGAGTCCAGACGGGTCTCTGGGTCTTTGGCGGTTCCATTGACCGTTGTCCCTCCTTCTCTTCGTGAGGCCCTTTTGGCAAGGATGGGGTTGTCCTCGCTCCATGCCACATATTCCAAGAACCTTTCAGCGAACTCTTCGGCAGTGGGGATGGTACGGGGGCGCCCAAGGGCTTCCTTTGCCAACTTGTAGTACTGGTTTCCTTTTGGTGCTGGCATAGGCTATCTCTCCTTTATCGCTATGAGGGCCACGAAGTTCAGATATCTCCAGAACGTATCTACCTTTCTGAAGCCACTGATGTTCAGCAGCTGCTCGTTCATGTTGATGGTCAGCGGTACCAGTGAACCCTCCAGACTACGGCGCTTGGTCTTTATCTGTTCCTCGGTGTACTGGTTGTCACGCTTGATATCATAGTATTCCTTCACAAGCACTTGGTCTATATCGTCACTGTTTCCCATGACCTTCTCCACCAGTATGAGGGCTCCGCCAGGCTCCAAGGACTCGAAGATATTCTTGAAGATGAACTGGCGGTATTCAATAGGGGTGAACTGGATGGTCAGGCAGGACAGAATAACGGAACAGCCTTTCACGGGCAGCTTCTCCCGAAGGTCGCTGTACTTCACGTTTACATAGCCGTCCTTTATCTCAGTGGCGTACTTCTCACGGCACTTCTCAATCATCGGTTCACTTACGTCGGTCAGGACGAAGTTACACTTGGCTCCAAAGTTCTTGATTAGCAGCTCAGACGAGATACCAGTGGAGCAACCGATATCAAGGACGTTGGTCCCTTCCTTCACGAAGTTTCTGGCCATGCGGTAAACGAGCTCTCGCATACTGTCATAGCCAGGGATGGAGCGAGACAGCATATTGGGGAATACGTCTGTCACCTCTTTATTGAACTCCCATTTCTGGGTGGGGATATAATTGTCCTGTCCTTTCTCGTCTTTACTATTATTTTTATTCGGTTTCATCTGTGAATAATTCTAACTGTGCAGGGTCTTTAGTCATCCGCAACACAATCTCTGGGAACCGCTGGATGAACTTGTCATAGGGTTCCGCAGGGATTCCGTGACGGTAATACATAGCCCTCGTTCTCGGATTGCTCTCCACGGCAAAATACAGCTTCCCGTCATTTCCGTGCTTGGGAAAGACGAAACGCTCCAGGATGCTCTCTTTGATTGAAGGCGGATCGAGGTTGAGGTCATTGAAGTACGCCTCCATCGGGTTCCAGCGTGTCTTCCTCTGAATGTTCTCCAGAGACTCCCGCCCCTGATATGACGGTCTGGCCGTGATGATGATGACGGGGTTCTCCTTGATGGCCTCAATTAAGTCCTTACGGTATTCCTCTGCCCTGAGACGGGAAGAGAAAGGCCGTATCATACGAGTCTTTTCCTGGTTGCTTACCAGCGTGTAGTTCAAATCCAACAGAATTATTCTTTCTTTCATTTTTGATATTCCAATTTTTTTATTTTTCCTTCTACAAAGGTACGAAAAAATTATCAAATATACAAATTTTTAGAGAGAATAATTTATCAAATCTGCACTCCCAACCGCTTGCTGAAAGCAGCCTTGGCCTCGTCAACCAGTCCTGCACGGGTTCCGTCAGGATAGGGAAGGTCAAACTCAAATTCTATGGCCTTGCGCAACCGTTCCATGTACTCGGCGTTGTTCACGTCGAGTCTGGTGCCCCGTGCCTCCATATACACATATCCGTCAATGGTGTCAAGGCGGTAGATATCGCCGTACACAGGATTGAAGATATCGAATATCTCACGGTTGGTATGGTACTTCTGCACCTTCGGCAGCTTGGAGAAGTCACCAAGAACCACATTCGGCTCGTAGTCAATATTGAAGGTTATCTGACCTGCGGCGGTCTTGCTCTGCACGTTACTTGAAATGGCGGCATTGTTACCGACATTCACACCCTGAGTCCAGCATACGCATATCGTATCAGGGCTTGACAGTGCTGAACAGATGGTCGCAATGGCCATGCGGTCAGCCATGAAGGGTACTGAGTTGAACACAGAGGAAATGAAGATGGCGGTGAACTTGCGCCCGTCCGCTATCTCTTCGAGGAACTTGCGGTCTATCTTCAAGCTCTCCGTCTTGCTGATTTCCTCTCCAGTGGCTATGAAGTACGGTTCAAAGGCAGAGCACTGGATTCCGCTCTCCCTGAGTATTCGGGTGTTGTTGAGCTTTCCGGCACCGAAGTCAACGATGCTGTCACCGAAACGTCCTACCCACTCATCCTTCTTCTGGCCTTCCAGTATCATTGTATCAACACATTTCAGGCGTGGCCACAGTCCTTTGTAGAAGCCACAGCCAAGACCTCCTGCACGGGTGTTCCTCGTTCTCATGAAGGAATTGTGACGGAGGGTGTCGGCATAACGGTTCTGGATATCGAAGTCCATGGTCAGGTAGTTCAGCATGAGGTTGGCGAACTGTGCCTGAGCTTTGGTGATTCTGCAGATGGGAATAGGACGGACATTGTGCTGGGCATAGTAGCTGACACGTCCGATACCATTCACCACATTGTCTTCCTCATCCACGACAGTAGGCAGCTCAATCTTCTTTCGTGCCAGGCTCCCGTACATATTCGTAGCATACTGGTTTACCTTTCCGGCGTTCTTCTTCAACAGCTCGAAACTGTCACCAGTCTTTGTGTACATACACGGATAGAACTCTGGAGTATCTGGAGTGAGGTCTGGCAACTCCGAGGCGATTGCTTCAACATCATACTTGCTGATATACTCCTTCACCGTCTGGCAAGTGTCGCTGCGCTTCAGGTCATTGGTGGCACGGTTGAACACGATGTTGAGACTCTTACGCTCATCAAGGGTCATTCGTGGGATAATGGTGATAGGTACCCTCTTCACACCCATCCTTGAAGCCACGAAGCTACGCTGGTGGCCAGAGATTATCTCGCCTCCCTGGTCCACGACGATAGGAGAAACGAAACCGAGCTTCCGCAAGGAAAGCTCCAACAGGTCAAGACGCTTGGGGTCTGACTTTCGTGGGTTGTAAGTCGATGCATGGATTTTATCCAGCGCTACCATCTGTATCATTCGGCAATAAATCTATTTTTAAGTTCTTCACTCATTTCCTTCTCACTGAAGAAGCCCTGCTCTATCAGCCCCTTCTCCAGCTCCGCAAACTCTGGGGCTGGGATATTGAAACGGACACCAGCAATGGCGACAACCACGGCTGCTGCATCCTTCCTTAGCTTGATGCCGGAATCCATTTCGTCTGCCTTGGCTCCGTCAACGCCCAGATCGTCATCGTTCTTCAGGAACTCTGCGATATCGCCTTCCTCGAATCCGAGGTCAAGGGCATTGTACTCGTCACCAATGGACTTGAGGACATCGGCCAGTTTGGTCTTATCCCACTTACCCTTGACTTTGTTCAGCAGGATATTCAGGGCCTTCTCCCTTGCCTCTTCCTCAATATGGACGATAGACACCTCCACCTCTTCCTGCCCCATGTCACGCAAGACGTTCAAACGCTGGTGACCAGAGATAAGGCGGTTGTTGACCTCGTTGACCACCAGAGGCTCGACATAGCCGAAATCCTCCAGAGAGTTCTTGAGGTTGTCGTATTTCTTACTGCCTTTCTTCATCACCTTACGGGGATTGTAGAAGGCCTCTTCTATCTCACTTACCTTCAGCGTCCGAAACGTCATCGTCTGCGAGGTGCTTTTCCCATTCTTTCCCATAGAATAATCTCAGCTTGATTTCTTTCTCCACACTCTCCTTCACAAAGCCATTGCGGTAGCGGATATCACCCATGACTTCCTCCATCTTGCTCTTATCCATGCTGAAGCGGTACTTCCCGACCATGGCGACAACCTCCGTTTCCTCTGGCTTGTTGTCAAAGTCCTTGAAGGGATTGTCCTTGTCGTCACCGAACAGGTTCTCAGCCTGCATCTGCGCTGGGAACATCTTCTCAACCTCTGACTTCGTGAAGCCAAGAGTCATCGGGTCGATGCCAGCAGCACGGATTTCTGCCATGACAGTTGTCAGTGCCTTGTTGTCAAAGTCACCGTCAATACGACTGAGGGCGAGATTCAGGGCTTTCTCCTTCTTCTCGTCCATATCCACGATACTGACCTCTACCTCAGTCCAGCCGAGGTCTTTCAGCACCTTTAGCCTCTGATGGCCATTCACAAGGTTGCCCGTCCGCTTGTTCATGATAAGCGGAATGACAAGACCGTATTCCAGAATACCACTCTTGATGTCCTGGTATTCCTTGTCGGCTTCCTGCAGATCCTTTCTTGGATTGTAGTCCGCTGGAATAAGCTCGTCAAGTTTCTTTCTTACTATTTCCATCCTGATATTGTTTTGAATTAAACTGTTGCCTTGAACGGCACGATTTCGAGGCCAAGAGCCTGCATGAGCTTCCCAAGGTTCCTCGATGACGTGACGTGCTTTCCAGTAATGATACTGGAGATACTTGTTCTGTTGATGCCGGAGGCAGCTTCCACCTCCACCAGCTTCAAGCCACCCTGCTTGATGCGGTTCCTGAAAATCTCGTTGATGTTCTCCGGAGGCGTACTGGTGAACTCCGTCCCTTTCGGTGCTACCGACAGGCGAAGATACTTCATCACGGCCACAAGGTCCTTGAATGGCATAGACCTGTTGCCACGGATGAAGGCATTGAAATTAGACACCTGCAGACAGAGGTCATTGCAGAGCGTTGTCTGGTTCACTCCACGCTTCAACATCTGCTGATAAATACGTTCTCTTATCATAGTTCCAAATTATTACCTTGCAAAAATAATCATTTCTACGGAAATTGCCAAATATTTGATAACTTTTTATCAAATTTCACTCAAAATTTTGCAAATTCGATAAAAAATTGTACCTTTGCATTACGGATAGATACATTTAATCTAACCAATCTTGCCCTTCACGGGTATCATTGTTTTAGTTTTGAATGGTATTTATCTTATTTGCATAGGAACGGTCTTGCTCGGGAGAGTAGGACCTTCTGTTTGTAAAAAGGGGTGGCTCAATTCATGGCCACCTCTTTTGCTTCTTTCACTTGTTCTTCGATTTCAGGAACGACCATCCAGTGAGTCACCTTCTCTGTCTTTCCCCCGTCGTAGTCTTGGAACCTCAGACTGCCAGCACCAGCCTTCACTACCTTTGCCATGAACATACGGCCAGACTCTCCCTTGCATAACACCCATGTATTTAGCTTGGGATATCTCTTTGCCAGCTCAGTCCACATGACGCTCTTCAGATGTTCTCCACCTTTGGCAAATGCCACTGATGCCAGGCGCTCCATAGCCTCCTGAATCTTCGGACTCGCACCCTGAGCGCCTACGGCCAACTTCATCTTTGCGCCATACTCCTTGGCTGCAGCAAGGAACTCCTTACCCAGAATCCCCTCGATTAGCTTCTCTTCTTGTTTTTCCATTGTCCCGAAAGTTTTTGTTACTGACCTGAGAAATCAAAGCACCCTGCAAAATACAGAAGAGCAAACAGCATCAACGTCCAGAGTGTCATCAGGACGTTCATCATACACCCGAGGCCTTCTTTTCTGTTGCCTCTCACTCCGACTATCCACTGGCCCACGATAATGATGCACAGGATAGCAACTGCAATTCCTTTGATAATCATACCTTTCCTTTTTTGTTGTTAATACACGCCCAGTCAACTACAAAGCAGTCGTTCTGGTAATCATTGTTTCGGTCACTCACGGTGGCCATTGGTTTGTTGTTTGGTTTCATACTATATTCAAATTTTGGTTTTCTCTTCTTGTCACCCATGCCTTTTTTGCACGTTCCCTGAGCTTGTCTGGATGCTTCCTGTTATACTCCAGCATACCTGCAACACGCCTTTCCCTCTGCTCTGGCGTTTCCACACGTCCCTTCTTGAACTCTCCGTCGGGATTGCTGTGAACACCCTTTGGGAAACCGCCTGGCCTTCCAAGCCTGTCCGACTCCATCTTTGCCATCTTCAAGTGGCTCATGACGGTGCCGTGCATCCAGTCGTTGTCTTTCTCCACGCCCAGCTCCCGTGCCTTTCGTATCATGGTGCGGACACTGACACCGAACATTCCTGCAAGCTCGTCGTTCTTGGTTGTAGGATAGAGTCGTCTGAGGTCATCGCACATCTGCTTACTCCAGAATATCCGTTTGCTGCAGCCTCTCTTCTCATACACTCGGCCAGTGGAAAAATCCATTCTGATTCCATCTGGTTTCTTCTTGCCAGCAGCATACTCAGCACGTTTCTTTGCCTTCACACATTCCTTGCAGTAGGAAGAGACGATTCCGTATTTGTCCCTGTAGTAGTCTTTCAGCCACAGCTTCCGTCCGCAACAGGGGCAGACCTTCTTCCGTTTCTTGATTCTGGCACTCATAGCTGCTCGATGTTCTTTTCAATAAGGGCAATGGTCTCTGTGCAAAATTTATAGATGGTTCCAACCAGAGCGTTTTCTTCGACTGACACTTCCTTGGCTCCGTCAAGTAACTTTACCACGATGCCAGTCGGATTTCTCTCTATCAGGTCCTTCGCCATCAGCAGACTATCCCTGCGCTTCTTCAACCTTACGGCTGTTTCAATATCCTCTATCTTCATGTCTATTCGCTTATTTCTTGGCCTTCTCATAGAAATTCCCGTGACACTCGCCGTCTGGAATGATATCGTACTCGCCGATTTTCTTTCCTGAATTGACATCAAGAGCCAGGGAGAACAGAGCGCACTCAAGACGGACTCCGCATTTCACATCACAGCATATCTTGGATTTCTCCATTACTCAGGCTGCTCAGATATCTTCTGCATCATGAAGTCAACGATTTCCCCAATAGTCGGATCGTCAGCAAACAACCTTTTGCCTTCCTCGTCTGTGACAGTAATACCATACTCCCTTTCTGTATCCATGATTATCTCAAGCATATCAAGACTGTCACCACCGAGGTCTTCAACGATTCTCAGCTGCTCCTTCTGCTCGTCACTCAGGGATTCATCAATGCCGACATTGTTGTCTGCAAACTCAATAATTTTCTTTCTTACTTCTGACCTTTCCATATTATTTCTGATTTACTATTTGAATTTGTTCACTTACACTCTCTTCATGGATAAGACTGAATATGTGAGTAATGAAATCCTTTCTCAGTCCGTTCAGCTGTCCGTTTATCTCACGCTTATCCATCATTTCACCATAGCGTTTCGTCTGATAGACAGGAACGCCACGCTTGCGCTTGAACTCTCCGACCTCCCGGCATATCCTCATGCGCTTGGCCAGCAGCTCTATCAGCTGGCCGTCTATCTCGTCAATCTGGCTACGCAGCTCACCGAGGCCACCATTACCCCACGTCTTGCTCCTGACTGTCAGCTGTGACAGGATATAGCTCAGGATGGCAGGCGTTATCTGCTGTCCTGAATCGCTGAGCGCTGCATCTGGCTTGTAGTGGGACTCCACGAAGAGACCGTCAAATCCCATGTCAAGTGCCTGCTGGCTGATAGGGGCTATGAGGTCTCGCTTGCCTCCCATGTGACTCGGGTCACAGAGAATGGGGAGGTCAGGCATACGCCGACGCAGCTCTATAGGAATCTGCCACATCGGGGCGTTACGATACAGCTTGTTCTCATAGGAAGAGAAACCTCTATGAATGGCTCCCAGACGCCGGACGTTGGCTCTTGCAAGACGTTCAAAGGCTCCTATCCACAGTTCAAGGTCTGGGTTCACGGGGTTCTTCACCAGCACTGGCACCTCAATACCCTTCATGGCATCGGCCAGAGCTTGCACGGCAAACGGGTTTGCGGTAGTCCTCGCTCCTATCCAAAGTATGTCGATATGGTGAGCCAGTGCCAAATCTACGTGCTCTGGAGTGGCGACCTCGATGGCTACCATCATCCCCGTTTTGTTCTTTACTTTCTCCAGCCAAGGAAAGGCCTTCTCGCCGTGCCCTTCAAAACCGCCAGGCTTCGTGCGAGGCTTCCACACCCCTGCACGGAATATCTGACAGCCTTTTGAATATAGCTGCTTTGCCGTTTCCAGCACTTGTTCTTCACTCTCTGCAGAGCAAGGCCCTGCAATGATAATCGGACGCTTCTCTTCTTGCGGAAGCTCCAGTGGGATAAGCTCTATACTCATACGCCGTCCTCCTTGAATATGTTATAGTCCATATCAACAAACTTACTGCTGGCAGACAGGGCAACCTCAAAGTCATCCTTGGCCATATACTTCTGCACGTACCTGTGAATCGACTGCTTCCAGTACACAGTGAAGTTGCTCTTCTCACAAAGGCCTGTTACCCTGCCGATGAAGAAAGCGCACTCATCTGGATTATAGTAGTCGGCCTTCACGCCTGATCGCAAGCCAATCTTGAAGTGGTCACAGACAAGTGCTGCATCCTGAATCATCCTGAAAGAACTGTCAAAGTCAATAATCGGCTCGATGCTGGCAAAAGTCCTGAAGCTCAACTGATGAAGGAGTTTCATTGTATGTATGCGCTCGTAGTTTGGCGAAGCATGTGGTTCCATGTCATCCCTGCCTGTAAGCGTAAAGCCAAAGGCAACATTCCTACGAACGTCTGCATCAAGTCCGTCCACGAAATCGACAAACTTCTTGTCACTGAGGAATGAGGCGTTTTTCGTAAGTATCTTCACTGGCACACCGTGAGCGAGACATTCAATCACTGCGGACAAAGTAAGGTCTCTGGTCTCATCTATCATTGGGTCGGTAGAGAACGAGAAGAATACACCAGTCTGCCTGATGTAGTCAAGGTCGGCCTCCAGCTCCTTCACGAATACCTTCATTGCATGAATCTCATCCTTGAAACAGGCTTTCAGCTTCACCTCTGTACTGCCCAGCTCATGGGACAGCACACCACGTTTCAGGTAGCAGTACTCGCATGAATGGGGACAGCCCTTGTAAAAGTTACAGCCTACGGCGGCATATTCGAGGGCTGCGCCCTTGGGTGAGTAAAGTGCCTTGCCGTTCAGTTCGGCCAGTATTTCATTATTCACTTCCATAGCTATCCTCTCATTATGTTTCCGTTCTTGGTCGTCACCTCTCCACCAACACTGCCACACATGACATTGCCGTTCTTCGTCTCGACATTACCCAGCACCTTGCTACAGGTGACGTTTCCGTTCTTTGAGTTGACGGTGGTGACAGTGCCCTTGACCTCCACATCAGCGTTTTCGCTCTCGATGGTTTCCACACTGCCCTCGATGACTATCTTGAATACAGGCGGTTCCTTGTATTCCTCAATAGGCTTGCCATCAACAAAGATTCCGCTGTCCGTAATCTCGATGGTGCCCTTGATGTTTTTGTACTCCTTGCCGTTCATATTTATAGAGCCTGAGCACTGATTGATAATTGTTCTTGTTCCCATATCAGAAATCTATTTTTAGTTGTTCATCTTTATTCTTATTGCCAAGCTGTTTGTTCAGGTTCACCTCTCTTCCGTCCTTCTGACCCTGCTCATAGGCTTCACCCAGGACTTCACGCCTGCGCTGGCGGTGCTTGGTCTTATCCATCTTGTAGTTGTTCTGCTGGAAAAGATAGTCCTCTATCATTTCCTTGTGACAGACAACCAGAGCCGTTTCCTCAGAGGTGGGCTTCATGCTGTCGTAGTTCTCCTGCAGGCCGACGCTTACGCCTTCGAGATAGGAGCGCATGAAGATGTTCCGGCCTTTGTCCGTATATCTCTGGCCATTGGCCATTGCCTCGTTCTGTGCCTCGTTGAATCGCTCGATTGCAAGGCGACGGAAAACTTTCAGCAGATAGTCGTAGAACTCCTTGACGATAATCACATTCTCTTCCGCACCGATGATGAACATCTTTTGGTTGTACGTCCGAGTATAGAGGCTGCAAAGGTTGTTCTCCGCAATGACGTGAAGCAAAGCCTTCTTCCAATGGTTCCCGTACTTGTCGGCAGGGGTCATGTCTTCCGACTCTTTCATTTTTGCCCCCCCCAGTTTTTCATCTTCATTGCCTATATCGCCCATAGAAAGGTTGTACTCCATGAGCAACTTCCTGACCATCTTCGCTGCCTGATAAGCCTCTCCAGTACTGCCAATCTTCTCAGCGTTGAACTGGAGCTTCAGGAGCTTGCGAATCTTGCTGATGACACTTTCCTTATCCATCACTCAGACTCTTTGGAGTTTCGGATTTCTTCACGGACAATCTCACGGATGACTCCAAGCATACTGTCCCGAATCTCGGCACAGCGTCGGCAGTCTGGGTCTTCCACCAGCTGCTGAACGGTTCCTTGACTCTGGCCTGAGACAGAACCCACGACAGGAAACCAGTACTGATGACCGTTAATCACCATTTCCATCTTCTTGCGGCTCTCGACCTCTTTCCTGACGCCCTCTTCCCGACTGTGACAGCCGACAATCATAACGGCTGCTACCAACAAAATCAGTTTCTTCATAATGTCTTGTTTTGAAACGTTTATCTTATTTGCTACGACAAAGGTACGAAAAGTTTATCAAATATACAAATTTTTAGCCTAAAATTTATCAAATATACAATTATTTGCCCGTTATCCGCTTGTCTAAGCCGACATTGTATTTCTCTTTCAGCTTCTCGAACCCCATGGTCTCACGCTCGATTTTACTCAGGAACTCATCTTCATTGTTGAGCTTCAGAGCCTCCAGTCCTGCCTTATCCAGCATCTTCTCGCTCATCAGCTTATCAATCAGTTCTTCGTATGCCTTAATTGAAGCCCAGTTCTTGCAGGGGTGCAAATCGTTCCTCGATGGCTGTATGACATCATCGGCAAATCTGGAGAACTGAAGGTCTGCATCTATTATCCGTACAGGAAGATATTCTTTCCGGAGGTCTATTCCGAACCTCTCCTGGTATGTGTCAAAGAAGCCGTCAAACAGGTCACGGGCAAGCGTAATGTACGTCAAAACCATCTGAACATTAGCCTTGAAGTCAA